>Ga0193751_1001165_pt1 | contig 17342 bp, 10 predicted proteins | sample L1c2metaG_FD_143050 | JGI IMG/M metagenome (GOLD analysis project Ga0193751, IMG submission 143050) | Soil microbial communities from a riparian zone of the East river system, Colorado, United States - L1c2 | ecosystem: Environmental > Terrestrial > Soil > Riparian zone | place: USA: East River... | reverse complement strand
GAGTCCGAGCGAATGATAGAGCGCGTAAGCGGCCTCCATCTGTCGCTCGTAGTTGACGATGCCGCCCGAGGTCTCGTTGTGGACGATGATCTTCACGCCCTTGGACTCCGCGTACTTCGCGAGCCCGGGTAGATCGTAATCAGGATACGACTGCGTAAACGAGAACGCGTTCGCGTTCTTGATCCAGTCGCCATCCCAGCCGGTGTTCCAACCTTCGACCAGTACTCCGCCAAATCCATTGGCGGCGGCGAAGTCGATGTATCGCTTGGTATTCTCAGTGGTGGCGCCATGCTTGGGGCCCGAGCTCCACGTCATCGTGTTGATGTGCATCCCCCACCAGATACCGATGTACTTCATCGGCTTCACCCAGCTCACGTCGCCGAGAACGTTCGGTGGATTGAGATTGAGGCCGAGCACAGAGGGCGAAAGATCCGCGGCGCGGTCGGCGAGCTGGATAGTGCGCCACGGCGTGACGAATGGCGTATGACCGCGCACCTTGTCGCCGTTCTGCCACGCCGCGAGCGCGACTTTCACCAGACGGCCGTCCATGCGCGGGCCAGCCAGAAACATCCGGGCGTAGTCGGTGAGATTCGCCTCGTGAATCACCATGAAAGTCTTGCCGTCGCGCGTCTCGAGCGTGAACGGCGTCTGAATGCTGTCGGTGACACTAACCGGCGACGACGAGTAGAGAAACTCTGACCGGTCGAGCCGCGGACGGTTGGATGGAATCCACCAGGACTTCGCGTTGTCGGCGAAATTGAACTGCGTCAGCTCTTCAGAGATGACGAATTCGCCGAGGGCTGGCTGCGCTGGAACTTCATACCGGAAGCCGATCCCGTCGTTGAACGCCCGCACGACAAAATCGAATTTCCTGTTCGGCGCCGCCGTTTCTGCGACCGCTACTCTGAGCTCGTTGTGATGATCGCGCACGCGCGCGACTTCCCCCCAAGGCTGGGTCCAGGTTTCGTCATGACTCGAGCGGGACGAACCGGTGATGCGAAGTCCGTCGCGTAGAGGTGGTGCACCCTTGAACTCGAAGCCGAGCATCGAGGGAAGCAGCAGAAGCCGCCCATCTCTGCTGAGCATGTAATAGAGCTTCCCTTCGTTGGTGGCGACTCCAACCTTGTTGCGGCCATCGGGTGACGTCACGGTCAGCGTATCCTGCGCCGCCACTCGGGCGAACGGAACGGCTGAGGTGAGCGACATCAGCGCCATGCTGAGTGTAAAGCGGCGGGTTCGGATGTTGGTGAACGTTTGCATCTGGAATCTCCATTGCTGGCGTCGTGGTGCCGCCAAGGTCAACTCAGTGTGACTGCGAAGGGTGATGATAGTAGCGTCGTCTATTTGAAGGCACGGCTAATGCATTTCCTGGATCCGGTTTCTTTCGCGTGGCTGTTGTCATGCCGTCATTCTCATCGCGCGCTCCATTCTATTGCGCTCTCATCGCTGGACTCCTGTCCGGTTGCGCGACCGGCACCCCAGCGATCCCGGACATCGACAATCTCGCACCAACAGCTTCCGGTCGCCCGTCAATCGTAACGTCCGACGACCTGGACCGCACTACCGAAGACCCCATTGAACGCACTCTTCAGTCTCGCGTTCCCGGTCTCGTGATCTCGCGAAATCCTGATGGCAGCCTTGCCATGAGAATCCGCGGCATCAACTCGATCAACGGCAGCACTGAGCCGCTTTTCATCATCGACGGACTCCCGATTCAATCCGGACCGGGTGGCGCTCTCGCGGGAATCAATCCCCACGACATTGCGTCGATCGAGGTACTGAAGGACGTCGCAGACCTCTCGTTTTACGGCGCGCGCGGTACGAACGGCGTAATCATCATCAAGACGAAACACGATCAATGACCTGACCGCGTCGCCGCACGAAAGGCGAGCGGGCGGTCATTGTTTCGGGAGACGACGTACCTGTCGCCGTTTGCGGTGCGCACGCGCTCGATGTCGCGCGCCTGACCTGGAACGAAGAAGCCGCTCTCGGTGGTGGGCATTGGCGTGAAGTTCCCCTTTCCGTCGCCCTTCAGGTACAGTCCGTAGCTGGCGTCCATCTTTCCAAGCTCCGGCTTGACTCCGTCGAAATTTCCAGCTAGCAGCAGGTCGGTCTTCCCGTCGCCGTCGAAATCTCTCGCCAGGATTCCGTAAACCGGCGCGACCTGCGCCGCACTCGGCAGCGGGATCAACGTGAAGGATCCGTCGCCGTTGTTCCGCACCAGCGTCGTGGCAAACGTGTAAGCGTTTCTTACGGTTGCGTCGGTGAGCTCGCTAGGTGGAAACACGTCGGAGAGAGTTTGCCTCGCGTAATCCTTGTAGCTCTTGTACCGATCTCTGAGGAACGGCAACGACCGGAGTAGATCGTCCCGCAGAGCGAGCGGGTATGCCTTGCCGTGGTTGTAATACGAGACGATTTGCTGCACAAATCCGGTGTGCCCGAAATCCTTGACGTACATGGAGACCGGCTCCGTCGCGGATGCCTGGATTCTCATGTTGAGGCCGACGTTGCCCACAATGAAATCGACGCGACCGTCGCCGGTGAAATCGCCGGCGATGACGCGGTTCCACCACCCGTCGCTCTTCTCGAGGCCGCGCGGGTTCATACGCTCGAGTCTGCCATGACCGACATTTCTGAAGATCGTAATCGGCATCCAATCGCCGACGATGACGAGGTCCAGCTTTCCGTCTCCATCGACGTCGGCCCACACAGCGTCGGTAACCATGCCGACATGCGAAAGACCCGGCGCAACCTGGTCGGTGACGTCAGTGAAGTGGCCTTTCCCATCGTTCTTGAGGAGAGAGCTTTGCGGAGCAATCCCGTAACTGCCAGGAACCGATCGCCCGCCGACGAAGATGTCGACGTGACCGTCGCCGTCGTAATCCGCGGCTGCTGCGCGGGATCCACTAGTGTATTGCGGCGGAAGGGCGTTTACTGCTTTCCGGAAGTGGCCAGCGCCGTCGTTCAGGTAGAGTCTATCCAGAAACGGCGATGCCATCTGCGAGAACTCGACACCACCGGTGACGACGTATAAGTCGGGATGACCGTCTCCGTTGGCATCGAAGAAGACCCCGCTGATGTCCTCCGAAAGGCTGTCCTGCGCGAAGAGACTCTCGTTGCTCTTCACAAAGCGTCCGTCCTTCTGCTGGATCAGCAGCGCACTCGGCTGCCCCTTCGCGCCGGCGATGAAGATGTCGTCCAGTCCGTCGCCGTTGACGTCGGCGACAGCGATGTCAGGCCCTTCGGTCGAGAGCATCCTGGGCATCAGAGGGTCGCGATCGAAATCGACAAAATCGTTCTCGTGGTGCGCAAAATCGAGCGTCGTGGCATTGCTGACATCGGTGAACACAGGCGGCGGCGGCTTCGGCGCCGCGTCAGTGGGCTTCACTGCTCCCGCCTGTTTGATCGTCAGCCTCTGATTGGCGGCCACTCGGGTGAGCATCGTCTGACGTGAGTCAGGCCAATCCACCGTGACCTTTTCCAGCGTATCGATCGAGCCGACACCGAACGTCAGCACGTAGTCCACGCTCGACTGAAACCCGCGCGTAGGCGATAGCTCCTGGAAGAATTTCTGCTTCCCGCTCTCGAGCGTCACCTTCGCGCCGACAGCAAAGCGATTGTGTCCCTCTCCGTCGAGCTTGACCTGGAGGTAATGATTCTTCGTGAGCGTGCGGGCGTTGTTGCGATACACGAAGGCGGTGTCGTTCTCGTTGTTCACGATCAGGTCGAGTGCGCCATCTCCGTCCAGGTCCGCGTACGCTGCTCCGTTCGAGAAGCTCGGGGTATCCAGTCCCCAATCCGCGCTTTTGTTGGTGAAGGTGAGATTGCCTTCGTTGTGGAACGCGTAATTCGAGAGCTTGGTCGACGTCATCGCATCAGTGAGCTCCTTGAAATCGACCTTCCCAGTCTTCGTGGCCGAGACCATCGTCTGACCCCTGCCCAGGAAAGCGACGTAGTCCTGCGACGTGACGTCCTTGGCCAGACCGTTTGTGACGAAGATGTCTTTGTTGCCGTCGAGATCGAAGTCGGCGATGAGCGGACTCCAGCTCCAGTCCGATTTCGCAACGCCAGCCATTTGCCCAACATCGCTGAAAGTTCCGTTGGCGTTATTGAGCTGGAGCATGTTCCGCATGAACTGGTAGTAGAAGCCGTTCTTTACTTTTGCCTGGTAAAACTCCCAGCTCTCGAACGCTGACGTGGTGCGCAGCCTGTACTCGTCGTCAGGCAGCATGTCCGTCGTATAGATATCGGGCCAGCCGTCGTTGTTGAGATCCGCGATGTCGAGTCCCATCGAGAAGTAGCTGCTGTACGGCATCTCCTTCGGCAGCTCTTCCGAGAAAGTCCCGTCGTGGTTGTTGATGTAGAGATAGTCCCGCTCGAAGAAATCGTTCGAGACGTAGATGTCTGGCCAGCCGTCGCGATTCAGGTCGCTGACGCCGACTCCCAGGCCAAACGCGATCTCGCTGCCGAAGATGCCCGCCTTCTCGCTGACGTCGGTGAAGTGACCGTTGCCGTCATTGTGAAAGAGCTTGTCGCCGCCCAGCTTGTCGCGGACGTTGCGGGTGTTCTTGAGCCCGAAGCTGGTCACGGCGCGCGAAGAGTTGTTGACCAGGAACATGTCGAGGTAGCCATCGCGATCGTAGTCGAGGAAGGCTGCCTGGGTCGAGAACCCTTCGTCGGCGAGTCCGTATTGCGCCGCCTCCTCCTTGAAGTGCGGCACGCCGTTCTTGTCGACGCCCTGATTGATGTACAGCTCGTTCGCCCTCTTAGCTCCGGGCACAGTGCCGGCGTAGCAGACGTAGATGTCGAGCAAGCCATCGCCATTCACGTCGGCGAAGGTGACGCCCGTCGCCCACGATCCTTTGCCGCCCACACCCGCTTCGTCGGTGATGTCCTGGAAGTGGAAGTGGCCTTTGTTCAGGTAGAGGTGATTGCCGTGGAGGTTCGAGGTGAGCATCACCTCGGGCAGGCCGTCGCCATTCAGGTCGCCGGTGGCGACGCCGCCGCCGTTATAGAAATTCCGATATGTGAAGACGTTCAGATCGCGCGTGTCTTCCACGCGGTTCTCGAACCTGATTCCGGTGAAGTCGGGAGAGAGCTTCGTAAAGAGGTGCCCGTCTACGGCGGGCGGTGCCGCGTTGGATGCGGCTCTCTGATCTGAATCGTGTGGCGTGCAGGCAACGACGAAAAACAGCACTGGAACGAGGTCGCGGAGCTTTAGCATCAACGAAGGTTGGTTAAACAAGATGGCCTGCTCCCGCAAAGGAGCAGGCCATCTTTGGAAAATGCGACTGCCGAACTAGTACCCCGGGTTCTGCTTGAGCATGGGGTTGTTGTCGATCTCCGGCTGTGGAATCGGGAACAGCACCTTGTAAGCCGGCGAGTCCGTCGTCTTGAAGGTCCATCTACCAGTGGTGTACTTGCCCATTCTGATCAGGTCCTGACGGCGCTTGCCCTCTGCCGTGAGCTCAAAGAGACGCTCCTGGAGGATTGCATCGCGGAAGGACTGCTGATCGGTAGCAACCATCGGATTGGGAGTGGCCGAGCAGCTTGGGCACTCCGTTGCGCCCGCGAAAGCGCGAGCACGTGTCGTTGAATTGACGAGTGCGACGGCCTGCGCAGTCTGCCCTAATTCATTCATCGCCTCGGCCTTGATCAAGTAGATCTCACCAAGGCGGAACGTAGCGTAGTCGTTCCCGTTGTTCTGGGCAACGTGGGCCGGATCATTTGGCCACTTGATGATGCGCGCGCCGGCATTTTCGGGTGCCGCCGTAATGTCGATGATGTTCGGATCGAATATCAGCGGATTCCCGGCGCGATCGGTAACCGGCTGGCCAGTCTCGATATTGACCTGCGGGCCAGCAAGAAATATCTGCTTGCGAATATCGTTGCTGTTGAAGGCGAAGTACGTGTCAGCAAGAGCGGAGAAACCGTTCCATGGCGACGGTGTGTACTGATTGTAGTGCAGGGCCCGCATCAGAAAGTCGAGTCCCTGCCCGTTAGCGGCCGCGAACTTGGCGGCCATGATGATCTCGGGGGCGGTGTTGTTATCCGCCGTGAAGTTCTTTCTCCAGTCGGACATCAGCTGATAGCCCGCCGACGAGTTGATGATTCGATCACACGCGTCAATCGCGTCCTGCCAGTGCGCCGTGCCCTTCTGGAGGCCCGCGGTCGTAACCGTCCCGGTGAACACCTGCGCGTTCAGATAAAGGCTGGCGAGGATGGCATCCGCCGCGCCCTGGGTCATGCGGCCATTCATATTTGCCGGCCACGTCACCGGCAGATCCGGCCGAGCAGCCTTGAGCTCGCTCTCAATGAAGGCGAAGACTTCTGCGCGAGTATTTGCTGGCCGCGCAGTCACCGCAATGTCGGTGACTATCGGCACACCGCCGAAGAGATCCTGGAGCTCGAAGTAATAAAATGCGCGGAGGGTCCGGATTTCCGCGATGACGGTCTTCTTGTCCGCGAAGTCCACATTGTTCAGGGCGTCGAGAAGCACATTGGCGCGCGCCACTCCCTGGAACATTGAAGTCCACGTGCCCTCGCCAAAGGCCAGCGTGCCCGTGCTGTTGGGCGTGAAAGTCTGGCCGTGCAGATCGAGCCACTGCCCGTTGTCGTACCAGTCGGAGCCGCGGGTCGGGACTACTATCTCGTCGCTGGTAATCTCCGCGATATCATAGCCGTTCTGCACAACCTGCTGCATAGCGGCGTACACTGACGCCAAGCCACCGACTATCTGGTCCTCGGTCTTGTAGTACTGGTCCGGGGTGATAGCGCTCTTCGGGACTTCGGTCAAATCGGTACAACCGAGAATCGGGGAAAGCAGGAGTGCGCCGGCTAGGGCCACCCCTCGAATCGATTTCTTCATGAGTGGATTTCGCATGAGCTCCACGTAATGGTTAGAACGTGACACGGAGACCTCCCGTAATGGTGCGCGGCTTCGGGTAGTGCAGGTAATCGGTACCGCGCGATGCCAGACCATTCAGGCTCGCATCGGTGTAGACCTCTGGGTCGTAGCCCGTGTAAGGAGTCGAGAGCCAGAGGTTGTCGCCGGAGAGAGAGACTCTCGCCTTTCTCGCCGCGGTGCCGGTGAAGCCAGGCATATCAAATGAGTAGCCGACCGTGACGTTCTGCAGTCGGACGAACGACCCGTTTTCGATGTAACGCGATGAAAACTTTGCCGGGTTCAGGATGCCGACCTGATCCGTTAGCGCCGAGGCCAGGAAGTTCTTGTCCTGGAGTGCGTTGCTCTTCGTGGCGTACACCAACGCAGTGTTGTTGAACACCTTCTGTCCGACGGCGCTGTTCACGAGGAAGCTGAAATCCACCTTGCTCCAGTTCACGTTGCTATGAATGCCCAGCGTGTGCGTCGGGTTCGCGTTCCCGAGGACGACCTTGTCGTCGCCACCCGGGATTGTTGTTTTCCCGACGAGCACTCTGCTCGTCTCGTGACCGGACGCGTCGCGAGTGACCGTGTACTTGTTGAAGAGCTCGTGACCGGACGCGTCGACACCCGCGAACACCGGCCCGTAAAACGTGCCGAGTGGCTGTCCGGGAATGATGCGCTGGGAGGTCTGGTTCGACTGTCCCTGACCGCTGACATCGCCGGTCGTAAGGGAGCTGTAAGGCCCGAGATCGAGAACAGTATTCTTGTCGTGCGAGAATACGAAGCCAGCCGACCAGTTCAGGCCCGGGCGACTGACGATCTCACCATCGAGTGACAGCTCGACACCGGTGTTGCGGAGCTTACCCACGTTCTCGAGTCGAGTGCTGACTGGCGCAGGCTGCGGCACGTTGACCGTGAGAAGCAGGTCGCGGGTGTTCTTGACGTAGTACTCGAGTGAGCCGAGCAGGCGGTTGTTTAGGAAGCCGTAGTCGAGCGCAACGTTGCTCGAGGCCGTCTCTTCCCACTTGAGGTTCGGGTTTGCGTTCGTGCACGGAGCCACGCCCGTCGAAACGACATCGCCGAACGGATAGTTGGTTCCGGTGCAGAGCGTGATCAGAGAAGCGTAAGGAGCGATCGCCTGATTTCCCTGCTTGCCCCAACCGGCGCGAAGACGCAGATCGGATAACGCTCCGGTCTTCATGAAGCCTTCCTGACTCAGGCGCCACGACCCGGAAATCGCTGGGAACACTGCCCACTTGTTCCCTACTCCGAACCGCGATGATCCATCACGTCTGAGCACTCCGGTGATGAAGTACTTGTCGCGGAGGCTGGCATTCGCTCTCGTGAAGAACGACACGAGGCGGCTGTAATTGTTCCAGGAATAGTCGGTGCGTGTAGTGCCGCTGTCAAGATTGTTGAACGTCGACGCGTCGGTGAGGAAGCCCTGTGACTGCGCCCCGAATTCGTTCTGGGTGTAGTCATTGAACTCGTATCCGCCAAGCACGTCGAACGTTTCCGTTCCGGAGAACTGCGGGTGGAAGGTGAGCGTCGTCTGGAGAGTCTTCGACGTGTTGTCGTGGTTGATCTGCTGCCCCCAGCCGCCGAACTGCGAGCCTATCGTGCTCGCAATGGGTAGATAGGTGGCGCGGTTTCCACTCGCCTTGTCAGCGCCAAGGTTGACTCTCGCTGTAAGCGCCGAGAACAGATCGTAATCGGCGGAGAAGTTACCAATCGCGCGAATGGTCTTGCCGTTATCGGTGATCTGTTCCGCCAGTGCGACCGGATTGCGAACCGCCTGCGTGCCGGGTCCAATCTCGTAATAGACGTTCTTGTTGGACGCCGCATCAAAGACCGTTATTGGCTTGGTCGGGTCGTAGATCAGGGAGTTGATGAAAACTCCGCCCGCGAAGCCACCCGTGTTGTCGAACAGGAGGTAGTCGTTGTTGACGTGCGATCCAGTGAGGTTTGCCTGGAGACGCAGCCGTCCGTCGAAAGCGTTCTGCGAGCCGTTGAGTCGGCCCTGAAGTCGTTGGAAGCCGTTGTTGAGCACGACTCCCTCCTGATTCAGGTAGTTGAGCGAGGCACGATAACGTGTGTCTGCAGAACCACCGGAGAACGACAGATTGTGGTTGATCGTAGGAGCGCTGCGCGTGATCGCCTCTTCCCAGTTGGTATTCGCTGTGCCGAGGGCGCTCAGGTAGCTTGACGCAAGATTGCCGGAATCCACTTCCGCCTTAATGAACGCGCGGTATTGGTCTCCGTTCAGGACGGGAAGATGTTTGGCGGGCGAGGCGCTGCCTGCCTGGACCTCGTATTCGATGTTGTTGCCGCCTCCCGCCGGTCCCTTCTTGGTCTCGATCAGGATGACGCCGTTCGCCGCGCGGCTGCCGTAGATCGCGGTCGCAGCGGCGTCCTTGAGGATAGAGATGGACGCGATGTCCGACGGATTGAGAAGATTGAGCGGGCTACGCGGCAGCGGCGGCGTGCGATCAGGAGTGAAGCCGCTCGCCTCGGCGTTGTCGTTATTGATCGGAATTCCGTCAATGACGTAGAGGGGGTCATTGCTGGCGGTGATCGACGTACCGCCACGAATGAGAATTTGGGCACCCGCGCCTGGCTCACCGCTGTTCGTGATGACCTGGACGCCGGGAGCGCGACCTTCGATCATCTGGTTGACGTTTGCCTGGATTCCGACGTTCGCCTGCGTGGCATCGATTGTAGCCACCGATCCGGTGATCGCTTCGCGACGCTGCGTGCCGTAACCAACCGTCACGACGTCCTCGAGTGCGATCGCGCGTCGATCGAGCGCGAACGATGCCGTTACTGTTCCACCTGCGGGGACGGTGACGACCATGCTAGGACCATTGAAGCCGATCCGACGGGCTCGCACCGTGTGTGTTCCGGCGGGCACTCCACCGATAGTAAACGCGCCATCAGGTCCGGTCACAGCTCCACGCCGGGTTCCCTCTACGACTACGCTTACGTCGGCGAGCGGCTGCAGGCTGGTACTGTCTATCACTCGCCCGGTAATCGCTCCTGTGGGAGTCTGCGCCCCGAGTCGGACGGTGCAAAGGAGTCCAACGACGAGCGCGAAAAGAAAGCGACGAACTACTGCCATAACGAAAGTCCTCCACAGGTGGTTTGGTGGAACTTCGCTCTCTCCTGTCAGGAGAGTATGTGCGGAGTGGGACGAGCTACCCAGAAGGGCTCGGCCGGTTTGCTGCGTCGCCATAGTGCGGCTGGGACTCTAAAATGTCAAGAAGCTTGTTTCCGTCCCATAGGGGACGGTCTGACACCTGTGCGCTTCGGATGGACCCCTAATACTGAAGCGGACAGCCCTGAGCGCTAAGCCATGAACTATTGAGCTTTCATAGTGACGGGCGCCCGTAAGGTGCATCGCGCTTCGGACGGTTGGTTTACTCAGCGTTTGAGCTGTGTGCCCTGGGCTCTGGCCCGAGTCTCCGCCGCAGCGAGACAGCTCTGGTCCCCGCCAGGAACTGTAAAAGCTGAGCGGCTCCGGGCTTAGCGCTCAGAGCTGTCCGCTTCAGTATTAGAGGTGCCAGTCGAAGCGCCTTTCAGGTTGCCACACGGCAGTTCCGAGAATAGAATCGTCCGTATGAACCCAATGTTCCTGACTGGCGTGGAGGATCATCCCGCGGCGGAGCCGCACGCGACGATGTTCGCGCAGATGCGCGCTGCTGCGATCCCGATCCCGCAGATTTTGCATCTTTTCGCTTTCAAGCCGGACCGGACAAGCTTTCTTTCGCAATTCACGCAAGGAGTGATGCGCGGCCCCTCGCCCCTGCCTCCTGGGCAACGCGAGCTAATCGCGGCGCTGACGTCGAAGCTCAATCAGTGCCTGTTCTGAATTGGCTCACACGCCGCGGTCGCGGCGGAGCTATTGGGCGATAGAGACGTCGTTCAGGCGGTGCTGACCGATCTCACCACCGCACCGATCTCTGAGAAGGACCGCGCGCTATACGCGTTCGTGAAGAAAGTGAACGCGGATTCAGTCGCCACCTCGGACGCGGACATCGAGACGCTACGCAAAGCCGGCTGGACCGACGAGGCGATCTACGACGCGATCACGGTGTGCGCGCTGTTCAACTTCTATAATGTGTGGATCGACGCGACCGGAGTGAGCGACATGCCCGCAATCGGGTACGAGATGTCGGGCCACCGTCTCGCCACCGAAGGTTACGCGCGGAGCGAGTGACTCGCGGGTGTGAACTGCCGCTCGGGCTGGCCACACAGACGGAAGGGGTTGCGCGGAAAACGCGGAGACTGCGGAAAACTGCGGATAGTTCCCAACGGCGTTATAGCGCCTATTGGCGGGCCGGGATCTTTTGGGAACTGCCGCTCGGGCTGGCAAAGAGCGCCACACAGAGCTCTCAATTCAAATAATAAAAAAAGAATCAAGAGATCTGTACGCCGGTGCAGTATCCGCATTTGTCCGCTTCATCCGCGTTTTCCGCGCAACCCTTCCGTCTGTGTGGCCTGCCCGAGCGGCAGTTGCTCTTATTTCGCGATCGACTCGCCCTTCAGTCCGCGTTCCTCGAGTAGAGCATCGACGTTCGGATCTCGCCCCCTCCACGTCCGGTATAGCGTCGCCGCATCTTCTGTCCCGCCGCGGGAGAGGATCATGTCGCGGAAGCGCTGACCGTTCGCGCGAGTGAGTCCACCGTGCTCGGTGAACCACGCGTAGGCGTCGTCGTCCAGCACCTCGCTCCAGGTGTACGCGTAGTATCCGGCCGAATAGCCGCCGTCCCAGATGTGCGAGAAGTAAGTACTGCGGTAGCGGGGCGGCACTTCATGCACCGCCACGTTGTATCGCTGGAGCGCTCCAGCCTCGAACGCGTCGACGTCTGCAGGTGCTCCGCCGGCAGGAAGCGTGTGCCACGCGAAATCCAGAAGGGACGCCTCGAGCAGCTCCGTCGTGAAGAATCCCTGATTAAAGGTTCGCGATTGCTTGATCTTGTCCACCAGCGCCGCGGGCATCGGCGCGCCGGTCTGATAATGCTTCGCGTAGTTCGCGAACACGGTCTGCTCGAGTGCCCAGTGCTCGTTGAATTGCGACGGGAACTCGACGAAATCGTTGGGAACATTCGGGCCCGACAGTTTCGGGTACTCGACGCTTGAGAACATCCCGTGCAGCGCGTGTCCGAATTCGTGGAACATCGTCGACACGTCGTCGTAGGTGAGCAGGGCGGGTTGTCCCGGTGCCGGTTTCGTGAAATTCGCAACGTTGTATACGACCGGCTTGAAACCCGTCAGCCTGGATTGATCCACCCACGTGTCCATCCACGCGCCGCCACTCTTGTTGTCGCGCTTGAAGTAGTCGCAGTACCACAGTGCGAGCGGCTGCCCATTCGCGTCGAACACCTCGAACACCCTGACGTCGGGATGATATGCAGGGATGTCGTGGCGCTCCTTGAAGGTGATTCCATAAAGCCGGTTGGCCGCGAAGAAGACTCCGTTCTGAAGCACGCTGTTTAGCTCGAAGTACGGCACGATCTGCGCTTCATCGAGATTGTACTTCGCCTTCCGCACCTGCTCGGAGTAGTACTGCCAGTCCCACGGCTCGAGCTTGAACCCGCCGCCCTGCGCGTCGATCAGCTTCTGCATGTCCGCCGCTTCGCCCCGCGCTCGCGCAGTCGCGGCGGGTGCGAGATCCGTCAGCAGCTTGATCGCATTCTCAGGAGTCTTCGCGCCCTGCGTCTCCAGCACGTAGGCCGCCCAGGTTGGATAGCCGAGCAGCTTTGCCTTTTCTGCGCGCAGCTCCGCCATGCGCCGAATGGTCGTGCGTGTATCGTTGGTGTCACTCCTCTCGGTGCGTGTCGTCGACAGCTCGAACAGCCGGCGCCGAACCGCGCGATTCTTTAGCTCGGCCTGCGCTGGTTGCTGCGTGGTGTTCTGAAGCGGAAGCACCCATTTACCGGTGAGTCCACGATCCTTTGCTTTCTGGGCCGCAGTCTGGATTTCGTCAGCGGTCAATCCGTCGAGGTCCGACACGTTGTCGACGACGAGCGCGCCAACCTTGGTTCCCGCAAGGAGCTTGTTCGTGAAATCTGTCTGGAGGGTCGACAACTCCTGATTGAGCGTGCGCACTCTGACCTTGTCATCTTCGGAGAGCTGCGCGCCCGCGCGAACGAAGTCACGATTGTACCGCTCGACCAGGATCTTTTGCTCGGGAGTGAGGTTGCTCGCATCCCGCCGATCATATACGGCCTTCACCCGCTGATAGAGTTGATCGTTAAGGTGAATGGCATCGTTGTGCGCCGCGAGCTTAGGAGCCTCTATCTCCTGCACCTTCTGCAGCGTGTCATTCGTGTTCGCGCCGATTACTCCGGAGAACGTTTTGTAGGCGCGGTTGAGGAGCGAGCCCGATCTCTCCAGCGCGACTATCGTATTGTCGAAGTTCGGCGGCACCGTCTGCTTCGCGATCGTTTCCACCTCCGCGATCTGCTGCCTCATTCCCTCTTCCAGCGCCGGTTGATAGTCCTCGTTTCGAATGAGATCGAACCGCGGCGCATGATACGGAAGCGTGCTCTCGACGAACAACGGGCTCGAGCCGGAAACCGCCGGCGCGCCGCGTCCGATGTGAGTCTTGATCGTCGCGCAGCCGGGAGCCGCGACGGACGCGATAGTGAGCGCGCAAGCCATTGCTGTACGAGCCCTAGCGGAGCCGCGGTGCTGGAATGAACGGAGATCGAAAGGAGTTTTCATTGGTGGCCAAGGGGAAAAATGAACCTTAGTGAGTGCCGACCGGCTCGACTACTATCACCATGAACGTTCCCGGAAGTATCGGCGGGCGACGTCGCGGGTTCGTCGCAGTCGACTCCGCCGGAACCGGCCCGAACTTGGCCGAGACTGTGTAGATCCGGTGTGTGGCGGGATCGATCGTCATCGTGCGTGCGCCTTGCGTAGTGGCGACGTTATCGACGACGTGATATGTGTCGGGGGTGTCCTGGTGCACCACGGTCAGTGTGCCGTCGCCGTTCGACGTGTAGGCATCGCGTTTCACCGGATCGTATCCGCCGCCATCGACACCGCGTCCAACCGGAGCCGTCGCGACAACTCGGCCGTTCTTGTAATCGGAGATGGCCATCATGCCGTTCCTGCAGCCGCTGAACAATCTCTGGCGCTGAGTGTCGATCGCCAGCGACACGGGATTCTTGCACGGAGCGGTGGACCAGCTCTTACCAGTGAGACGAGCGTTCTTCGCGTCGACCTCCACGATACGACTGCTGTCGGTGAGATTCGCGTAGATCATTCCGTCGCGGGCGGATTGACCTTCTTCCGGTTTTCCGCCGAGCGGGATGGTGGCGATCGCCGTGCCGGTGCGCGGATCTATGACGGTCGAGGAATTCGCATCACCATTCATGGTGAAGATGTGCTTCGTCGCGGGATCGTAGATGATCGCATCGGCGTCATCGGCGGCGTGAATTTTCGCCAACGTCTTGTAGGTCTTCGCGTCGAACATCACCACAGAGCTGTCCTCGCCGGACGTGGCGAAAGCGTGCCCCGTTCCCGGCGCCATCGCCACTCCGTGCGCTCCGTTCAAGCCCGGTAGCTCGGCGATCAGATGCCCATCGTTCATGTCGACCACCATCAGCCTGTTCGAGCGGGCGACGAAGAGTCGATGGGTGGGTGGGTCGGGAAAGACGTAGTCCCAACCACCGGTGCCTCCCACGGTGAATGTGTGAGTGACCTCGTACGTCTGTGCCTTCAATGCGAAGGAGACGGAGACGGAGCAGACTGATACCAGGAGAGAGATGCGTTTCATCTGTGGCTTCCGCAGTAAGAGAGGGCGCGAATTTCGGCCGTCGATGGCGCCGGGTGGACTCAGATAAGGTAGAGCACAGTTGTGGCTTTATGAACCGGCGTGACACGAGGGAAGGATGCGGGCGCCTGGAGCTCCGAGCCCGAACATCGCGGCGCTGATTCTTGAATCGGCCCTGTAGAGATTCGCGGGAAGCCGCTCCTCTCGAGCTAGTGAATCAGTACCGGGTTCAGCCTAGCTCGGGAGCTGGCGAGTTCTTGGTTTCGACGCTTCGGGCTCGCCGAGGAAAGCTGAGACCTCGTACTTCCACTGAACGTAGGCCATGCGGTCGAGAAGCCGCTCGAAATCTTCTTGCGAGAGGCTCTCGCAGAAGCGCGCAATGCGGCGCGCAATCTCGCGACGCGCGGCAGCGATAGCCTCGGCTTTTCTCGAATCGTTCATCTTTTGGGAATTGCGCCTAAAAACTCCGCTGGCGCTGCAAGAATCCGTCCCGAGGCGCGCGAACGGATTAATTAAATAGTTGTTTGCAAACAACTGGCGGGATTTACTGAGGGCGGCTGCGGCTGGCGGGTGTCTCTCGCTCGAGTATGGCGTCGCCCTTGTGCCAGCGATGCATCTGGTGACACGCCGGACATTCAACCGGGTCCATGTCCTCTATCGGCGAGGCCTCGAAGGTTTGCCAATCCATCGCGAACCCGGTGTAGATAAGCTTGCCCGTGTTCGGACACTTGATGAGAATGCGATTCACTTTCTCTCAACATCGACTGAGCCGTTAAGTCGATGCAAGGAAGAGTCCGAGATCGGCGAGCGAGGCCCGCTACCGCGGCCTAATGCACTTAACCTGCGCCTTCACCTGCATGACTTTGTTGTTTGAAGACATCTCGTTCGAGATCACGAGGTGATAGGCGCCAGCACCCGGAAGATCGTAGCCAAGTGTCGTCTCGGCGCCGCGGAAAGTCTCCCACGATGAGTGCGGGACGGCCGCAGGGTTGGCGTGCCAGAAGATGAACTCGTCGTCGGTGAGCAAGTACGTCTCGAGATCGCGATCGAATCCGCCCGTTCCGTGCAGCTGCCCAACGAGCCGGCACTTCTGATCGGTCTCGGGAACGATGAAATCATACACGAGCGCGTCGTGCGCCTGGATGGGCGCGGCCTTGGCATCAGCGACCTTGATCGCGAGCGGCTTGTTGGTAGCGGCGGTTCCGAGTGGAGTATTGGCAACACCAGCTGGAAGTGCCCCGACCGATATCGCAGGCGCGTACACCGGCGCGCTGACCGGCTCGGCCACGGGTTCCGGAGCGGAGTAAACCGGAGTCCTGACCGGCGTAGCGAGCGCGACGTCGGGCGACGCCTGGATCAGGAACCACATCACGGCATACGCGACGAGGAGGCCGGCCGCGACGCGGACTCGCGCTTTCTGGTCCGCCGGGTCCGAGGTCGGGGGCCCATCGTGCGACCGATCCCATCCGCACTGCTTGCATTCGGTGGCGGCGTCCTGCAGCGGCTCGCCGCAAAAATTACAGTACTTCTTGCGCATAGTCCTTCGACGTTTTCTGTGTCTAAAGGACGAGCGGGGATCAGACGCAGATACACGTTTGACTGCAACCGCAACAGAATGAGTGGTCAGCCGATAGCTATTAGCTGACGGCCAATAGCCTACAACGTCGGGACGTTATCGTCGCGGGTCAGAGCACAAGCAACTGCCTGTGCCATCACGCCATTGAGTGGCGTCCCGAGTTGTCAGCTAGAGGCTGGCCGCTAGGAGCTATGGGCTGACCACTCATTCTGTTGCACTTGCAGTTGCAGTTGCAGTTACAGTTAAAGCACCGATGCCAGAATCCTGAGCCCCTCCTCGAGCTGAGGCCGGTCCATCCCGAACCCGACCCTAAAATGGTCGGGCACCCCAAAGAACCGGCCTGGCGTCACGAGCGACTCCCTCGCCAGCAGCCTCTCGACGAGCGCGTCGACATCCCCACCATCCAGCCGCACGAATCCAACCGTGCCCGTCTCGGGCGGAGCCCACGACAAGCTCGGTTGCGACGCGATAAAGTCGGCCATGATCGCTCGGTTTCGATCGACGCGAGCGCGCTGACTCTTCAAGAGAGCCTCGGCACGATCGAACAGGCGCGCCGCCAAACGCTCGGCCGGGTGTGACATCGAGCTGGCAAACAAACCGTTGAGACGACGCATCCTCGTCGCCAGCGCGGCGTCGGCCAGTACCCAACCCGCGCGCAGCGCCGCCAGGCCGAACACCTTCGTGAGACTTCGCGTTGTCACGAACCGCGGTGAGACATTCATCGCCGTCGCCGGATAGTCCCTTTTGCCGTAGAGCCACTCGAGATAAACCTCGTCAATCAGCACATGAAAGCCACGCGAGTCCGCGAGTCGCGCCAGCCCGTCGAGGTCGGCATGACGCAGAGACGCACCGCTCGGATTGTGGAGGTTGGAGAGAATCACGAGCTTCGTGCGCGGAGTGAGATGTCGGGCAAGGGCGTCCACGTCGAGCGCGTATCGATCTTCCTCGCGCCGGTCGACGAAATCGACCTCGCAGCCTAGGTAACGCGGAACGGTGACGAGCGGATCGTACACCGGATGCTCGGCGAGCACGCGGTCGCCCGGCTCGAGTAGCGCCGCGTAGGCGAGATGGTTCGCCATCGATGTGCCGTGGGTGAG
>Ga0193751_1001164_pt1 | contig 17355 bp, 14 predicted proteins | sample L1c2metaG_FD_143050 | JGI IMG/M metagenome (GOLD analysis project Ga0193751, IMG submission 143050) | Soil microbial communities from a riparian zone of the East river system, Colorado, United States - L1c2 | ecosystem: Environmental > Terrestrial > Soil > Riparian zone | place: USA: East River... | reverse complement strand
CGGGCGTCTATCGCATGCAGGATGCGCGGGGCGACGTGCTCTATGTCGGCAAGGCGCGGACCCTCAAAAGCCGGGTGACCAATTACACCCAGGTCGCGCGGCTGCCGAAGCGGTTGCAGCGGATGGTCGCGCAGACGCGTTCGATGACCATCGTCACCACGCGGACGGAAGCCGAGGCGCTGCTCCTGGAAGCGCAGCTGATCAAGCGCTTTCGGCCGGCCTACAACGTGCTTCTGCGCGACGACAAAAGCTTTCCCTTCATCATGCTGCGCGAGGATCATGCATTCCCCCGCATCCAGAAGCATCGCGGCGCACGGCGGGTCAAAAAGGCGCATTACTATGGGCCGTTCGCAAGCGCCGGGTCGGTCACGCGGACGCTGAATGCACTTCAGAAGCTATTCCTCCTAAGAAGTTGTTCTGACAGCTTTTTCGAGAATAGAGTGCGGCCGTGCCTGCTCTACCAGATCAAGCGCTGCTCGGCGCCCTGCGTCGGCCGCATCAGCGAGCAGGATTATGGCGAGCTGGTCGAGGAGGCGAAGGAATTCCTCGCCGGCAAATCGAGCGGGGTCCAAGGGCGGTTGAGCAAGCTCATGGCGGTGGCCGCCGAGCGCCAGGATTACGAGCTGGCCGCCGTCTATCGCGACCGGCTGCGGGCGCTGACCTACATCCAGGGCAGCCAGACGGTACATGCGGAAGGGCTGGGCGACGCCGATGTGTTCGCTCTGGCATGCAAGGCGGGGTCGGTGTCGATCCAGGCCTTCTTCATCCGCGGTGGGCAAAATTGGGGCCATCGCGCCTTCTTTCCGGCACATACCAACGACGTCCCGGAAGCCGAGGTTTTGTCGAGCTTTCTTGTGCAGTTCTACGAGGACATGCCGCCCCCGAAGCGGATTCTGGTCGACCGCGAGCTGCCCGATCAGGGCCTGCTCGAGGAGGCGCTGTCCGAGCACGCCGAGCGTTCGGTGGCGATCGAGATCCCGAGGCGCGGCGCCCGCCGTAAGCTGATCGAGCAGGCCGCGCGCAACGCGGAAGAGGCGCTCGACCGGCGCATGGCCGAGACGACGACGCAGGGGAAGATCCTGCGCGAGCTCGCGGATGTGTTCGATTTGGGCGATGTGCCCAAACGCATCGAAGTTTACGACAACAGCCACATCATGGGCACCAACGCGACTGGCGCGATGATCGTCGCGGGCCCCGAGGGGTTTCGCAAGAACAACTACCGCAAATTCAACATAAAGCGCACATCGACCACCCCGGGCGACGATTTCGCGATGATGCGCGAGGTGCTCGAACGCCGTTTCGCGCGGCTCGAGAAGGAAGACCCGGACCGGACCAGCGGCGAGTGGCCCGATCTGCTGCTGATCGACGGCGGCAAGGGCCAGCTGTCGGCGGTGTGCGAAGTGATGGAGGACATGGGCGTCCACGATGTGCCGGTGGTGGCCGTGTCCAAGGGCCCCGACCGCAATGCCGGGCGGGAGACTTTCCATCTGCCGGGCGGGCGCGAGCTGACCCTGCCACCCAATTCGGCTTTAATGTTCTATCTCCAGCGGTTGCGCGACGAGGCGCACAGATTCGCGATCGGCACGCATCGCGCAAAACGCGCCAAAAGCCTGACCACCTCGACGCTCGACGAGGTTCCGGGCATCGGCCCCAACCGCAAGCGCGCGCTGCTGATGCATTTCGGGACCGCCCGGGCGGTCAAGGGCGCGGCGCTCGACGACCTCGAAAAGGCGCCGGGGATCAGCAAGATGATGGCTCGCCAGCTCTATGATTATTTCCATCCCCGCGGATGAGGATCGACACCCAAGCCATCGTCTGCGCGCTAAGGAGCCACGGCGAGCATGGCGGTGTGGTCCGGCTCATGACGCCCGAGCACGGGCTCCAGGCGGCCTATGTCCGCGGAGCGCGCGGTCGGCGGATGCGGCCGGTGCTGATGGCCGGTAACCTGGTCCAGGCGCAGCTCGCGGCGCGGACCGATACGCAACTTCCCCATGCGACGGTCGAACTGCTCCACAGTCGCGGGCCATTGCTGTCGGAGCCGCTGCCTGCCGCCGCGATCGAATGGGCGACGGTGCTGACCGCGACGGCGTTGCCCGAGAGCCAGCCCTATCCGCCGCTTTATGCCGCGCTCGAAGGCCTGCTCGACGCGATCGAGGCGGCGCCCTCGGCGAGCGGTTGGGGCGTGGGGCTGGTGCGCTACGAACTCCTGTTGCTGGCGGAAATGGGGTTTGGGCTGGATCTCGATCGTTGCGCGGTGACGGGGATAAACGACAATCTGGTCGCGGTGAGTCCTAAGTCCGGCCGGGCGGTCAGCGCCGCGGAAGCCGAGCCTTACCAAGGCAAGCTGCTCGCGCTCCCAGCCTTCGTTCGCGAAGGCGGGCCGGCCTCGTGGAGCGAGATTGCGCAAGGCCTCGATCTCACCGGTCATTTCCTCGAGCGCGACATTCTTTCGGGGCGGGTGAAGCCGATCACCGAGGCTCGCGTGCGGTTGGTCGAGCGGCTACGCCGCGCCGGCGGTCTCGACTGACCCGTTGTTCCGGCGAGAGCACTCGCCTAGGTGATAGAGCGTGACGACCGATACTCTTGCCATGTTGTTTCCCAATGTCGCGGTGACCCGCGGCATTGCCGTGCGCGTTGCGGTGAGCTTCCTCGCCGAGCAGTCCGACCCTACGTCGGACCGCTGGTTCTGGTCCTATCACGTGCGCATCGAGAACGGCTCAGAACGGGCAGTGCAGCTGCTGTCGCGCAGTTGGACGATCGTCGACGGCCACGGGACGGTGCACGAGGTGGTCGGCGAGGGCGTCGTCGGCGAAATGCCGTTGATCGCGCCGGGGGCGAGCTTTGATTATGTCTCGGGCTGCCCGCTGGACACGCCTACGGGCGCAATGAGCGGCAGCTACCGAATGGTCGATGAGGACGGAACGGCGTTCGACGTTGACATTCCGCGGTTCCAGCTGCTCAGCGCTTGATAAGGGGCGTAAGCGCCGTGAATCGCCGGTTCAGGAAACAGACTGCTTGCTGCGCCTATGAGCGTGCGCCGGGAAACGCCCTCGTTTCCAAGAGTTAGGCAGGGCATGTTCAATTTCTCACGGAGCCAGCAATATCCGGCCGGGCCGCGCGGCTACCGCGCTTATGTCGTCGGCGATATCCACGGCCGGCTCGACCTGCTTGAGCAATTGCTCGCAAAGATCCACTGGCAGCTGGCGCAGCGACCCGCTCGCAAGACGCTGCTGGTGTTCGTCGGTGACCTGATCGACCGCGGCCCAAGCTCGGCTCAGGTGGTCGAGCGGCTGCGGACCTACCGCCGGGCCGGCCTTCGGACCGTCTTCCTGCTCGGCAACCACGAAGAAGTGATGCTGCGCATCCTAAAAGGCGACACGTCACTGATCTCGAGCTGGTTGAGCTTTGGCGGCACGCAATGCCTCAAGAGCTATGGGGTCGACGCTTGGAAATTCGCCAAGAGCTGCGATGCCGAAGCTCTGGCGATGATCCGCAATGCGATCCCCGAAGAGCATGCGAAATTTCTTAGTACCTTCGTCGATACCTGCCGCTTCGGCGATTATTTGTTCGTCCATGCCGGCATTCGCCCCGGGGTCGAGCTCGATCGGCAGAGCCAGTCGGATCTGCGCTGGATCCGCGAACCATTCCTGTTCGACGAAAGTGATCACGGCTTCGTGGTCGTCCACGGACATACGATTACCGGCTCAGCTGATGAGCGGCCCAATCGGATCGGCATCGATACCGGAGCCTACAGAACGGATGTGTTGACCGCGCTGGCGATCGAAGGCGCTAACCGTTGGTACGTCGATACGCGCCAAGTCGCCGAAGCGACTGCTCCTGTCGCGCATTGATTTGGAACAGCTTGCAGATTAGGCATCTACAAGCCCAAATTAATCGCATAGGGGAATCGCGCTTTTTTCGCGAGGAAGATCGTGTTTGTTGATCCTGCCCCACGCTATTCACTGACTGCCGCCTGCATCGCCGGAGTTTGCCTCCTGGCAGGCTGCGCCGATACCCGTGGTGGAACCATTCCTTACGACCGCACACTGGCGGCGCCCGACGAGCCCAAGATCATGACGCTCGCGTCCAATTACAAAATCGCGCCCATGGACAAGCTGACGATCAAGGTCTTCAGGGCCGAAGACTTGAGCGGCGACTATGATGTCGACCTGACCGGAAAGATTTCAATGCCGCTGATCGGCGAAGTTGCCGCCGCTGACCTGACCACCGAGCAATTGGGCGAGAGACTGACCGAGAAGCTCGGAGAGAAATATTTTCAACATCCCGACGTTAGCGTCGCCATCAAGCAATCAACATCGCGCGTCGTGACCGTCGATGGAGCGGTCCAGGATGCAGGGCAGTTCCCAGTCCTTGCACCAATGACACTGATCCAGGCGGTGGCGCTAGCCAAGGGCACCAGGGACGACGCGAATCCTCGCCGGGTCGCCGTTTTCCGCACGATTGGCGGGCAGCGACAGGCGGCGGCCTTCGATCTCACCGCAATCCGGCGCGGGCAGGCCGATGACCCGAAAATCTACCCTGGAGATATCGTCGTAGTCGACGGATCGTCGATCAAGGCGTTCCAGAAGCAGTTCTTCCAAACCTTTCCACTCTTGTCGATCTTCAGGCCGTTCTGATGGACGAGAAACTCATTTCCGGGACGAGCAAACGTGAACAATAGTATCGCCGTACCGAACGAAGGCCCATGGCCGCTTGGACCCTATGCGCCGGACGGCGCGCGTCTCGGCCCGGGCCAGCGCACCTATTCCGCGGCGAATATCCTCGATTTCCCGACGCTCGTTCGGATCATCCATCATTGGCGATGGCTGGTGCTGGGCGCGATCGCCCTTGGATTTGCCGGTGCGATCCTGGCGACTCTCCTGACCAAGCCGGTCTATCGCGCGTGGGTTACCCTCGAGGCTAATCCGCCGGCCGTCATGGTCAGTCAGGAGCAGTTAGACGAGCGCCAAGCCGCGCAAGGCAATACATTCGGGTTCGTGGCGACGCAGGTCGGCCTGCTCTCAAGCAGGAGCGTTGCGGAACGCACGGCGCAGGAGCTCAACCTTGCAAACAATGCCGACGTCGCGTCCCAGAGCCTGGACGCTTCGCGACGGCTAAGTGTCGCAACGGGAACGGTTGCCAGAGGCCTTCACGTTGTCGCGCCCGAAACCGGGACGTTGATCAAGTTCAGCTATGATTCGACATCGCCGCAGCTTGCCGCGCTGGTCGCCAACGGAGTTGCCGATAGCTTCATTAACACCGCTCTTCAGAGGAGGTATGAAGCTTCTGCCTACGCTCGCAACTTCCTCGAACGCCAAATCGCGAAAACGCGTGCCGACCTCGAGCGATCGGAGCGGTCGCTGGTTGTTTACGCTCAGCAGCAGGGGATTATCCAGACGTCGGTCGGGGCCGACGGCAAGGAAGCCACGGGCGATGCGGCTTCGCTTCAGGGCGAGTCGCTGATCAGCCTCAATCAGGCTCTTGCCGCGGCAACTGCGCGCCGGGTGCAGGCGGAAGGGGCTTACCGAGAGGCGCTCGCGACCGGCCCGACATCCGAAGTCACAGCGAGCACAATGGCGCTTCGCCAGCAGCGCGCCTCGCTTGAGGCCGACTATCAACAGAAGCGCACGTTCATGAAGCCTGACCACCCGGAGATGTTGAGCTTGCAGGCCCAGATCAACGAGCTCGACCGCCAGATTGCACGCGAGGGCGCGCAGGTTTCCTCGGGGCGGGCCAATAGCCTGCTGGCGGATTATCGGGCGGCCTTGTCGGCGGAGCACGGGCTGCAGGCACGGGTCAATCAGCTCAAAGGCGATGTTTTGGACCTCCGCGGCCGAAGCATCCAATACACGATCCTCCAGCGCGAAGTGGATACAAACCGGAGCATCTACGACGCGCTGTTGCAGCGCTTTAAGGAGATCGGGGTTGCCGGCGGAGTGGGCATGGCTCCGGTGTCGATCGTCGACCGGGCCGATGTGCCGGGAACCCCGTTCAAGCCGAACCTCTTCGTGAACTTGCTTATGGGCCTCGGTTTTGGACTGCTCGCCGGTGTCGCCGGCGCGGTCGGGCTAGAATTCCTTAACGACACGATCAAGACTCGCGAGGACGTTCGCAAGAAGCTCGGCATGCCGTGCCTCGGGGCGGTGCCCAAGACGCCGAAGAAGGATACGTTCGTGGAGGATCTGAAGAATCCCACGTCGATCGTATCCGAAGCTTATTCGGCAATCGTCGCGGCGCTGCGTTTCAGTACGGATTCCGGAACGCCAAAGTCACTTGTGGTGACGAGCACCCGATCGGGCGAAGGCAAGTCCTCGACGGCGCTCGCTCTTGCGCAGAATTTCGCGCGGCGTGGGAAATCCGTTCTGTTGATCGACAGCGATCTTCGCAAACCCGCCTTCAAGGCGGCGGATGACAAGGTCGGCCTGAGCAAGCTGCTGACGACCGACGATGCCGTCAGGCAGCACGTGGTCGAGACCCAGCACGCCAATCTGTGGCTGCTGCCGAGCGGGCCGGTTCCACCGAATCCGGCCGACCTCCTGTCAACCGGCAGAATCCGCAAGATCATCGCCGAGGCGGTGGAGCAGTTCGACTTGGTGGTGATCGACGGACCGCCGACGCTCGGCCTTGCGGACTCGCCGTTGCTTTCGGCGGCGGCGAACAACGTCCTGTTCGTGATCGAGAGTGGCAAGACCCGTACGCGCGCTGCCGTTGAAGCTCTGAACCGGCTGGAAGCGACCGGTTCCCAAATTCTCGGAGTCACGCTGACCAAGTCCACCGACACTGGCGGAAGCTACGGTTATGGCCGGTACGGCTACGGTTATGGCTACGGCTACGGTTATGGCTACGGCTATGGGAAAGTTGGCCAGAAACGGACCGAGATCCTGATGATCCCGCAAGGGGAGGGGGAAGACAGCTGAGGTCCATCTCCCGGGACCAGCAACCATGATCGCGCGTCGCCTGCTCGTGATCGGGATGGCGCTGCTGCTGGCGGTGCAGGTTGTCCGAAATTCGGCGGTCGCAGCGCTTGCCGATTCCCAACCCGAAGTTGCCGCGCGCGTATGGCCCGGTCACCCACAAGCCGAACTGTCGCTTGGGATGACGGATATCGGCAGGGCGACACACGCCGGCAAGCCGGTTGGCGCGGACACGTTCAAAACCATCTATGCCGCCGCTGCGAACGCGCCACTGGCGCCGGAGCCGTATCTCGTTCGCGGAATCCAGGCCCAATTGGCCGGCAATGAGAAGATGGCCGAACAGGCATTCGTCGCCGCCGAATGGCGCGATCCCCGGTCGCTTCCCGCGCGCTACTTTCTCGCCAATTATTATTTCCGGGCCGGTGATGCTCGCAACGGCCTCAGGGAATTCGCCAATCTCGCGCGGTTGACGCCACACGGCAGAACCAGCGTCGCCCCGTACATCGCGGCCTATGCGAGGGACCGCTCCAACTGGCCGGAATTGCGCCGGCTATTCGGATCCGATTCCGCGCTCGAGGACGAATCGCTGACCGCGATGGCGAGCGATCCAGCCAATGCCGATGCGATCCTCAGGCTTGCCGACAAGGCGCATCGGACGGCGCAAAGCGACTGGCTCAGGATCCTGGTGGGGAATCTGGTCAGCGAGGGCCAGTATGAAAAGGCGCGGGCAATCTGGATTTCGATATCCGGGGTGAATTCCGAGCAATTGCTCTACGATGCACGGTTTAGCGACACCCAGGCGCCGGCGCCGTTCAACTGGACTCTGACGTCTTCGACGGTCGGGCTTGTCGAGCGGCAGCGGGGCGGACGGTTGCACGTGCTGTTTTACGGTCAGGACGATGGCGTCCTGGCGACCCAACTCCTGCTACTGCCGCCCGGGACATACCGCATGACGATGCAGGTTTCTGGCTCCCAAAAGCAATTGCTGGGCTGGTCGCTGACCTGCGACAAGTCCCCGGCGCCATTTGCGACCATCGGGCTCGATACGCTCGCTGGTCGACCATGGGTATTCACGGTGGCTGCCGGCTGCGCCGCGCAGCGGCTCGACCTTTCCGGAACCTCGGCGGATATGCCCCAGCAGGCGGACGTGACGATCAGCGGCCTCAATCTTACCAGCGGACGTCCGAATGCTTAGCCGCGGCCGCCAACTCGTCGCCCCAGCCTATCTGTTCCTGTGCCTGATCCTTGGTGGGAGCGCCCAAGGCCAATGGGCCAACATGCTGCTTCAGATCATCGGAATCGTGATCATCGCGTGGGCGGCGATGGACGAAACGCAGGAACCTTTGCAATCGCCGGCTCGACAGCTGCTTAGCATCGCCATCCTCGCCGTCGCGGTCGTGGCATTGCAGCTGATTCCGCTTCCTTCATCGCTATGGCCCGTCCTCGGGGGGCGGGACGTCATTGCTGGCGGCTACGCAGTACTGGGCATGCCAGTGCAAGTCACCAGTGCGGATCCGCTGACGTCGCGCTGGTACCTATACGAGGAAACCAACTTTGGCGTCGCGACCGGCTTCTTCGCTAATGCCAATCATATGGCGACCTTGCTCGTCATCACCTTGCCGTTCCTGGCGGCGCTACTTGCCTCGGGCCGAGGCGCGAACGTACAGCGCTATTCGGCCCTCCTGGCTTTGGTGACGGGTGCTGGGCTCGTGATCATCGTCGGGCTCGTGCTCAACGGTTCCCTTGCGGGCTATGTGCTGACGTTGCCGGTCGTTGCCGCGAGTGCTCTGATCGTGATGCCCGCGCGAAGCTACCTGAGGCAATGGACGATTGTGCTGGGAGCTCTGATGCTGGTGGGCGCCGTCGGTGCGTTGGCGACAAGCTCGGTCCGCTCCGGTCCCAGCCTTAGCCAGGACGCGTCGACCTCCGTTCAGACGCGGCAGGAAATCCTGTCCACGACGTTTGACGCTGTCCCCCATTTCATGCCTCTGGGATCGGGACTGGGCTCGTTCAGCGACGTTTATCCGCTCTACGAGAACCCGGATCGGATCATCGACGTCTACGTCAATCACGCCCACAACGATTATGCCGAGCTTGCCCTGGAGACCGGTATCCCGGGCATGATCGTGCTGGTCCTCTTCCTGTGGTGGTGGGGCGCTGCAGTATGGCGCGTCTGGCGGTCCGTCGAAGCGGGCCCGTATGCGCGCGCGGCATCGATCGCGTCAGCGGCTATCCTGGTTCACAGCCTGGTCGATTTTCCGCTACGCACCGCCGCGATCAGCGTGTCCTTCGCGATGTGCCTGGCGCTGCTTGCCGACCGCCGTGCGCCCGCTGCTGTGGGCAAGGCCGATCTTCGTCCGGCGCGTCACGTCGTGATGAGATAGCGCCGATGAGGCCTGTCCTTTTGCGTGAGCCTTGAGTGCTGCACGACCTGTGGATCGCCATCACCACCACGATGGAGTCGTGGCACGAAGGCAAGCTTTTCATCGAGCATGTCCTGACGATCAATCACGACACCCTTCACATGATGTTCGGCGTCGTCATCTGGCTAGCATTGTGTCTCGTGACGCGCCGGACGATCGCCTCTCCGTATCCTTGGCTATGGCTGCTCGCCTTGATTCTTTGGAACGAAACGGTCGACCTGTGGAACGAGCAATGGCCCCATCCCGGACAGCAATATGGCGAAGGGGCCAAGGACATCCTGGTGACGATGGCCGTGCCGACGCTGTTGATGCTCGCTGGCCGATACGTGCCGACTTTGTTCGTCAGGAAGAAAGCAGTCCGCACGACTGAGGACACGGATTCAATCTAGCGCCGCGCGCACTTGCCGGACAAGCTCGCGGAATTTGAAGCCGGGCCCCGCGAGAAGGGCGAGCTGGGTCAAGTGGAGGACCGGCGTCCCCAACGGCCGCGATGTCGGCTCGATCATTTCGCGATTGCCGCACAATTGATTGAGCGCGGCGCGGCGGTCGCATCGGCCGCAATTCTCGTTGATAGTTTGGTCGATTTCCCACTGCGCACTGCGGCGATCAGCGCCTGTTTTGCGATGTGCCTCGGCCTGCTGACGCTACGGCCGGCCCGCCAACAGGCGGATCCGTCTGGGCTTTGGCCAACTCGGCATGTGGTGCTGACCTGAACGGCACAGGCGAAGCTCTCAACGCGGTCGTTCCGGGCCACAACACCGGGCCGTTGGTCGGGACCACGACCGATGCATACCGGTTTCTGAAAAACAGGATCGATCGGATGAAGGCGCGCAGCGAGCGTGGCTCAATGGAGGCCCAAGCCGTCCAGACGAGCGCGGTCAGGCTTGTAAAATTCGCCCCGAGTTTGCCGTGGCTGATCAGGCGCTTGAACAAGCGTGGATGCCCACCCGTCCACAGCAGGATTGACCCCATGGAGATGAAGACGCGCGGGTGCAACTTCGCGCCTTCTGTCGTCGCCGAGTGAAGCAAGTCCTCATACGGTCGGTCCTCGTCCAGACGTGTTCGGCAACGAAACATCAGATCGAGCGCACGTTCAAGGCGATGCTGCTCCGACGCGTACCGCGTGCTGACCGGGGACTGGCGAATTTGGTAGATGGCGTGCGGCACGACCATGATCTTCGTCACGGCGGACATACGCAGGAGCAGGTCGTGGTCCTCCCATAGATCGCATTCCTTGCGATAGCCGCCGACACTTTCGAAGACCTCCCGCCGATACATCATCGGTCCGTTGCCGAAGGGCGGAACCGAGCCGTGCTGCACCAACCGCCAAAGCTCTGCGCGCCTTGTCCTCCGGCCCGCCACATCAATCATGTCGCATAGGCCGCCAACGACCCCGACCTCGGGAAAGCGATTTAGGATTTCGAGCTGTTCTGCCAACCTCGTGGGATAAGAGATGTCGTCTGCGTCCATGCGCGCGACTATCGGCGCCGACGCTGCCCGGGCGACCCGTTCGGAACTGCCGGCCGGGCCCAAGTTATGCCGTTCCTCGAGCAGCCGGATGCGATGATCTCGCTCCGCCCACATGCGCAGACGCTGGGTCGACCCATCGGTCGAGGCGTCATCGAGGATCACGAATTCGAAGTCGCAAAAGGTCTGGCCGAGAATGCTCTCGACGGCGGCGTCCAGATACGGCAGCGCGTTGTGAACGGGCATCACAACGCTGACCTGCGGGGTCTTCGATACAATCATTTACTTCGGTACTGCTGCAAAAAAAACTAAGTAAAGCAGGCATGTTGGAAAGTCGATGCGGTGGCGTCGCGGCGCAATCGGGCACCAAGGATCTCGTTCCATAGCACCGCCACAATGGCCGGATTATTGCACTGCATCCTTGCTGCAGGAATTGAGAGGATGGATTGATGGGGCGCTCGATGAGCCCATCGCTCGTGTGTCGTCCGATGCGCGCCGGAGCCGTTCTTCCAGCAGCCTGTTGTCCTCGGCATAATAGCGCCTGATCTCGTCGCGGAGTTCCGCACTGATCTCGTTCCTATAACCGGGTATCGACAGAAGGCCCGCCCTCCTGGCTGTACGATCGAGCAATCGTCCGAACGGCCCGGTCACCCTCTTCACCGACTGCGCTACTCTCCTGATCAGGCTTGGCGGGTAAAGTATCAATCGCGCCAGGTTCCTCGAACGGTATGTCTTTCCCTGGTTGATTGGCAGAAAGTCGGTCCGCCCGTCGTCCTCAAGCCCAAGGAAGTCGAGGATCTCAAGATAGGTGGCTTGCGGGTCGGCGACCCAATCGCGGAAGCGGATCACGCGAACTTGGTTGGCGGGGAAGCTGGTTAGATACCGTTCGACCTGTTCACGGAAGTGGCCCATTGCTGCGTAGTCGAGCGTCCGCGGCTCAAGGCAGGCTTCGGGAACGGTGTCCGGCGGCCGCCGCCCCGAAAGGTTCCAGACGGTTTCGAAATCCTCGATCTCCTCCGAGAACTCCGACAGGAACTGGTTGTGCAGCGAAGGCAGATATTCCTCCTGCTCGCGCAAGAAGATGAGGATTTTCGCTGCCGCGTTGTAATCCTGGATCGCGTTCGCGGCCGCTTCGGAGAAGAGGTACATGGCCGAAGCCTCGCCAATAATCTTGGCGGTGCCGCTCTCGGCAAAAAGCTCCGAATATTCGGCTTCGGAATGGATGAACCGAAATCTCGGCAAATCCAGCGCGAAAAAGCAATCCTCCTTTGAATTCGGAAGGAAGATGTCCGGGTGCGAGCGCAGATATTCGACCCAGGCAGTGGTGCCGCACTTGGGCGCGCCGACGATGAACAGGTTCGCCTTGCGCGATGCGTGAGCGCCAGTCATCGCTAGACCCGCTTAATCAATTTTCGACCCGTTCGGGCGAGCTCGCGCGGCCCGTTTCTGGCGATTTGACCAGGCAGCATCCAGGCACACCGCGCGACATGTCTCGAGAGGGAAAGCAAGCCCGGCGCCGGCGGCCCCGATCGCGACAGCACGTACACAGTCCTGTTCATCCGGAAGGCCGAGAATCCTGCGGCAGCAGCTGCGGCGGCGAGATCGTCGAAATCGAAGCTCCAGCGTCGGTTCGTGACGTCCGGCACCCACTCCAACCCTTGCCGGTCCGTGACGATTTGGCCTCCGTCGGACAGCTTCTCCCCATAGAATTGGAACAGGTCAGCAAGATGCCGGATGCAGCAGCAGGGGCTCGTGGGATTGTTGTCGAGGATGAAGTCGAATGTCTCCTCGATCAGGATGTCGCTGTCCGAGAACTTGTTGTGGAGGACGAAGCGATAGTTTGGCAGCGAAAGCGAGCGGGCCACCCGGATTTCAGATTCGTCGATGGTTGTTCCGACGATTTCCTTCACGCGCCGATGGAACCGTCTGGCGAGGCTGGAATTGCCGATCCCGATGTGGAGGACGCGCTTCCGTCGGAGGTCATACCGATCGATATAGCGTTCGATGCGACGTTGATCCGGCGTTGTGGCCTTGGTCGACCAGTCGCGCAGGTGCTCGGAATATCGGACGCCCGGATCCGTTCTCTTACCGCAGTCGAAGGGAAGTTCTGGGAAATGCCGCTCGTGGAGCTCACGCCATCGATCAAGTCGCGTCATGCGCGGAGCCGTCCAAGAGCTGCACCAAGCATACGCCGCCCACGGTCGTACCAATTGACGATCCTCGGTGCCGCCGTCTTCATCCGAAATCGCCAGCCACGATCGCTGGAAAGAATAATGACGCGGGGAAGGTCGAACCGATCGCATCTGATGCTCATTCGGCGTTGCGTCAGGCCGAATGCTGCCAGGAAGCCCGCTTCGGTTACCGCCTCCTTCGATCCTTCATCGAGGGCCCCATAGGGATAAGCGAAGAAACGCGGTCGGGGGAGTCCGTTCGCGGTCAGGTCGTCCGACGACCCGCGAACCTCCGCTGTTCGTTCGTTTGCGCGCAGTAGAGGCATCTCGCGATGCGTCCTTGAATGCGAGCCGACCTCAATGCCCAATGACGCGACTTCCTTCCATTCATCCGCCGTGAGCAATTTGACGGTCTTCGCCCCGTAGGACTGGTCCCATTCATTCGTTCCCGATGCGAATCCGGTTACGACGAAGGCGAGAGCTTCAATGCCGCGCGGCCGCAGCACGTCGCGCGCCAAGCTGATCAAGCCCGCATAGCCATCGTCGAACGTCAGCAGAACCGGGCGGCGCGGCAGCGGGGCGTCCGAGCGAAGGAAAGCTGCGAGGTGGGCAGGGGTGACGAAGGAAAATCCTCGCCTGCTCAGCGAATCAAGCTGTTCTGCAAACAGCTCCGGCGGCACTCCGTACGGGGCGAGAACGTGATCGCCGGATTGATCCTCGATCGCGTGATAGCAGAGGACCAGCAGGCTTTCCGAAAAGGGCAGCCAGCCACTCGCGCGTAGCGCCGACCAATAAGCGAGCGAACGGGCTCCCGAGAAGAAGCGGGCAAGCATTCGGTTGGAGCGGAACCGTGTCGCGAGCGCTGCGTCCGCGAGGCGTATGGCGAACTCGGGAATTAGCTTGGCGACTAACGGGACGCGAGTAAGTGGCAGATAGACCCATTTGGTCAGAGGCCGGGAGATGCCCTTCGCATCGAAGAGCTGCTGAGCGAGCTCGGGATGCTTCAGGATGAACCGAAGATTGGCCGCAACCGCGCGTGGTGCCCGTTCCATGTATTCACGTGGACTCACCACGTAGATTTGGCGGCTGATCGCCGCCGGATTGTGGCGCACGTCGTATCGCGCGAGCAGCCTAGCGCCGAAGTCCGAGTCTTCGTTCCCGAACGCCGTTGCGGTGGTAAATGCGGTGTCGAAGCCGCCGAGCTGCTCGAAGACCGAGCGACGGACCGAAAGTTGTCCGGTGAAGATATCGAAAGGGGAGAGTGGCTTTTGCACGCGCCTCGACCCAGTCCAGCGTCCGACGCCCTCCGCAAGGAAACCGATCGGGGAGTCCGGACTGATCGGCGTGTCGCCGATCACGGCATCGGCACCGTCGCGGTGCAAGCGGCCATGCTCTTCAATCAGGTCCGGATCGCAGATCATGTCGTCGTCGAGGAACAAGATGAGGTCGTTCCGGGCAAGGGCGGCACCACGGTTGCGCGCGTCGGACGCGCCGCCGTTGGCTTGTTCGACGACGATGAGCGGGAACGGCGGGTCGATCGCGCGGAGGGCCGCCGCCGTGCCGTCGGTCGAGCCATCGATCACGACGATAAGCTCGACGGAGCCGGGATACCGAACCTCTGCGAGCGCGCGAACCGATGCGCAGACTACGTCGCGCCGCTGGTACGTGGGAATGACGATCGAAAAGGACGGCCAGCCGGTCTCCGTCGCTCCAACGGCGCTCGGTCGCCGCGACTGCCGGTGCGTCTCGGGCGAGAGGGTGGTCGGGCTATTCAACCGACGAATGCTTTGCGTGAATGTCGTACCAGCCGAGGTTGGGGGAGTTTCCGGTCAGCCGGGACATGATGCGGACATAATAGGGGTATAGCCGGGTTCTCCGATAGAGCTGCAGCGGCAGCCAATTCCTCCGGCAGATCCGTTGAAACGACCCGAGTGCGGCTTCCGCGGAGAGCCACTCGCCTGGAGCCTCCTCGCCGAACAGGCCGCTTGCCGAGCTGGTAAACGTGTAGGGCACATATTTGCCCATGCGCGCCGGCGACGGCGGCAATTGTTCGGGAACCACGTCCTGGTCGACTATCTTGAAGCGATCGTAGCCTAGCAGGACGAGAGTATTGAATTCCGACCGAATCGAAGTGATCGTCGGGGACCGCTCGAATGAGGTTTCTATCGATACGTAACGGGGTCGCACCGCCGTTTCGGTCAAAGATTCGAGAGCCGTGCGATCCATGCCTTCAATGTCTACCTTCAGGTAGAAGGGCTGGCCGTGGATACCGACGAGATCCGCGAGGGTAATTCCATCGACAACCAGGGAGCCGGCCGCGATTCCTCGCGAGACGTTGTATCGATTCCATTCGTCGACGACCGTTCCCCAACCGGGCGTCGAGCTGCGATAGAAGGTCACCGGCCCAGCTTTGGGCACGATGGCGCGGTTGACGATGGTCAGCTGGCCGCTCTGGAGGAATGGTTGGAAGCGTTCCTTGGCCGCTTCGCACAGGTCGGGATCCGCTTCGACAGCGACCACCCGGAAGCCCTTGAGGAGATAGAATTCGCTATCGTGCCCGTCGTGCATGCCGACATCGTAAATGAGATCGCTCATTGGTCCGGGGCGCCGGCCATCTGTTGGAAATAAGCCAGGTCGGCGAGCGGCCCCGCTTCGGTTACCTTGCCGTCGTGGAGAACGATTCCGTTCTCGCAGGCGGCGATGGTCGTCTTGCGATGACTGATCATCAGCAATGTCCGAAAATAACGATGCTCTCGTGCAAGCTTCACGATCTCCACATCCGAGAGCGCATCTACCGCGCTTACCGCCTCATCGAGGATCAACAGGTCGGGATTGAGCAGCAAGGCACGGGCGACGCCAATGCGCTGTCGCTGGCCCCCCGACAGGTTGAGACCCTGCGGACCAACGAGTGTGTCATAGCATTGCGGAAGCGCAGCGATGAAGCCTTCTGCCCCGGCGGCGCGAGCGACAGCTTCGATTTCGGCGGTGGTCGCCTCGGGCCGACCATAAGCGATATTCTCGGCGACAGTCCCGCTCACAAGCTCGCTGCCCTGACCGGCGACGGCGATGCGCTTGCGCCAGCTCTCGGCATCGAAGTGAGCAACTGGATCCACTCCAACACGGATCTCTCCGGATTGTGGCTCGAGCAGCCGGCACAGGAGGTTGATCAGAGTCGTCTTCCCCGATCCGGACTCGCCCATAAGCGCCGTCGCAACGCCCGGCTCGATGGTGAGCGTCACGCCCTCAAGCGCGCAGCTGCCGTTCGGGTACGTGAAATGGACATCTTCGAACAAGATCGGTCGGTCCAGCCGTAGGATGGGGCTCGCTGGCCCCTGGTCGCGATGCGGTCCCGCCTGAGACAGCAGCCATTCGACCTCGCGCACGGACCCCTCGAACGAGGCGATGCCGAGCCGCGCCCTGGTGATCGCCTTCGCATGCGGCTGCGCGCGCGTCATGAGCAGCAAAAATGCAGTGATCGCCGGGATCGACATGCCGCTCCAGTAGCCGGCGAGGAGAACCGTCAGGAACAGCAGCGCGACGAGCACATCGAAGGATGGTTGCACGAAGGCGATTAGGGAATTCGTTGCCTGCAGGCCCCGCCGTAGCCGCTCGATCGCGGCGCCTGTTTTCTCTTGTTCGCGCCTTTGCTGGCCGAAAAGCCGGATCACGCGCGGCGCCTGCAGAAGGGTGAGGAGGCGCTGCCACAGCAGCCGGTTGCTTTCGACTACTTCGTAGCTCAGCCGCTGCTGCCGACGCTCGAACAGATAAATAAGACCATGCGCGACCGCCGCCCCCACGATGACTACCAGGAACAGCTTGAGGTTGAGCAGCGCGAGAATCGTGCCGAAAACGACGAGGCCCGCGCTAGCCGGGATCAAGGCGAGCGCCGAGTGGGCGGCGTTGACGACAAACCAGCTGTCGGTAGACGCAATGCGTGTCAGGCGCGCCGCGTCGTGCTCGAGGAAGAATGGATAATCGACCGTCAGCAGGCTCGTCGCCATGCCGCTACGGACGTCCCGGCCGATCCGTGCTTCGATCGACGCGAGCAGGCTTTCGTTGGCGGCCTGCACAATCCCTTTCATCAGGATGAGGCCGAGGATCGCGGCCCCCAGCAGGATCATACGGGTTTGCGGCTCGTAGCCGTGGAACGCAGAGGCGAGGGTGTGCAGCGGTCCGGGGAGGCCCGTCGCCGGATTTTCGGCCAACAGAACTGACAGGAGGGGAATCAACAGGCCGAGACCCACCCCCTCGAGGAGGCTCGCAAGCAACCCAAGAACCGCCACCAACGGCACGAGCGGGAGAATCTTGCGGCCGATGTGGCTCAGCGGCCACCTCCGACGAGTTCGGGCGCGCCGCAGCATCCAATACTCCTCACACCTT
>Ga0193751_1001163_pt1 | contig 17364 bp, 13 predicted proteins | sample L1c2metaG_FD_143050 | JGI IMG/M metagenome (GOLD analysis project Ga0193751, IMG submission 143050) | Soil microbial communities from a riparian zone of the East river system, Colorado, United States - L1c2 | ecosystem: Environmental > Terrestrial > Soil > Riparian zone | place: USA: East River... | reverse complement strand
GACGCAGCTGCAGGCGTTTCGAGACGGGCTGCGCGACTTGGGCTACGTGGAAGGGAAAAACTTTCAACTCGAGGTTCGCTGGGGGGAAGGCAAGCTCGAACGGCTGCCGGCCCTGGCCGCCGAGCTGGTTCAGTTGAAGGTCGATATCATTGTCGCGGCGAGCTCGCCATCGGTCGTCGCGGCACGCCAGGCGACGCGGACGATTCCCATTGTGATGCCCTTTAGTTCCGATCCTGTGGGGGATGGGCTGGTCGCAAGCCTTGCACACCCGGGCGGCAATATTACCGGCTTGTCGATAATGTCTGCTGAGCTGGGCGAAAAACGAATTCAGTTGCTCAAAGAGATGTTTCCCAAGGTTCCCCATGCCATGGACGTTCTGTGGAATCCGGACTACGTAGGCATGCGCGCTCGGTTTGAGCAAGCTCGGACAGCAGCTCCCGCGGTAGGCTTAAACGTTCGCTCAGTGGAGGTGCGTGATACGCGCGAGCTGGACGCGGCTTTTGAAGCCATCGTTCGTGAGCGTCCTGAGGCGCTTTTACTGCTCGTCGATCCCTTTACCCGGAGTCAGCGCTCGCGCATAGTCGAGTTCGCCGCTGCACAACGACTTCCGGCGATCTACGAGTCGAGCGACTTTGTCGATGCTGGTGGCCTCATCTCGTATGGACCAAACATTTTTAATCAGTTTCGCCGTGCGGCCAGCTACGTAGACAAAATTCTCAGGGGCGCAAAGCCTGCAGATCTCCCCATCGAACAGCCAACCACGTTCGAGTTGGTAATAAACATGAGAGCCGCGAAAGCGCTCGGTATCAAATTTCCCGATTCGATCCTCCTGCGCGCCGACAGGGTGATCGAATGAATCCGTCCAGCAAGCCGCAAGAGGGCGCCGGTTCAGACGCGTTTGTCGGTCGGCCGCGGACGAAGCGATACGTCGAGCACCGAGACGATCACCCACGACTTCGGTCAGGGGAAAGGACGGGTCACTGACAGACGGTTCCGGGTGCGGCGAAGACCTCGCGCGTGATCGCCTTGGTCTGGGTCACGCCGTTGACCGTGTAGTCGAACGTTCCCGTATTGCCGTCGCTGAAGGTGAAAGTTGCAGTGCCGACCGCGGTGGCGATCACGCTGGCCGGGAGGAACGGCACGGCGTTGAAGGGCAGTCCGGTGGCCCGATAGAGGGTACCGCTATAGGTACCGGTGGCGGTCTTCGGCGCCGTGACCGCAAGCCACAGCGGGGTCCGATCGAGGTCGTACGTAAACCACGTTGCAAAGATCGTATCTCCCTGGTGGGTGAGATTGACGCCCCATCCCGACTCGGAATTCGCGGGCGCCGCCCACCACAGGTCCTGATAGTTGTAGGCGAGCGTCAGGTCGGTCTGAATATCGAAGGTGCACGTCGGTAACTGGCCGAACACTTCGCGGGTAATGGGCTTGGTTTGCGTGATGCCGTTGACCGTGTACTCGAATGTACCGGTATTGAGATCGGTGAAGGTGAGCGTTCCGGTGCCGACCACGGTGCCGCGCACTTGTGTCGGGAGGAAGGGCACCGAGTTGAAGGGCGGCCCCGTCTCGCTGAAGAGCGTGCCCGTATAGACGCCCGTCGAGGTCAGCGGCGCCGTCATGGTCAGCCACCACCCCTTGCCAGTGAGGTCGTAAGTAAACCACGTCGCAAAAATGATGTCGCCTTGATGCGCCAGGTTGATACCCCATCCGGCCTCCGAACCGGCCGGGCTGTTCCACCACAGACCTTCGTAGTTCGCGGGGCCCGCCGCAATCACCTGCACGTTCGTCGCAGGAGACACGCTGCCGAAGGGTGCGCCCGCGGGGGTGTTCATCTGCCACTGGAAATTGTAAGTGCCCACCGTGGCCGGTACCACGATAAAAAATGTGAAGGTTACCGTTGCGCCGGGCGCCACCGATGCCGGCAACGGAACCGGGGTCACGCCCCAGGTCGTGTTGCCTGTGGGTCCCGCCGACCCCAGCGTGTACCCGTCGCTCGGCTGCCACGTCGCAGTCGTCGTGTTCTTGAACGTCTCGGTGACCAGGATGGTGGCGCCAGCGGCCACCGTTGCGGGAACCTGCTGCGACACGAATTCCGTCGCGGTCGATACCGAAACTTTCGGATCGGGGGTTTCTTCGCCGAATGTCCCGTGCAGTTGCGACAACATCCGAAAGCGAAGTGGCGACGTCGCTGCGAAAAAGCAGGAGAGCGGCTTCACCACAAAATTGAACGTGACTTGCTGATTCGGAGCCACATCATAAGGAAGAAGAACGCGGTTTCCGCTGTGACTGCCGTATCGGTTGTCCTGGATGCACCAGTAATAGTTGTCCTGCGGTTCCTGCGTTGCCAGGAAGACGTCGCCTTCGGCGCGGTACCAGGTTGCGGTGCCGGTATTCTGCATTGTCACCGAGACCGACGCCGTGGTCTGGAGCTCGATGAAGGACGGCACCGCCTGCGATACGAACGCCGCCGAATAAGCTGCCTGCGCTTGGAGTGCCGTATTTAGCGTGCACGAAACGAGCGCCAGCACTGCCGCGCTTATCCGCAGCAGGGCCGCGGCATACGTGCGCCTCGAATTGTGTATCACCATGGCCAAGCCATCGACTGGATTCCTATCTGTCCAAGGATGATTATATTGAGGCGGCCGATCGAAGTGGGGTTTCGCTTTGGATCCCGGGATCGCTGAAGGTACTTTGAACGCCACGGTCGATTGACGAGCCATTTCGGCCCTTTGCATCGCCCGAAAGCCGCCGTTTGACGACCGCAGCAGCTCCGGTGAACCAACGCTTGCGTTGGCGGTGATAGAGTGCGGTTTGCGCGCACGGACACATGAAACGGCCAAGCGGTTTCGTGGCCTCCGGGGCGAGCCCGGTGTCACCAGCCGCCGTCGTGATTGCGGCTGACCTCACATCCCGGTGATGACATGTCGAACAGCCTTTCAGCCGATGCCGACATTCGGCGCTTGTTGACTGTGACCGGCAAACAGGTCCAGGGACTGGCCGAGCTGCTGATCGATTGTGTAGATGGTGGTGCATCGGTGAGCTTCATGCACCCCCTGCCATTGACAAAGGCTGTGGAATTCTGGCGTCGCGTGGCCGACGCCGTGGTCAGAGGCGAGCGTGCGCTGCTGGTGGCCGAGGACGCCAGTGGCGTCGCCGGGACCGTGCAGCTGGTCCTCGACCAACCCGAAAACCAACCCCACCGCGCCGACCTGTCAAAGATGCTGGTGCACCGCCGTGCACGACGGCAGGGACTCGGCGCCGCGTTGCTGCGCGCTGCCGAAAACGTTGGACGCGAGTGCGGCAAGACGCTCCTGGTTCTGGACACCGCGAGTAGCGATGCCCAGCGCCTCTATGCCCGCCTGGGCTGGCAGAAATGCGGCGTGATCCCCGGCTATGCATTGCTGCCCCATGGTGGACTGTGTTCCACGACTTACTTCTACCGCGAGTTGGGCCCAGCTGCAATCGGACACGGATTGCCCGGCCAAAATGGGAGAACAAAGTGAATCGACGCAGCATTCTGCGCATTTTCGCGATGACAGCATTGGGACTTGCCTTGCCGAGGGCGCGTGTCGCGGCTCAGACGGCCGGTCCAGGCCCGGTGATGAGCGCGCTCAGCACGTATATGAGTGGAGCAGCGGGCCGCGCGCTGCCGGCTGAGGTCACGGAGCACGCGAAACATCACTTGCTCGACACCCTGGCCTCCATGATTTCCGGATCCGAATTGCCGCCCGGACAGGCGGCGCTTCGCTATGACGGGCGCACGGCGGAAAAGGCGCGGCGACGATCGCGGGTTCCAATCTCACGGCCGGGCCGGTCGATGCCGCTCTGGTCAACGGCGTCCTGGCGCACGCGGACGAGACCGACGACTCGCATTCGCCCTCACGGTCGCATCCGGGATGTGCCGTGGTGCCGGCGGCGCTAGCGGCCGGCGAGGAGCTCGGCATCGACGGCGCGCGCTTCCTTCGCGCCGTGACGCTCGGCTATGACGTTGGAACGCGAGTGACGATGGCCATGGGCGGCGTCACCTTTAGCTACGAGAGCCACAAGAGCACGCACAGTATCGCTGGCGTCTTCGGGGCGGCGGCGGCGGCCGCGTGTGCCGCCGGTCTTGATGCGCAGCATATGCGTTGGCTGCTGGACTACACGGCACAGCAGTCGTCCGGCATCGCTGCCTGGGGACGCGACACGGATCACATAGAGAAGGCGTTCGTGTTTGGCGGCATGCCCGCGCGCAGTGGCGTGACCTCCGCGCTCCTGGTTCAATCGGGGTGGAACGGCATCGACGACATTTTTTCGGGAACCGACAACTTCTTTCTCGCCTATGCGCCCTCGGCCGATCCGGCGCAGCTCATCGAAAAGCTCGGGGAGCGTTACGAGATCACGCGGACCGACATCAAGAAATGGACGGTCGGCTCGCCGATTCAGGGACCGCTGGATGCGATGGAGATTATTCGCGGGCGGCGCCCGTTCGAGACGGATCAGGTAGAGCGCGTTGTCGTGCGGCTGGCGCCGACGGTCGCGGCAGTCGTGGACAATCGCGACATCCCCGACATCTGCCTGCAGCATATGATCGCTGTAATGCTGCTGGACAAGACCGCGTCGTTCAAGGCGGCGCATGACAAGCCGCGAATGCAGGACGCGGCGGTGCTCCGTCAGCGCGCGAAAGTGCAGCTTGTCCACGACGAAGCTCTTGCGCGGCTCCTGCCGGTGCGCGTCGCGGTCGTGGAATTAACGCTGACCGACGGCACGCGCCTCGCGGAGCGCGTTGAAGCCGTGCGCGGTACACCGCGCAACCCGATGTCGAGGGCGGAGGTGATCGACAAGTGCAGAGACCTTATCGCGCCGGTTCTCGGACCCGAAACATCTACACGCCTGATTGAGACGGTGTTCGCAATCGAATCCATGACGGACATTCGAAGGTTGCGGCCGCTCCTCCAACGCGGCTGAGGAGCTCCAACTTTGCGTTACGCTCCCGCAATCCGTGCGCGCGCGCCGACTATTGGAGCCTTCGTGCGCAGCCGCTCGCGGCACCGCTCCGCACGTCACTGCTAACGGTAGCCAGCGGCCTGCAATTCGAACAACTCTGCGTAACGGCCGCCCTGCGCCAGCAAGTCGGCGTGGGTGCCCATTGCCTCGACAGCGCCGTCCATTAGCACCACGATGTGATCGGCCATGCGGACGCTGGAAAAGCGGTGCGATATCAGCACTGCCGTTTTGCCCTGGCTCAATTCCTTGAAGCGCTTGAACACCTCGAACTCCGAGCGCGCGTCGAGCGATGCCGTGGGCTCATCGAGGATTAGAAGCTGTGCGTCGCGCATATACGCACGACCGATGGCGATCTTTTGCCACTCGCCGCCGGAGAGGTCGATGCCGGTTCGAAATCGCTTGCCGAGAATTTGATCGTATCCATGAGGAAGCTTCCGAATAACCTCATCCGCCAGGCTGCGCTCGGCGGCTGCAATGATGCGCGCGCGGTCATTGCGCGCCTCGATGCGGCCTACGGCGATATTATCGGCCGCAGTGAAGTGATAACGCACGAAATCCTGAAAGATGACGCCAATGTTGGCGCGAATCGCGAACAGGTCGTACTCGCGAAGATCATGCCCGTCGAGCAGAATTCGGCCTTCGTCTGGATCGTAGAGTCGCGCCAGCAGCTTGACCAAGGTGGTCTTACCGGCACCGTTTTCCCCCACCAGCGCAAGGATCTCGCCGGCATGCAACTTAAACGTCAATCCACGCACCGCCCAGTGCTCGGCACCGGGGTAGCGAAATCCCACGTTCTCGAACGTAAAGCCATCCCGTATCGGAACGGGGAATGGCCGCGGATTCGGCGGCGAAACGATTTCCGGTTCGATCTCGAAGAATGAAAACAGATCGTCGAGATAGAGCGCCTGGCCAGCGACCTGCGAGAAGCCCATGAGCAGATTTTCCAGCAGGTTCCGCAGCCGTCTGAAAGACCCGGCAAGAAACGTGAGATCGCCGATGGAGAAGTCACCGTGAAGCGTCCGCCATACGATGTAGGCATACGCGACATAGTAGGCAACGGTCCCGATGGCGGAGAGCAGGCTTCCCCAACTCGCGCGCCGCAGCGCGATGCGGCGATTCGCCCCGAAGAAGCTCGTGGCCAGCGTGCGGTAGCGTTCGATGAGGAAGGCGTTCAGGCCGAAGATCTTCACTTCCTTTGCCGTTTCCGCGCTCGCACCCGTCTGACGGACGTAATCGAGCTCGCGCCGCTCCGGCGTGCGGGCATAGTTGAGCGAATAACTCTGCGCGTTGAAATGCGCCTCGCCGATGAATGCCGGCAGCAGGGCAATGGCGAGGAGCGCGATGAGCCACGGTGCGTACACGAGCAGCCCCGCGGCGAAGCTCGCGACGGTGACCACATCCTGCGCCTGGCTGAAAAGCTGTCCAATCAGGCTCGTGCGTCCGGCCGCCTGCCGGCGGGCGCGTTCCAAGCGGTCCTGCAACTCGCTATCCTCGAAGTCCTCGAGGTCGAGCGTGGCTGCGTGCTTCATGAGCCGAAGACTGGTCTCGTTGCTGAACTGCTCCGACAGCAGAGAGTCGAGGAGAGACACGGCGCGACCGAGCACGTCGGAGAGAACCGCCAGTCCAAATTCCAGCGCGAGCAGCCATCCGATGCGGTCGAGCAATCCGCTCGCGATCCATTGCCGCAGATCTTCGGCAGCGCGCGGTGCCTGGACCAGCAGCACAACCTCATCGATGATCAGCTTGCCTACGTAGAGCGTCGCCACCGGCAGCACTGCGCGCAAGACGCGCAGCAGGGATTGACTGAGCGTGAGCGCCGGACTGGTCCGCCAAACCAGCTTCAAGAACGGTGGAAGGTTGCGCAACGCGCCCAGGCGCTCTCGCCACGACTGGCGTTCCGGCGCTGGCGACGCATCAGCTAGCGTGGACGAGGGCGCTCGGCCACCCATCGTGTAGTTTTTTGGCATTCGACCTTCAACCCAAAGTTGATCGATAGACACTCTATCAAAATCCGCGGACCTCTCAGATCAAGTCGTGACTACTGCATCGTCGGTCCGAATCCGATCATCTTCCCAACGACTGTCTATATCCAGCCGCTTCTCCCGCACCGGAAACGAAACGCAAATGCATTCCGAATGGCTTTATTCAATGCGCGATTTCGCGTTATAGTGTCACGCGTCGCTGCAACGCATCGATTACGCGCATTCGATCGGAATCCGGGCAAATCATGGAACCTCCGCATCGAGCGGCGATGCCCGCCCTGGCCGCCGCACTCTGCCTGTTCGCCGCGTTGGCGTCCGCCGCGCCCGCGGCCGAAGCGCTCAAGTCCTATAACGTCGTTTTGAACGAGACGTCGGTATCCGGCATTTCTTCGGGCGCGTTCATGGCCGTGCAATTTGGTGTATCGAATTCGGCGGTGATCGCGGGCGTGGCCGCGACGGCTGGCGGGCCTTATTTTTGTGCCGGAGACGATGCCGCCGGCAAATTCGACTTGGGCAGCGTGCTCGCCCGCTGCATGCAAGGCGATCCCTTGTATCCCAAGCAACCGATCAACAAGCAGCAAATGACGCGTATGTTCAAGCAGGCGAACGCGTGGGCGAAAGCGGGCAAGATCGACGCGACGGCGAATCTCGCGAGGCAGAGGATCTGGTTGTTTCACGGCTATAACGACGGCGTCGTCAAAGCCGCAGTGACCGATGCGCTTTATACGTTCTATGCACACTACGTGAACCCGGGTCAGATTTTCTACAAGAACAATCTCAGGGCCGGTCACGCCCAACTCTCCGCTGCCTGTCCCGCGACCAACACGGTGTGCAACGCCTGCGACAAAACGGGCGGTGATTTCATTAACCTCTGTCAGGACGATCCGGGGAGCGCGCTCTACGATGCCGAAGGCAGTCTATTGCAGCACATCTACGGCACGCTGAACCCGAGGAAGACAACCGGACTCACGCGTATCGTCGAATTTTCGCAGAGCGAATTCGCGCTCGATGACCGCGGCGTTCCCGACAACTTGCACATTTCGATGGCCGCCACCGGCTACGCTTACGTGCCGGCCGACTGCGAGGCGATGCAGCCTTGTCGCGTGCATATCGCATTTCACGGTTGCCAGCAAAGCGCGGAAAAAATCAAAAGCGCGTTTTATCAGTTCGCGGGCTACAACGAGTGGGCCGACGCCAATCGCTTGATCGTGCTCTATCCTCAAGCGATCGCAAGCTATCCGGTATTGCCGACCCTGCCCGCGAATCCGCAAGGCTGCTGGGATTGGTGGGGCTACAATGATTTCTTCGATTCCCAGGGCAAGTATGCGACGAAGCAAGGCTTGCAAATCGCCGCCGTGCGCCGGATGCTCGATCGGCTTGCGGGCAACGCCGCGAGCGTATCGCCGCCGACTGCGACCGGCACGTTTGGTCCGCCTGCGGATCTCGCCGTCGGCGATGCCACGCATCGGCAAGTGCTTCTGCGCTGGCGCGCCGTGAAAGATGCGGCAAGCTATAACGTCTATCGCGCGAACAAGGCCGGCGGGCCTTATGCGCACAAAGCGAATACAGCACCGATTGCCGGCACTACTTTCGTCGATTCGGTGTTGACTCCCAAGACCGGCTATTTCTATATCGTCAAGGCCGTCAATCAAACCGGATCGGAGAGTGTGGCCTCGAGCGAAGCCAGCATCGTGACTGCAGCGAACCCGCCGCGCTGCGATCCCTATTTTTCGCTGATGCTGGGCCCGGTGACCAAGAACAACCAACGCACGACGAAGACCTGTCAATGAGACCGATCGCGTGGCTCGCCGCTACTCCCATCGATCGCCAGGCCTTCAACGCGACAGCGCATCGGAGTGGGCTGGCATGGAGGCCATTGCGGCTATTGTGATTCGTGTCGTCGCGGTGATTTCGTCACCTGCCAGATCGCCGCCCAGGTGCCGGCGCGGGATCGAGGCGATGTTAGCGCCGCCGCTGGCGTACTACACGGACGAGACTTGGAGAATGGTGCTGAGATTTGAAGGCTAAAGGAGCCCCGCGGAATGAACACGCGGAATGGCTGCGTACTCTTGGCGCGCTGCGCTTGTCGAAGCCTAAACGACCGTGCTACCGCCAAGGTCCAGACCGCGCAACTCCGACTGCAGGGCGTGTGTGGACTGCTCCGGCAAGCCTCCGGATAGGGTCATCAAGGCCATGACGAGCACACCACACAAGCCCCCGCCGACGAATGCGGCCAGCACCCAGAAAACAGAAAATACTTCACTTTCCATGGTTAACTCCAACGCTGCCAAATTTCAGCAGCACTATGATTACCCCCACAGGCGTTCGAAGCCATAACTGCGGGCTTTGGTGACCCAGGCGGGGTCGTTGAGTTCTAGCCAACGATCATCATCGACAACCGGCATGGCCGTCAGGCGCATCAAAACGACGTCAAGCACACATCGCCGGTAGCCAGCGTCGGCGGTCAGCGCACTCCACGGAACGGCAACGCGCTTGTGTCCGATTCCGATAAAACCTCCCAAGGTCAATACGACATAACGCACGCAGCCGGTTCGCGCATCGAGCACGATTTCCTCTACCACGCCGAGACGCCTTCCTTCCGCATCATAGACATCGTCCCCGACCAAATTCTTGGAACCGAGTAGAGAAGAGCCTTGCTTGGAGTCAATTCCTATTGCCCTGCTCGCTGCGCGTCTGATCCCGCTTAGCATATGACACTCCGCCATTTGCGCTCGACTTCCCATCGGTGAGCCCCAGAAGTCGAACCTACCGCTGTTTCACTTCCCGTCTCGGCATCGAACTTAGCCGGTCCCCGGTCAATGGATAGACCTGATAGTTCCAGGGCGAGAATTCAGGTGGCTAGACCCAACACTCGCCTAACTGACATCAATACGCGAAATCCTCGATGTCGTATGTACGGTAACGTACATAATGGGGACTTTTTTTTCTCTAGCCCGCGACGTTCCGGCTGCCCGAATTCGTCGAGCACTCTTGGCGTCCTGGCCCCGCGTCGGAGACCGGGCACAGGGCACGCGTCGCCTCCCAAACGAAATTTCCAGGCGTTCAGACTGCGCGGTAGCAGCTCGTTGAGGGATTCCGCCGCCTTCGCGAAATTGCAATCAGTTGCGTGACCTCTTGAAGCCAAATCGCGAGCCACGTTACCCGGTCTGCCGAGCCCAAAATGTCTCGGGCCACCCCGGCGCGGCACCTTGTGTGGCTGTATAGACCGAGTACAGCGACTGGCTGGCCGCCATGAACAAACGGTTGCGCTTGGCGCCGCCGAAGCAGACATTGCCGCAAATCTCCGGCAGCCGGATGCGTCCGATGAGCTGGCCCTGCGGCGTCCATACGGTCACGCCGCTGTAACCCACGCTGCGCCCGGCATCGCTCGAGACCCAGAGGTTGCCATCGACGTCGGCGCGTACGCCGTCCGGCCCGCACTTCACGTTGTCGACCATGAAATTGGAGAACAGCCCTGCCGCTGGAAAGCTTGTTGTCGGAGCCGACGTCGAAGACGTACATGTCGCCCTTGCCGCCGGCGTGCGTGTCCCCGGGGCCTTGGCCGGTGCTGATCACGTAGAGCTTCTTGAAGTCGGGAGAAAAGCAGAGGCCGTTGGGGTCCGGGACCTGATCCTCGCGCACCACGAGATCGACCTTGCCGCTTTATCCACGCGGTAGACGCTGGTCGGCAACTCGCGCTTGTAGCTGCCGAGCTCGGGCGGCTGTCCGAGCCTCGGGTTGAGCCGGCCGGCCTTGTTCGCCGGCCCTCCCGGCGCGTCTACGGTGCCCTCGTAGAGCTGCGCGCCGTAGGGCGGGTCGGTGAACCAGTAGCTGCCGTCAGGGTGGGGCACGACATCGTTGGGCGAATTGAGACGCTTGCCATCGAAGTGGGACGCGATGATGGTCACCGATCCGTCCAGCTCGTAGCGCACGACGCGCCGGGTCACGTGCTCGCAGGAAAGTTGACGACCCTGGAAATCGAACGTGTTGCCGTTGCTGTTGTTCGATGGTGCGCGGAACACGCTGACATGACCGTCGTCCTCGATCCAGCGGAGCTGACGGTTGTTCGGAATGTCGCTCCATACCAGATACCGACCCTGCGCATTCCACGCCGGCCCCTCCGACCACAGGGCGCCGGTCCATAGACGCTGGATCGGGGCATTGGGCTGGCGGAGACCGTCGAAAGCGGGGTCGACGCTGAGAACGTCGGGATCGGTGAAGTAGGTGGTCGGCGCGCCGCGCGCGCTGAAGTCACGGGGCGGCTGGGTGATCGTGCTCGGCGGTCCAACGTTCGGCATGGTCTGCGCGCGCACCCATTGCGGAGCGAGCATCGCGGCGCCTGCCGCGACTCCGACGCTGCGAAGCATTGCGCGGTGCGAAATTGCGCCATACATTCCCGAATCGCTCGCTCGCTGAACCATGGTCGACCTCCCTCACACGTGGTTGGAGACAAGCTGGAGAAAGCCAAACATCCATCCGCTTTTATGTTACTCCTCGTCAAGTTGTTCACGCCAAGTTGTCTCGCCACACAATGCCTGCCTGATGGCGGCGATTGCATCCCGCGAGATTTGCTTTAACCTTGTCGGAGGCGACGCGCGATTCGCCGAGTCTTCCCGCGAGATCGATCTGCAAGGACCGAAAGGGCGCAATGAGCGGCGTGACAATTCTGATCGTTGTTTTCGTTGCCCTCGTGGCCGGGTTGCTTGGCCTGTGGGCGTATCGCCGCTCCTCGACACCGAAGGTTCCTCGGAACGGGAAGCATGAGGCTAATGACCAAGCCGAACAGTGGGGCGTGCGCATAGCTGCGCCGGTCAAGGAGCGGGCCTGTCCGCAAGCGCGGGATCGCCTGGGCAAGGAGTACCCCATCGGCGAAAAGCCGCACCTGCCGTTGCCGGACTGCCCTTTCCCACGCGAGTGCGAATGCCATTACATAAAACTGTTCGACCGGCGCAAAGAGGAGCGGCGTTCGGGTCAGGAGCTACGCGCGGGAGGTCACCGTTTCGAGAAGGACAACCCGCCTCGCCGTTCCGGCAAAGACCGACGAAAAAATGTCGACTGGACCTGACGCGCGCGTTTGATTTCAGGAAATTTATCGAGTCGCGGCGTGCCGAGGGCAATCGCAACCCAACTGCATTTCCGGCGGCTGTACTATCGGGATACCCGTACCGCGACACGGCGTTTAGGCGTAAGCTTTTTTCATGACTGAAGCTCAGACGCTTTTCGCCGCGTTGCGGGAGTCCGCCGATGCCGACGTCGTGTCCGCCATCGAGGCGCTGGTGCGGGACGCGCCGGATAACCGGCTCAATCGCATCAATGCGCTCGCCTTTGCGCGCAGGATGGGACTCAACGAAGACCGGGTCATCGCCGCGTTCCTGCACGCTGCGCGGCTGGGCCTGTTCGAGTTGTCGTGGAACGTGCTTTGTCCCGGCTGTGGCGGCGTTCTCGACGCGGGCGCGTCGCTCAAGACCGTGAATCGCGCGGAGTACGGGTGCGCGCTATGCGCTGCGGGCTACGAGCCGACGCTCGACGAAATGGTCGAGGTCACGTTCACCGTGACGCCGCGCACACGCCGGATCGCGGCGCACGCACCGAACGATCTTCCAGCGCTCCAATTTTACCGGCAGCTCTTCTGGAGCTCGGGCATCGACCTGCCCGACGACGCCTTCGAGAAAGTGATCGACGAGATCACTCTCGAGCTGGTGGAGCTACCGCCCGGCGAGAAGGCCATGCTGTCGCTGACGCTGCCCGCCGAATTCGTGATCATCTTCGATCCGGTCACGCACACGGCACAATTCATCGACGTCAAAGGCGAGCCAACCCGCGAGCGGCAGTCGCTGTCGATCGTGTTCAACAAGACGAACGTTCACACCACCACTCTTGTCATGCGGCCGGGTCCGTTGCGACTGGCGCTGGACAATCGCACCGACACGCGCGTCGTGCCGGGCGTGTTTATCGCCGGGCAGGCGATGCACGACTTGCTTGGCAATCGCCAGCCTTTCCTCACCGCCAAGCGACTGCTGACCAATCAGACGTTTCGCGAGATCTACCGCACCAGCACGCTCGACATCGACCAGCGGCTAAAGATCACCAGCCTTACATTCATGTTCACCGATCTCAAGGGCTCCACCGACCTTTACGAGCGCGTCGGCGATCTGGTCGCATTCGATATCGTCAAGGAGCACTTCCGGATCCTGCACGAAATCATCGCGGCCGAATCGGGCGCCGTCGTCAAGACGATCGGCGATGCCGTCATGGCAACCTTTCCGACGCCCGACCGGGCGCTCGCCGCCGCGCTGCGCATCCGCGAGGGAATGCGTGCACTGAACGAGGAGCGCCAGAGCGAAATTCTGCTGGTGAAGATCGGCATCCACGAAGGGCCTTGCCTCGCGGTGACACTCAACGACCGGCAGGACTACTTCGGTCAGACCGTGAACATCGCTTCCCGCGTGCAGGGCCTCGCAGTGTCGCACTCGATCCTCGCGACCGGCTCCGTCGTCGACCATCCGCAGGCCTCCGAGCTGCTCCAAGCGGACGGAATCAAGCCTACAGCGCGAAGGCTGCCCGTTCGCGGCATCGCGGATGAGTTGGCGGTGTATGAGATTCCGTGAGCGGCGCCGGACGTTCCTATCGGTTCGGCGCAGGCAACAGACGTTTCGCATTATTGAGAGCGTGGGCGGTGGCAACCGCATCGCTTGACCCTCCGAGGGCAACGGCGTAGCGTCGCCCCGTCCGTGCCGGACATCATCCGGAGGAGGTGGGATGCTGCGAAGAGCGGTGCTTGTGTTCGGCGTCGTCCTGAGCCTGTACTCAATCACGCTTCCGTTAGCAGTCGATGCGCAGCGGGCGGGGAAGGTCTATCGGATCGGTGTGCTCGGCGGGGGAACGGCCGCGCAGAACGCCTCGCGGATGGATGCGTTCCGCCAGGGGCTCCGCGAACTGGGGTGGGTACATGAGCGCGCCATCGCGTTCGACGAGCGCTGGGCCGACGGCCACTACGAGCGGCTACCTGCGCTTGCCGCCGAACTGGTTGCACTCAAGGTCGATCTTATCTTGGCCAGCGGCGGTACGCCCGCCGTGCAGGCCGCGATGAAGGCAACCCAGCGGATTCCTATTGTCGTCGGGGCCATAAGCGATCCGGTTGCAACGAAGATTGTGCAAAGCCTGGCGCATCCCGGTGGCAACGTGACCGGTCTTACAAATATGGCCTCGGAGCTGTACCCGAAGCGACTCGCGCTGCTCGCGGAGGGAATGCCCGGAATCAAACACGTCGCGCTGCTCGTTAATGGCGCAAACCCGTTCTCGGCCGAAGCGCTTCGATTGTCCCAAGCTGCGGGCCGGTCTCTCGGCATCCAGCTCGAGGGCTTTGACGTTCGCGATCCTAAGGATTTCGAAACGACCTTCGAGAGGATGTCACATGCCGGTGCGCAAGCCGTACTCGTCGGGACCGACATCCTGCTCCTAGTCAGCGTGAAACAGCTAGGCGGGCTCGCACTCAAACATAAGCTGCCACTGATCGCAGGCAACCATGATGTGGGCGTGCTCGTCGCGTATACCGTCGACAACGACGAGAGCTACCGGCGTGCGTCGACCTACGTGGACAAGATTCTGAAGGGCGCGAAACCCGCCGATCTTCCAATGGAGCAGCCTACGCGTTTCAGCCTGATCATCGACCTTAGAACCGCGAAGACGCTCGGCATGACGATCCCGCAGTCACTGCTGCTGCGTGCGGACGAAGTGATTCAGTAATGGATTGGCGAACTCGTCATCGCTGTCCAAAGGCGGAGAGTCACGTGGCGCGGTATCGGGCGTCGCCGCAAGATTCATCTGCAGCGCGAGACCGACCCGTAGCCTCGGCGAATGTGCGTAGACAAACGCATACGCTTCCAACCGATCAACCCATGCCAGCGCATAGACGAGACAGGGGCGCCTCGCGGCAAGTGATGAACTTATTGATTCCGAGGAGAAGCCTCTCATTGACAACGATCAAATACTGTCGCTCCCAGCCAGCTTTTCCGCTAGACTACTTTGCGTTTTGGCAAAATTGCAGGCGCGACACTTGGCCATGCTTTCAGTAGCGGCTTGGAAAAGGAGAGATTCCGCCCGCATAGTTGCCTCCGGCCCCTCGCATAGGCGCGACTCAGCCTATCCCGCATCTTCCATTGGTGAGCTTGCCGTGACCGAAACCGAGCCGCGTCCACCCGTCCGCGCGTTGGTGGCGAGCTTCCTCTTCACCGACCTTGTCGGCTTCTCGAAGGGAACGACGGCCGAGCAGTACGCTGCCAAAGCCACGTTATCCGCGATTCTCCGCAGTAATCTTGCAGCCCTCCGAGACGCCGACTACCGGATCAAGGATACGGGCGATGGGGCATTGATCGCGTTTACGTCCAATCCCGAGCACGCGCTGTACATGGCGCTGGCGATTGCGGAGGATTTTGGACGGGCTGCGGCTGCTGCGGGCTTCCCTTCGAACAGTCTGCGCACAGGCCTCCATCTCGGATCGGTCAAAGAGTCGATCGACCTCGAAGCGCGGCCCAATTTCATCGGAGACGGGATCAACGCCGCCAAGCGGATCATGGATTTTGCGGCTCCCGGGCAAATCACGGCTTCGCGTTCTTTCTTCGACGCCGTCGCCTCCCTGGATTCTGCATACGCCGAGCTGTTCAGCCACGTGGGAGCCTCCGACGACAAGCATGGGCGCTCGCACGAGTTGTACGCTATCTCGCCGAGCTCCACAGTCCTGGAAAAGCTCAAGCTCGATCTCACGCCGGCGGCTCATGAGCCGGAAGAATTCGCAGCGAAGCGTCCCGCAACGATCAAGGCGAAGTCGGAGTCGGCACGACCTGTCAGCAGCGATGCTCAGGCCGAATCGAGCCATGCGGTCAGCGCCGTTCGCAAGTGGCTCCTCCCCGGCAGCGCGGTCATCGCGATTGGCATTGCGGCGATCGTCGTGGGCACGAAACTGAACGAGCCGAGCGCTCCGAGGATTCCATCCGTTGAACCTTCCGCCCCTGCAGGCCCATCGACGGCTGGCGCCCCTGCACAAGCCACGATCGGATCGGCTCCGGCACCGACAATTTCAACACCGGCGGTTGCGCCCGCAACATCCGCGGAGCGAAGCTCCGTCGATTCGCAGACCTCTGCCGCGATCCCGGGCAAGGCTGAGACAAGCGCTCCGGTCCGCGCCGCGCCGGCTGTGAAATCCGCACCCGCGCTCGATTCGTCGCAGCCGGGGAACGGCGCTCCGCCTGTCGCTGCGGCAAAGACAAACGCCACTATCAAGTCGAGGACTGACGTAACTCCGAGCGCTTCCGTCCCGGCAAATGCCGCCTCTGATCGAAGCAGCCCGCGTTGCAGCCGCATCATGGAAAAGGCAACGCTCGGCGAGACGCTATCCACCGAAGAAAAGAGGGAGCTCGCAAGCTCATGTCGCTGAATGTACCGAGGAGCATGACGAGTGGGCTGCGCGCAGCCAGCCTGATTGCGGCGATCCTGCTGGGTGCGTGCGCCGCGCCCCCGCCGCCTCCCGAGCGCCCTCCCGCGCCGTCTTCCGAGTTGGCGTTCGACGCGGGTGTCGACTACGCGATAGACGACCTGCTGGTTCAAGCGCGAAGGCTGCCGGCGTTCAACCCCGCACCCGGCCTGCTCAAGAAAGAAGAGGTGCCGCGCGGCGTGATCGCGGTCGACCCGGCCATCGACGGCAACACGGGGCAGCAGACGATCGCATCGAAAGCCCTCGATTCGCGCCTGCTGCAACGCGCTTCGGAGAAGTTCGCGCAGTTCGATGTGGTCCCCGTCAGCTCGACCACCGTCGGCAAGGCGCAGTTTGTCCTGGCCGGGACGCTGACTCCCATCGATGCATCGAAGGGAGCCGCGGGGACATTCCGGATAAGCCTGTCGCTGACCGATATCAAGACGGGCTTCGTCGTCGCCCAGTCCGCGGCAAGGGTCCGCAGCGAGGGAGTCGACACCACGCCAACCGCTTTTTATCGGGATAGTCCCTCATTGACCAAGGATCGCGTCGTCGAAGGGCAGATCAAGACGGCGCAGACGCCGGCCGGCGGCGCGGCCGACGAATTCTATATGTCGCGGCTTCCGATCAACGCGTTGATCAGCGAAGCCTCCAAGCTCTACGAAGCCGGCAACTACGCGGAGGCATTGCGTTATTACGAGTCGGCCGCGGGCCGTCCGGAGGGACAGCAGTTGCGCGTCCTGAATGGACTCTATCTTGCCAACAGCCAGCTCGGGCGTACCGACGAGGCTGAAAAAGCATTCGCAAAAATCGTCGCCCTCGGTCTTGCGACCAACAGTCTGTCGGTCAAATTCCTGTTCCGTCCCGGCTCACTGGATTTCCTGGCCGATCCGAAAGTCAGCGGCCCGTACAACATGTGGCTGCGCC
>Ga0193751_1001162_pt1 | contig 17415 bp, 27 predicted proteins | sample L1c2metaG_FD_143050 | JGI IMG/M metagenome (GOLD analysis project Ga0193751, IMG submission 143050) | Soil microbial communities from a riparian zone of the East river system, Colorado, United States - L1c2 | ecosystem: Environmental > Terrestrial > Soil > Riparian zone | place: USA: East River... | reverse complement strand
ACCGAACTCAGGATATTGCGGTCATCACCGACGAGAGCGATTGTGGGCATCGCGATTTCAGCCGTGGTTGTCGAAGAATAGCATAACTGACGGAAATCGAGCCTCCTGTGATCGTGATCACAGGCCGTCAGGGCGAATTGGATTCACGAAATCAAGCACGACGGCTTTCGCATCATGGCTAGGCGCGATGGCGCGGGTGTGCGGCTCATCACGCGCCACGGCAACGACTTCACGTCCCGGTTTCCGCTGGTGGTCGAAGCCGTGAGCGCTTTATCAGCCCGCTCGTTCCTGCTCGACGGTGAAGCTATTGTCACCAACGACCGTGGTCTGGCGGTGTTTGACCTCATCCGCCACAAGCGCCACGGTGCCGACGCGGTGCTGCTCGCGTTCGACCTGATCGAACTGGATGGCGAAGATTTGCGGCGTACTCCAATCGAGCAGCGCAAGCGTAAGCTGGCAAAACTGGTACGCGGTCCACATGCGGGAATTGTCGTGAATGAGGTTTTTGAAGGCGACGGCGACATTCTCTTTGCCCAAGCCTGCAAGCTCGGCTGTGAGGGTATTGTGTCCAAGCGGCTCGGCTCGCTTTATCGTTCCGGACGCTCGCCGCATTGGATTAAGGTCAAGAACCCGAAAGCGCCAGCGGTGAAGCGCGAAGCCGAAGAGGATTGGGGTTCGCCGCCATAAAGTTAAACGTGAAGTGAGAAGGACGACATTATGACTTTGCCGTGGGACAATAACTCGTGGGAAGTAGCGGCTCAGATTGCTGTGCAACATCACCGCGCCCGCGCCGCGTTCATAGCGGACGAGAGCCAAATGGGAACGCCGCTCCCGCTGCGGCAGGCAGCAGAGAAAGCCCAACTGCTGTTGCAAGCTGTGATTCGTCCCGGTGACCAAACGGATGAAGGCAAAATAATTGAAGCGGTCACGCTTCCGTGGTTTGACATCATCGCTTTACTCGACAAAGACCCGAACGCGGCGTTCGAGATACCTCCAGAGAAGTGGGAAGAGATAATTGCTGGGGCATACAAGCGCGCCGGGTTTGACGACGTCATCCTGACTCCACGAAGCGGCGATCACGGGCGAGATGTTATTGCGGTCAAAAAAGCCCTTTGCACGGTCCGAGTCATCGACCAAGTCAAAGCGTTCAAGCCTTCGCACCGGGTCACCGCGAATGACGTCCGAGCGCTGATAGGGGTCCTTCAAACTGACGGCGCATCAAAGGCAGTTCTTACCACGACGTCAGATTTCGCCCCAAGAATAACAACCGACCCAACTATCATTCCTTTCATCCCCTCTCGTCTTGAACTCATCAATGGAACGGTGCTCTTGGAGCGGTTGAAACTACTTGGGCAGAAACCACCTGAGAACTGCTGAGGGAGCCACTCGCCGCTTCCCGCCGCCGTGGACTGCTGAAGTCACGCCGAACTGTTTCATCGTGCGTGACGCCGACGGTCAGCAGCTTGCCTACGTCTATTATGAAAGCGAACCGGGGCGGCGCTCGGCAGCCAAGTTGCTCAGCAAGGATGAGGCGCGAAGGATTGCGGCCAATATCGCCAAGCTGCCGGAGTTGCTGGGCAAGGCTTGATGCGGGATCGCGATAACGAATGAGGGGGATCAATGAGCCATTCCATGAAATTGCCAATGCCCTGGCTTGCTGCCACCCTCTTTGTAGCGCTTGGCTCGCAAGCAGCAAATGCGACTTGGAAAGCGAACAGCATTACTGATCCTCTCACCAAGGAAAAGCATCCTTACATGAGTTCTGCTGGGCACGGTGCGATCCGGCAGTTCGGACGCACTGTTAGTTCGCAGTTAATAATTTACTGTGTCCAATTACCGGAGCAAGGCGTCCCGTATCCTTCGGTGGACCTTCTGTTTTCCGAGAAAGTCGGGGTCGGGGATCTCACAGCTCGGTTCAGGTTTGACACCGGCCTAGTTCATGTGCGGGAGATGGAAGCATCCCACAACGGAAATCAATTTCCGCTTTTAACCGGTTTGGGATCGATTCTGATTCAGTACAAGGAGCCATTCGATGAGTTTAAAACCTCTAAGAAGCTCCGCACCGAAGTTAGCCTTCCTTGGGCAGGCGATACAGTAATCGAGTTTGATACGAGTGGGGCGTCTGAGGCGTTGAACAAAATGCCTTGCGATGAACGCTAGGTTTCGCCGCTTCCCGCCGCCGTGGTCCGTCAAACGTTTCCCTGCGCAAGCGACCGCCCGGATAGGTTAGTGTTTGTGAAGGAGCTAAACATGACTGCGTTACAAGGCTGGATCGTGATCGGGCTGCTGGTGTTAATCATGCTTGGAATAGTCGGCATAGGTGCAGAGATAGAATACCTGCCCTACGTATGGCGTACCTACAGTCCATAACCATGCTTTCATGCCCGCTCGCCGCTTCCCGCCACCTTGGTCCGTCGAGGAACAATCCGCGTACTTTGTCGTGCGCGACGACAACGGGCAGTCGCTCGCGTATATTTATTTCGAGGATGAGCCGGGGCGGAGATCGGCGGCCAAGCTGCTCACGAATAGTGAGGCGTGAAGGATCGCGGCGAAATTGCCGGAACTACTAACCGGCCACCGATAATGTACTCTCGCCCTGAAAAACGGACAGCAGAGCATGAAATCGGTCATAGTCATTGCCGCCTTGGCTATTCTTGCTATGGCTGCATACGCCTTAGATCACGGGGTCTACGTGGGCGAGGTGCGCTATATCGGTGGAGCCGATTGTTGCCCTGACCAAGATTTTATACACAAGCGTTGTCGTTATCTGTTTGTAACGGTGTCTCCGAAATAGATGCTCGCGGCGGCACAGTATCGGCTCCGCGCGCACGTTCTGACAAAGCGGCACTTGAAACCGCCCTCAAGAAACCAGACAACGAGTATTGCAGACTGTTCGGCGAGTGAGCGACTAAGGAAATTTAATCCTCGGGCATATCCCCGGTGTCGATCCGGTCCTCGCAAACACTTTGCGCCTTTTCAAGGAGAGTCTTGGGTTTGTCGATAGCTTCATCCGGTAATTCGATTGCGTCGCAAACGGTATCGAGTTGACCCCCCAATTCGTAGTTCCGATACACAGACAAGACTAAAAGCACGAATAAGAACCACGCGACAGGGTTTAGGAAAACATAGTGCCAAAATCTGTCGGCTAGTTTCATTGCATCACCGGCTGTGGCGGTTTACACGTCGGACGCCGACTGCGAGGGAGAGAGCATCATGCGGCCTTTCTTGACGGCGTTGGCGGGCGCGGTTGCGCTCTGCATCCTACTCGGCGCGTGTGGCAAAAAAGATCAGGCGCAACAGGCGCAACAACCAAGCAAAGCGTTGGAGGAAGCGAAGAAAGATGAGGCGCTGATGGAAGACCTCGACCACGCCGGACCGGAATTGGAAAGGCGCTTGGCGGAAAGCGTTAGCGTTGATGGGAACCTCTTGTTGGTTCATGCAGACCCATTCTTGTATGTGCTTCCAGTTAGCACGCCGTGGACTATTCAATGCTTCGCCGGAATGTCTATCGTGTTTGGTAATTCGATTTCAGGGGATAATTCGAGCACTAATAACGAAGTCGAAGTCGATTTGGCGGCGGGGATAATCCACCAAAAGAACTGCGAGATTCTCGCCCCAAGGGTTGGAAAACGGCTATTGGCGATCCTCGGACAGGATACTCACTAAGATACATTGCCAAAGCCGTATTCTTGCTGAGAGTAATCGTTGGGATTTTCCGGGTCGGCAGTAAACCTCTTGTCCTTTCGAATGAGCAGCATCTCGGCAACGATGGCGTTGAGGAGCTACTACACAGAAGATGTCGAACGAGGTATCGCTACGCGGCTTCCCTTAGCTGTCAATGGCTTCGTTCTGCCGCGTTCAAACACGTTAAAGCCGACGTTTAATTTGAATGCGGCGGCGTCCAACTGTGTTTGGGCTTCTGGCTTTTAGGGATGAAGTGTGAAGTCATTCATTACCCCAAGATTGTTCGCAGGCACAGCCGCCATAGCGCTGACCTCGGTGCTGATCTCGTTTGGCTATGCAGCCGAGATCGCGATCTGCCAGCTTGTTGCTAAGCCTGGAAGCTTTGATCACCAGAACGTCACGCTTCAAGGGAGCGTCGCGGGGTTGAGGGAGACCACCTCGCGAGCCGGAAACGACTACACTACATTCAAACTACAAGACCAGGCCGGAAGCTGTGCCGTAAGTGTCTTTACGTGGGGGCACCCCGCCTTGACGAATAGTGGTCACGTTCGCGTCGAGGGCAAATTCGAAACCGAACATCATCAAGGCCGGTACACGTTTTATAACGAGGTAGAGGCAACGAAAGTTACCCCTCTTCCTTGATAGCGGTCGCTTCGCCCGCGCGCGCCCGTAAAGAATCGCCCGCTTGGCCAAGCGGAATGAGGCAACCATGAAGCTCACGCTAAACCACACCCTTGCCCTGATATCTTTGGTATTGAGCTTGACTTCATCAGCGGTGGCAGCGTGGGGATACTGCTCCGAGCCGTCTGCTCCCTCTTGCGCCACGCGGTATGGTCCTTTCGACGATACCTACGATTTCGACCGATGCAAAAGTCAGATGCGGTCATACCAGAGCGATGTCGAAGATTTTCTTTCCTGCATTAGGAGCGATAGTGAGCGTGCAATACAGGAATACAACGATGCCGTAGAGAGCTTCAACCGGCGTGCGCGAGGTTGAAGTCTCGAATGCGAAGATACTTATTTGCATTTCTAGTTACGCTTGTTGCGTCGCCGGTAAAGGCTTTCGCGTGGGGCTACGAAGCTCATCGGGTCATCGCCGAAATCGCCGAACAATTTCTTCAGCCCCAAACTGCCCATCAGGTTCGCGAACTTCTTGCCATCGAGAACGTTACCACCCTCGCTGACGTGTCGACGTGGGCCGATGAAATCCGGCCGCAGCACCCAGAGACAGCGCACTGGCACTTCGTGAACATCCCTATTCATCCATCGGCTGGTGAGCCGAAGGAATTTGACGCCGTTCGCGATTGTCCGCGTGATGACTGCGTTGTGGCGAAGATCGAAGAATTCGAGCGGGTGTTATCAGATCATCAAAAGCCAGATCGCGAACGACTTGAAGCCCTCAAGTACCTAGTTCATTTCGTCGGTGACGTTCACCAGCCGCTCCATGCCTCAAACGATCACGACCGGGGCGGAAACGACGTGGAAGTGACTTTTATGGGCGTTCCCACAAATCTGCATGCCGTTTGAGACAGCGGCATCATCGCACCCGCCGTTAAGGGCGAGGAGCGCAGCTACGCTCTGCAGCTTGTGCGCGAGATCACGCCAGCTAAGCGGAGGCGCTGGTCGCGAGGTGACCCCGTCACGTGGGCCAATGAAAGCTATCGAATTGCGATGCGCACAATATATGGCCGACTGCTTCACAGCGGGGTTCTTCTAGAAAACTACGAAGCTGCGGCTCTTCCTATTGTGAATGAGCAATTGGAGCGGGCTGGTGTTCGGCTGGCGATGACACTGAACAAAATTCTAGAGTGATTGGCAGGGCCCGTCGACAATACTTTACACCTTGCCGCTTGAATCGATCTCCGACCACACATTTCCGCTAGGCAGGTGTTGCATTTGTTAGATGGTGGGTTCTCGTTGGTTGAGCACCCGGCTGAAAATCCTAATCTTATCATAGACCTCCGCTATCCAACGCTTAGCAAACAAATACTTTGCGTTTCTCGATGGTTGAACTGGCACAAGACCCCCCGAAAAGATAAAATGCATTTACGATGCGTAGTTGCTTGGCGGGGGTGTCGAGTGAAGATTTTCCGGCCCAAAATAATTGTTGAATCGTCAGACGATCAGACTTTGTTGCAACAGAGTCAGCCTTACGCGGACAAGGAAAGCCGCTCCCGGCATTCCTAAAAGGCTCCTGCTAGGGCCTTGCGTTTTTGGCTATGCTTTTCGTTGATGGCGATCCAAACAGTGCGTGGAGTAGACGCTACCACGATCTACTTCTCGGCCACGTCAATGACGTTTCGGCCGGAGCTGGTGCCAATGCGCTATCCGATGCGCAGATATCTCTAATCCGGGGGCGTACCGCTCACCGATAGAGCACCGCAAGCGCAAGCTGGCGAGGCTGGTCGCAATCCTCCGCGTGGTTGTCTTCCGCGAGGCGTGCAAGCTCGGCTGCGAGACCTCCGTTCACCGTATCGCTCCGGGCGTTCGCCGCACTGGCTCAAGATCAAAAATCCGAAAGCACCAGCAGTCAAACGCAGGCGGAGGAAAATTGGTGAGCAACTCACCGCTTGCGCGGCTGGAGAAATATTTCATCTGCCCCTGCTCATTATGGCGTCATAGCACGCTTGCGATAATTGACCTGACGCGAAATGCTCCTGGAGGCAGTTATAAGCAACCCCACCGTCCCGGAAGTCCTCGATTGCCGGTAGGGGAACGCGCCCCGCGCAGAGCCGTTGGAAATCAACTGCGCAGACGCGAGCAATCCTTTGTCCGTCGCTTTGCGCTAGAGCGGGATGTGTTAACACGACTATCAGCAAAACGCCTGCTAAACGGATTTTCTTCATCTGACAGTTACGTTGTCTGTTTGGATTCACCTTGATTGATCAGTTCGCGTAAACCCAAATAGACGGTGCCGCCGATCCAAATGAGAAGTAGTTGGATATCCCAAAGACCGCCGGATACTAGCGACCACATGATGATCAATACTGGCAGGCCGCCGCCCCAAAACTGGAAACCACGGGATACGCCCGGCCCCCAAAACGGTACCCGCGTTGAGCCCATAGCTGAGCTCGGGGACGTGCTAGGGGAATCCATTGGATGATCTTCTGCCATTGAACCCTCCGTAACCTGTGCGGCGAGCTTGGTCCTTGATCTATATCATATCAATCGACGGCCTGTACTGTGAGCCGCCAGCAATGAACGGAACGTCGCTTCCCACCACCGTGGACTGCTGAAGTAACGCCAAACTACGTGACGCCAATGGCCAGGCGCTGAGCTACATTTATTATGAGAGTGAGCCGGGGCGGCGCTCGGCGGCCAAGTTGCTTAGCAAAGATGAGGCGCGGCGGATTGCGGCGAACATCGCCAAGTTGCCGGAGCTGTTACGATCTAAGACCGAGTGAGATTAATGGCAACGCTGCGACAATACTTCGAAACTGATTTCAATCATGTCCTCCGGGTACACGTCGAGATTCCCGTCTCCGATACTCATCGAATTGAAGCGGTGTGGCTCGTTGATTTCTTAGGCTTTATGTCGTTTCTCTCGTGCTACGTGCCAGGTGAGGATCAAACGCTCGAATCCTTTCTGCAACTGATCAAGGCTATCGAATACGGCAAGACAACGCTTTTATTTCAGCACAAACTTACGTTGCCAGCGACACGTCAGTTCCCGGGATCCTTGAAGATTGCGAATGCAGATCCTTTGGTGATTCAGGCGCAATTTTTTGGTGATCCAGTGGAGGTTTCGGCAAACGAAGTGACACCGTCCCGGCGTCTGTTTATCTATTCAGAAGCCCAACTTGAGGATCACGATTTAATAAAGCTGAAAGAAGAAGGCAAGAAGCTTGGTCACGAAGTTCAGTTTAGGTCAGCAACGTATGCAACGACGCGATCACGGCAGGAGGTACAACTAGCATTCATTTCATACGACTCCAGAGATAGGGAGGTTGCACAAAAAATCGGGATAGGCCTTCAACGCCTAATGTGCCCGGTCTGGTATGACGAGTTTTCCTTAAAAGTCGGAGACAATCTACGTGACAGCATAGAAAAAGGTTTACGGGAGTGCAGAAAGTGCATCCTTGTTCTCAGTCCGAACTTTTTCTCGAATAAAGGATGGGCGAAGAAAGAATTTGATTCTGTGTTCACGCGCGAGATTTTGGAAGAAAAGCAGTTGGTGTTGCCAGTGTGGCATGGCGTCGAAACGCGTGAAGTATATGAGTACAGTCCGAGCCTATTGAACATTAAAGGTCTCAATTGGAAGGAACTAGGCGAGGATGAGGTATATAGGCGTTTGTATCTCGCCATTGAACCTTCGAAGTGATTTTGGTCTGTCAATTGCGACGCCCGCGTGACCTTAATTTCAAGTCACACCGGAAATGCAAGTGGTCGGTCAGAGCCAGGCATGAGACTAAGCGGCCAAGCTGCTCACGAAGGATGAGGCGCGGCGGATTGGGGGCATTAAGCCGGTCGGACCAAAAGAACGGCAAGCCAAAGAAAAACAATAAGACCTGCAATATACGAAAAAAATTGAAAAAGAGAGGCTAATCGCGTCGCGCAGCGGTTGACATTGAATTTGCCGAGATCTTGCGATCCCGCGATTGTAGCTAGAACGACGTATCCGCTAATAACTGAAATGATAAAACAGATTTCCGCGACGATGAACCAACCGATTTGTTCAAACGTGAGATGTGACGCGCTGCGATCTTTAAGAATGGCAATTAATCCCGCAGGGGCAAAAAGGAAGGCCGATGCCAAGGTCACGAGCAGCTTTGTTTGCTCGATGTAAGTCTTAACAGCCTCTTTTCGCCCCTCAGCTAAGGTGTCGTTCCTCGGCAGTCTCACGTTTTAACGTCCACAGAATGGTGGGATGTTGCAATATCGCAGCGAAAATCCATGTATAATTGCTCTCGCGTTTAAGATCATCTCGCCGTGCGGCCTAGGCTCCTCAAGCTTTACCGCCACGATAATCGACCGAATGCTTGAGCCGACAGTGTTCCTGTTCATATCCTTGTCATTTGGAAACTGCTCTATCACAGGCAGAGCCAACATCTCACGCGCCGCGTCTGTTAGTCGGACATTCTCGCTTTCGGCAATCAAACTAATAAGGTTATAGACATCATGAGCCATTGCGGCTTCCCCCCCAACATAGTGAGATAAAGTAAGCTAAAGTTAAACAAGGCACCACTCAAAAAGTGACGACGGCACTTCCCCCCGAACTGGTCTGACGAGTCGCGCGCGAGGCCGAGGAAGATTGAGGCCACTGAGATTCTATGCCGCAATTGTCGAGAGACTACCTTTTCCTCACTTCCAACTTGGACGACCACCTACGTTCCGGGCATCAAGCTGCCGCCGATGCCGTTCAGGCGATATCCGAGGCGCAGTTCTTAGCTTCCTCTGATGATGAGATCGTCGCTCATATCAAGCTGAAATGGACCGTGGAGCCGCTCGCCCTCCAAGAAGACGCTGCAAGGATGGAGAAGCGCGAGACTGATGTGGATGTCTCCGGCGATCCCAACCGCTTCTTTTTTTCCGAGGACCGTCGTGGTCCGCACTACATTCGCGGTACGGAGGTAATTATCCGTATCCCGTACACGGGGACAGGTTGGCTGTGGCAGGCGCAGACGAACCCATCCACGCTAAGCTATCCCGTAGGGATCATACACAGCGCAGGGGATACGGCCGGTACGATCATGCTCAGGGTTGCGCTCGCGCATGATGTACCGGCGGAGCGGTTCAAGCAGCTACACGACGAGAACATGAAATTGATCCGCCAGTTCATCGAATGGGGGACGGCACAGGTAAATGCCTACAATCAGGGGCTCGATAGGGTTATCCGCGATGCCGCGGTCCAAAGGCGACAGCGCCTCAAACACCACGGCGACCTCGCCGCGATCTTAAATATACCGCTTCAGGAGAAGGCAGGCGCACCGCCTCTCAAGCGTATCCCAGTTGAAATCCGAAGGCCGCCACCCCTCCCAGTTCCGCCGAAGGAGGGAATGAAACCGGAGCCAGGGATAGACGACGCGATCTACGAAAAAATCCTCAGCGTAATCCGGCACGAGGGCCGCACATTCGAAACGGCTCCGGCGACGTTCGCCAAATTGGACGAAGAGGAATTGCGAGACATCTTGGTTGCCCATCTGAATGGACATTTTGAAGGGGGAGCAACCGGTGAGACCTTCCGCCGGAAGGGCAAGACAGACATTCGGATTGAGGACAAAGAACGATCTGCCTTCGTTGCCGAATGTAAGGTGTGGGGCGGAGCCGGCGAGATCACGAAGGCCGTTGGGCAACTCCTCAGCTATCTCACATGGCGTGACAGCAAGGCCGCGTTGGTGGTCTTTAACAAGGCTGTCGCAGGATTCTCCGAGCTACCGGAGCGAATGCGCCAAACGATCCTGACGCATCCGTTTTTTCTGAGAGAGATTCCGACTAACAATCCCGGCGAATACCGTTTTTTGATGCGTAGTGAAGAGGATCCAGGCCGTCGTGTGACTGTGCACGCCTATCTGTTCAATCTTTACAGTCGGTAGTTCGTGGACACGGCTAAAGCTGCTCACGCGGGATGAAGCCCGGCGGAATCGCGGTCAATATTGCCAAGTTGCCGGAGCTAGTGGCAAAGTGAGGCCGTTTATTCCTCCATATATTTTGCGACAAAAGCACTAAATTCATCTTCTGACTTGCAATATTGTGTCTCGCTATGGCTTGGAGTTAGCTCGCAAGACAACGGCGGCACCTCCCAGTATTTTTTGCCTTCACGCGAAGTCCACAAATACTGACCGTATTGGCGGCGTTCGATTGCATCATATAGACTTTTGGACGTGCTGGTCTCCTTACCGAAGGAATACGTCCGTATCACCAACATAAGGCAACGATTAATTTTTGCGTTGTAGTGACTTTCATAATCGACCCCAATTGTTCGCATACCAAGATTCGTCTGCTTATCCTGACGATCCCATTCGACATTTTCCTCCTGAAATGTCTTCCTAGCTTGGGCGGCACATATTGCTTGGTCCTGAAGGGATTGCGCCCTCAGTTCGCTGTTGCTGAAATTCAGCACAATCAAGATAAACAACGTGGTGAACAAAAACCGCATATCACATCACTTATAACGGGTCGTCCGAGCACTTGTAGCCTTTCTTGGTCAGGTAATCTCTTAGAACGCTTGCCGAACTAACAATGTAGTTTTGGTCGCGGGCATCCAGTTTTTTGCCGAAGTCTATTTGCAGGAACCGCACCAAGCGGTCCCGCTCGGCTCGCGTAATCCGCAGGCGACTCATGTGCCCCTGAGCATCAGGCTTGTCGGCAATCAGCATTGCAAAAATCAGCGGCGTCGCATGGAAAGAGAGCGGTCGATGTATTCGAGCGTAGCGCTTGCCTTTGGCGCGTCGGCCACCATCGCTTGGTAATCAACGCCCGGCTTTGGTCCCGATGCAAGCGCCGTCGCCATGTCAATCATTTTCTGGTGCAGACCGATCTTTTCTTCGTAAAATCCTATTATCGTTTCCGGTACCTTTTCGAACTGCTTATCGAGTGTCATCCCTTTCAGCATGCTTATCTGGGCGTTTAATTCCAGAATAATGCGTGTGCTGCTGCGGATCATTGCTGACGTTTTGTCCGCGCCCGCTTCCGCCAAATCCTTTTCGCCAGCCTCGCAAGGAAGATTTTGACTTCGAAGGTTACGTCGGCGAACAACGCATAACGGTACACGTTAAGAAGGATGAAATTTTAAAGTACCTCCGAAACGATGCTGAAGGCGCTTTTGAGATAGAAATCGCAGGAAAGCAATACACAGCCGATCAGGATCTTTTTGAGCACGTGGAAGAAGTGCCGAATGATGTGTTTGTCGAAGAAGATTGGGTTCTTCTGACATGTGAACAGGGCAACCGTGCGTACATTTACCTTCCGGATCTTATTTTGGGAACGCAGGAGAGCGGACTACGCTATGTCCCTGGTATTGCCGACGTAGGACCCGGGCAAGTCGATTATGGAAAAGCTCGCGATCTCACCAGGAGCGAGGCACGGCGGCTACAGGCGGATTCAGTAGCAGTAAATGAAAATGATGCCCCGAAGAATAAAACTCTCCTTGATTCTCTTCCTGTCACATCGACCTCATTGGGACTCTGCGCTGCGGCCATCAACAATCCTCTCCGACAAATGATTATCGATGTGCTTGTTTTCGATGGAAAGCATCTAGGCGGACGGCTGGGTAATCTTAAGGATCAACTGGAGAATGATTATGGATCTTTCGTAAAAGTCCACGATGATGCGACGGTTGAGAAGATCGACCAACACACCGGCAAAATTGGTTGTGCGGTTACTTATGACGCTGACCTCAAAGGTCTCGCTGGAAAAGTGTTAGACGAAGGCGCAACCGGACGGGCGCAATTACTAATTCGGCAAATTGGGCAGGGCGGCCCGACGATTAGCAGGCGATTGGCCTATACCGTCCAAGAAACATCCGGAGGCTCTTTTATGGTGTGGCTCGGAATGACGGTAAATACTACCGAATCTCCGCCTCGTCGTCGCCATGCTGCCGTTCATTCTGCTGTTCATTGCATTTTAGCTTACGGTGGGCGCTGCATAATTTGGAGAAGATGAGGGTTCCTCATCTCCACTTATCAATTAATTTAGTATTCCTAGTATCATGGTCAGCAATTCCACCACGACAATCGTTAGTCTCGAACGGGCTCCCCATTCGATGGATCTCCTCTCAATGAATGGAATTCATCGCCTGCACTTCCAGTAGGAAGTATCCCTTTGCCTAGTAGCAGGGTAGATGTTCCAGCAGCCCATCTTTGTCAGCAATTTGTCCAACTCCAATCGCTGTTCGCATGCGAGATTGCTGGCATCACTACTCCCCGGCATTCCTCGGCAAATATCGTCTAGAGTCTTCCACCAATTATCCAAGGTCTTGTTCAGTTTATCCAAATAGACATCTTCCGCCTTCGTTTGCATCACGCTTAGCGCTACGACAATCATGATGCCGACAAAGATTTTCATTTTCCTCCGAAGCGCTTCTTCCGAAGCGCGCGACTCACGCACCCTCATCCGCTGAAGATCAAGGTCGGCGCGATTTCGGGTTGAGGTCTCATTGTGCTCAGATCTCGATCATTCCTTGGTTGCCCCAGGCCGAGCAGGGGGAAATTACGAAGCTGTATTGGCCGCTCTGGGGCAGGACGACATCCAACTCACCATCCTCGTTGGTATAGGCGGAAAACCCATTCGGGCCGGTGACGGAGAGCTTCCAGGGACCAGTTATCGTCATGAGGCTTCGGATGTCGTCAGATTCATGGAACTCCCCGAGCGCACTAGCAGTCACGCGCTGGTGCGCCCCAAATTGCCCCTTGAATGTCGTGCCGACGCCAACATGCCGCCAGCATACCCAACCCTGCTGGAAGTTGATTGGGACGACTATCTCCCGCATACAGCCGCTGGCGCTAGCTCCAGAGGAGACAACAGAGCAGATGATGGCTGCCACCGGAAGCAAGGCTCTATTCACATGGAGCATGAACATTTCCTCGCCTCAAAAACTCTGCCTCTGGCGACAAAGGTAGATCAATCGTCGATAATATTGGAGCGGAAAGTTGCGCGACAGACTCGAAACCTGCCGTCGGAGAAAAGTAGGAAAGTTCTCTGTGTGCGTATTCACAACCGGCTCCAGCGATAAGGACAGATAACGCTTCTGAGGCTTGCATGCGTCGGCTCGTCGAACTGTTTGCTGTATTTTTCTGTTGGCTTCTTTTGTGCATGGGTGTCAGCGCTCAAGCAAGATTTCCTAACGATCTAGTTGGCGCATGGTGTGGTGTAGAGTCGGAAGGCACAAGGCTCGACATTGCGCAAGCCGAATATGAAGAAGGCGACGGCGTTTGCAAAATTAGAAGCGCGTCAAGCGTAAAGGGGCGAGGAGTAGTATCGTACAAAATCGCATTGGTTTGTGACATGGGTGTGGAGGGTAAGAAGCCTTTCCCCTCTGTTGAACAATACATTGTATTTCAGATCAATAAGAATGCCTACATGCTTCGTGAGGGATCGCTATATGTAAGAAGCATGATGGCGATTTACAAAAGATGTTGACCTGCCCCCGCGCATCTTGTCGCAATAAAAAACGGCGGCGGCGGACATCCTTATCACATAAGGAAGTGAAAGAGGGTCATGATAATATCACTACCCTCGGCAATTTTTAGATCGGGAATTCGGTGGTTCGAGTCATAATGGTCATGAAAAAGCTTCTTCTAAGTGTAGTCGCTACCCTCGCGTTAGTGACGGTAGCTAACGCGAAGCAGGTCAAGTCTCTGGACGATGGACTTTTGGGTGACTGGTGCCTAGAAGTCGAAACTTCGACTGAGAAGACTGGGGTCTACAAGAGAGGATTCTGCCGAGATAGTGACCGGTGGATGACTGTCACGCTACCGTGTCGACATGAAGTGCCGTGGTGAAGGGATGGAGTGGACAGATTCCACAACATCCGACCTTTCTGACGATTTCACTACACTCTATCTCCGGGACCCTAAAAGGACTACTCCCAAGTGAATTCGTCAACTCGTAGCCGAGTGGCTCGGTTGAGCCGCTGTGTTGGTGACGGCGGGTGCACCGCCGTTTCGCTTTTTCATTTGGTGGTAACACTCAGGTTGCCCTTGTAGCGATAGAACTCGAAGGTTTGAAGCACACCTGCCGTTACCGGACCGTCAGGTTGGCAGCGAGCAGTGACCATAGCTGTGTACCCGGTGCCAGACGGGGCAGTATCCTTTGTGAGCCGCATATTCACCGGCTCGCAGTGCTTACCTTCGCCGTAGAAACCATATTGGTCGATCGAGAGGATTTTGGTGCAGTGACCATTCTCCGTCCAGCTTGGCAGCACGTACGAAGTCGTCTTGTTTTCCCGCGATGTATAACACCAGTCGCCGACGAAGTTTATCGGAATGGTTTTCTCTGCGGCACGTGCGTGGCTGCAAGCGATGACAGCCGCAGCAGCAACGCAAGAGATTGATCGGCATAATGACAGCCTTCGAAATTCAATCCTTTCTAATGGTTGTAATTGTGATGAAGATTGGTGGATCGACCAATGCAGACCCAAACCGATCCAATTTGCCTTCTATAGTCACGTGTTGGTTGGTCCATCTCCCAATCCTCTGACATGACGGCGATCTTACGGCGATCTTACGCCGCTCGTAACAACCTCCCCCGTTGTCCACTAGGAGGGGTGTATCGAGCTGCAGGAAGAAGCCCTCGGCTGCTCGGAGCTCAGTTCCTTTGGGGACTTTATGATGCGTGGTAATACGGCCTGACACTGTTGCCGCTGGCGAGTTCTCGTCATCCACCTTCAAACAGTTTTTGGCATTCGCAGCCGTAGGGGAAAGCGCCAGTGCTAGAGCGCTTGAAAGCAACAAAAGAACCACTCCAAGAGACATCTTCATATCTGCGGGCATGCCATGTACCTTTCGATTTCAGACCAACCTGAAGCCGAAAGTTTGGGATGATAAAATATTTGATAGCGTAAGAAATCGTCTCCTGACTGCCTTGCATCCTTCGCAACTATATTTGCGACTTCTGGTCCATAACGACTGTTTTTTGACAGCCATAATAGATGATCCTTCAGAGTTGGCATGCTGACCTGTGCTCTGAAGCAATAAGTAACTGACTCTGCTGACGCGCCTACAGTGAGAGCGATGAAGGTCAAGGTAGCCGCCAAAAAACGCCGTAAATAGTTGCCTTTGAAGTGCGTTCGCATGAATAATTTCGTGCGTTTGAATACAGCTCGCTAGGACTTTGACGATTCATCGCCGCACTGCCCCCAGCTCTAGGGCAGCTTTTCGGCGTCCTGTACCCCGCGGTTGAGAGTGAGCAATTTTGCTCAGACACCGCCCGGTGAGCATTCTAGCCTTTTAAGCATGTCATGGCAGCCCGATTGCGACATCGCGGATGCGGCATACGATAGCAGTAATTTTAATGCCGAAACGGCTCGCAATTCTTTTCATCTTTTCGTTTCTTTTGGGCGGGGGCGTTTTCGCGCAGTCTCGAAATGAGCCTCCGTCACCCGGGCCTAGTCTTTGGAATCACAACGGCTCAGTTGTCTATTTGGTCGCTAAGGGTTCGTCGCGAGAATTTCATTACAAGGAACCCCGTGCGGGCATGTTGGAAGCAGGGGCACGACCTGACTCGCTAGTATTTCGTGGTCAATCAACTAGTGGACGCTACGTCGGCATGGCTTTCATTTATGACCGCAGTTGTGGTCAAATTCCATACAAAGTCAGTGGCCCAATTCTCGACAATTACGAACGCGTTGTGCTGACGGGACAAGCTCCGCGTGTAGGAGCGAATTGTCGTATTCAAGGGTATTTGACCGATAGGCTTGAGTTTACATTTTTGAAATCTGGCGAGGCGGTGACATCGGACAGCGAAGACTCAGAACAAGGCGGGCCTAAACCTGATACATCTACTGCGCTTCGACTGTGCTCCGCCGCCATTGATGATCCTCTCCGACCAATGATTATTGATGCGCTGGTTTCTGGCGGCAGACATATAGCTCCGAATTGGACCAGGTCGATCAAGCAAGAACTTGAGGATGATTACGGTTCATTCGTAACGATCCATGATGATGCGACCGTCGAACGGGTTGATCAGCGTACCGGAAAAATCGGATGCGCGGTCACGTACGAAGCCGATCTTAAGGAACTTGCGTCAAAAGTGTTGGACGATGGCGCTACCGCTAGAGCGCAAATCTTAATTCGTCAAATGGCGCAGGAAGGCAGAACAATGACTCGTCGATTGTCATACACCGTTCAAGAAACATCGGGCAGCTCGGTTATGGTATGGCTCGGTCTGACAACGGACTCTCCGTCGCCACCACGATCTGAATCGAAACATGGACGATGGCAGACCTGGAACGGATGTCCTCCGCGTTGGACGATACAGGGTGGCGTGTGTAAGCCATATCGAGGCTAGTGATGCGCCGCGCCCGAATGTTTCTGGCCACCTTAGTTTTTTTAGGAGCAATCTTTTTTCCAGCACTCGCACAAGCTTCGGTCTGTCGCGTATCAGACCCAACCGGGACACCATTGAATGTTCGAACTGTCCCTGGCGGAACTAAAATTGTCGATACATTGCAAAACGGTACTCTTGTAACAATTCTCGATACTAAAAATAAATGGGCTTATATCGGGTTGTTACCTGGAAAGAATGAAGCGCCGCAAGGTGACAAGATAGTTGTTCCGACAGGATGGGTGTATCGGGATTATTTAGATTGCACAAACCAGCAAACAAAGAATAGTCCGGCATTCACGGGCAGGATATGTTTTGACCGACACTATGATGCCGCGCACTTGGCTAAACACCCTGACCAGCTTGTAACGAGCATGACGCTCGCACTTGATCCCGATGCACCAGTTGCTCGGGGCAATAACAGGAACAACGTTCCTTTCGACTTCAAAATCGCGATGACAAAGCGAGGGGACAATAAACTCTATGTGCAGGAAGGGTCTGTGAAGAATAGCGATGGGAAATATCGTGGCGTGGTCGAATGCGACGGTGGCGGTTTTATACTTCAGAAGGCTCCATCAGGGGTGCTTCTCTCTATAGGATTGCAAGATAGTGCTGGATACATTCGAATGGCTGCTGTGCCTGATCCGTGTGGTGAAAGTGACCGAATTAACAAATCGGTAGACATTGAGAGAGGAAAGGATGATGACACTTTCCGCTTAGACGCGGTGTCAACTCAGGTTTGCTCTCGGC
>Ga0193751_1001161_pt1 | contig 17420 bp, 13 predicted proteins | sample L1c2metaG_FD_143050 | JGI IMG/M metagenome (GOLD analysis project Ga0193751, IMG submission 143050) | Soil microbial communities from a riparian zone of the East river system, Colorado, United States - L1c2 | ecosystem: Environmental > Terrestrial > Soil > Riparian zone | place: USA: East River... | reverse complement strand
GTTGTGAAGGTGGATCCCAAATTGTCCATGCCGATGCCGGAGGGAAGATTGACACGGCCGCCCGCTACGCGCGTGAAGGTAAACCAGCCCTGGTTGGCCGTCGTCGCGCTTAAGGTGTGAACGTCGCTGATGTTCACAATCTGCTGCGTCGCGCCAGACTGGTTGATCGTAAAAGGTATGTTGCCGCCGCCAAAGGCATTTTGCGTAGTCTTCAGATAGAAATAGCTCACCGAAGCGCGGTCCTGATCGGAAAGGACCTGGTCGTATTTGCCGAGGTATTCGTTCTGGTTGGTGGGGCCGACAAAGAAGCCCGAATAGCTGTTGTTTGCGGGGTTGGTTGGGAACGGAACATATTTACTCATGATGTTGGCCGCCGTTGGGTCCAACAGGTTGGATGGGACGCAATTTGGTTTGGCAGTTGCGCATTTGGGGGAACTGTTGGTTCCATTCACCTGCACCTTGGTAGTCTTGGCGGTTCCGGGCATGTAAACCTTAAAGGAATCCGCTGTAAAGTCGCCCTCGCGTTCGGCCGCCGTAGTCACCACAGCGCCGGTGAGCTGTTGTCCGACCACTTGCCGCAGGCCGCCGTAGCTGAACAGGAAAAACGCCTTGTCGCGCTTCACTGGGCCGCCTACTACACCGCCAAACTGGTTGCGGTGGTAAGGCGGATTGAACTTCGAATTCCAGGGGGTATCGTTGAGGTCGGTGTTCCGGTTGAACTCAAATAAGGAACCATGGATCTGGTTCGTTCCCGACTTGGTGATCGCCGTGACCACGGCGCCCGACATCCGGCCATACTGCGCCGAGAAGTCGCTGGTCTCGACGCGAAACTCCTGCAGGGCGTCCGGGTTGGGCAAGGGGTTGCCATAGTTGCGCAAACCGGTCATGTTGATGCCGCCATCCAGATAAAAGCTGACCATGGGAGTGCCGCCGTCAATGCCACCGTTGACCACGACCTGTGTTGAGGGCACACCGATGACGAAATTGGGCGTACCGCTGGGATTGCTGCTGGGGCTGGCACTGTTCGCCTGTACACCCGGGGTGAGCGAAAGCTCAGCGTAAGCGTTCCGGTTCACCAGTGGCAGGCCGATAATCTCGGATGGCTGCACGGTTCTTCCGAGCTCAGCGGATGAGGTCTCCACTAGAGGCTGAGTTTCCGTGATTGTCACTGTCTGGTTCTGTACGCCCACGTCCAAGGTGACATTCAGGGCCTGGGTCAGGTCGACAGTCAGGACGACATTCTTTTGCAGAAACCGCTTGAAGCCGGAGGCATCCACTTCCACCGTGTAGGTTCCCACCGGCAGATACTGGATCAGATACGTTCCATCGGCAGTTGTTGTAGTCGACCGGGAGAGTCCGGTATCGACATTGGTTGCTTTGATGGTGGCCGAGATTACCAGTGCGCCTTGTGCATCTTTCACCGTTCCTGTGATCGTTCCGGTAATCTGCTGGCCGTATGCACTGAGACCTCCGCAGAGGATGAGAACCAGGAGGGCGCCGAACTGCACGCCAGCCCCTGTCAAAAAATAACTTGCCAATCTGCGTGCTTTCATATTGCCTCCGAAATTGTTTGGCGGTTCTGTCAAGCTTCTTGAGCTAAATCTCAAGAGACACCACGGGCGGCAGCCTATGCTCCGCCCTTCATTCAACGATTGGCAAGTGTCTAACGGTTTGACCTCGGCATAAACGCCATGTTCTTCAAAATGGACGTGTTAACGTTCACGCTTTTCTTGTGTCAAACGTGCTTGAAAGTCGCGGAACGAAGCGCGTATGATACGCCGACGCTGTGAACCGAGAGACTTCAACCCGGGAAGTCTGGCAGCCGCAAACGCCGCAGGAACGAGAGGCAATCTTGCGTGAGTTGCACGAGGTGATCGCCAGCCCTTACTTCTGCAACAGCAAACGCTATCCTGCGTTATTGCAATACATCGTCGAAAACACTTTGGCAGGCAAATCGGATCGGTTGAAGGAGCGCACGCTTGGCATTGAGGTCTTTGATCGGCCTTCGACCTACTACACAAACGCGGAAGCGGTGGTGCGCTTTACCGCGGGCGAGGTGCGCAAGCGGTTGCTGCTCTATTACACCGAGCGCGGCCGGAACTCAGGCATCCGAATATCGCTGCCCGTAGGCTCCTATATTCCGGAGTTCCTGCACGGTCCCGACGAATCGGACGATATCGGAGACGATGCGAATTCCCCGGCGTCTCACCTTTCCGTGGATACCGGCTCCGAAGCGCGCGTGTTGCGACCGATCCCACTGGTGGCGCTGGGAAAGCGCACTGCCCAATCAGCGTTGACGCAGGACGCGAGCCTTAGCCCGCCCGCAACGCGAACCAGGACCTACGTTAAGAGCTTTTTGTGGCTGGGTCTGGCCGGGATGCTGGTCATTGGCTTCCTTGCAGGCATGGGTTGGAAATCTCGCAGCGCTTACACTCCGACGGCGGTGGACGATTTCTGGATGCCGCTCTTGCACGAGCAGCGCACGGTGGTGATTTGCGCCGGAGGCGTAGTCTTTGAGAAGAATAATTTTTCCGGCGTGATCACGGCCGGCAAGGACATTGTGTATCCGTTTGTTTCCATGCAGACTGCCTCCGCGGTCGCGCAAGTGAGCAGCACATTGGCGCGTTCTGGAGTAACAATGCAGTTGCTATCTGCCCCGTCTACGCCCCTGACCGACCTTCGCGAACATCCAGTCGTGCTGCTGGGCGCTTACAACAACCAGTGGGCGATGCGTTTATTGCAGTCGCAGCGCTTTCAATTCACGCCGGAACCGGCGCAATCGATTGTCGATCAGATGCGGCCAGACGCGCACTGGTCGCGCGACAAATCGTTGCCTTACTCGAGCGCGGATGATTACGCCCTGGTGGCGCGCTTTCGCGATACGACAACCGGCAGTTGGACCGTCGTTTTGGCTGGATTAGGTCGCAATGGAACGGAAGCCGCCGCCCAATTTGCCACCAGCCCCCACTACATGCAGCTGCTCAGAGATAGCGTGGGAAGAGATTTCTCAAACCTGAATATCGAAGCGCTGTTGAAGGTCAACGTTGTCGATGGAAAGACTGGAGCTCCTTCCATTCTGGCCGTGCACGCACAATAAGCCACCGGGATTAGACGTAGACCTCTACTCCATCTGTTTGTCTAGTCACACCCACAGAAGCGGTTGGCGAATCGGATAATTACGGATGATCTCCTTGTCCGTTGGATCTGGATTTAACCTCTTCCAGAGGTCGACGTACTTCTGCTCATGACAGGCTATCCCTGAGAAAAGCAGGCCGGGCGAGCGCACCGGCAAGGCGTCGAAATGCTCGACGTCTTTTGCCCACTTCCATGCGCTCTTGTCTTTCAGGTATGGATAGATGAACTCCGCTGCCTTGCAAAGTCCGCGGCCGTCTGCAAGATGGAAAGTAGGCGGGTCCGGAGCAAGCCCTTTGAGAGATTGGCAAAGGCCAGCCATCACGTCGAAGTTGAAGATGGAATAGCTGTAGGGCTTGGTGCGCGCCAGTTCCCGCGGAAACGATCCACTCGCATCCATCTGATTGGGTAGCAGGATTTCCCGGTAGCGCCGGTACACCTCGTTGCGCGCGGCGTCGACGCCCGCCAGGCGAGCGAACTCTGCGGCCTGCAACGCCCAGCAGAACGCGTGGTTGTTCTCGGCATCGCGCTCCTTTATTCCCCGCTCGCTGTGGGAAAGCCAGTCCAGGTAACTCGCGAACCAACTCCTCACCGTACTCGAATCCTGCGCGCTGAGCATCCCGTTAGTTCGAAATCCAGTCGTCAGAAAACTGGCGGCTCTCGCCACCTCGACCAGATGCAGGGTGTCGATGATGCCGTAGGAGCGGCCCGTCGAAGACCCTTGCACGGCTTGCGCATAGAGCAGGTTTGGATTCATCCGCGTTTCCGGAGAGACGAACCAGGCGCGCAGGTGAGCGCAGGCCTTCTGCCCGTAACGGCGGTCGCCGGTCAGGAGCCATGCGGCAGTAAGAGCGGGCATCTGGATGGAGAGTGCCACCATCACCTTGCGATGCTCATCAAAATTCTCCGGATTGCTCTGCCCATCGCGATTGATGTACGGCCCGTTTGGGTCGTTCGGATTTGGCCAGAAGTAGTCCGCCTGGGAATAGAAATCGTGCAACCCACCCGCGCTGCGCTTAGCAGGGAAGTCGGTGATAGTAATCGGCGCTTGAGAAATGTATTTGTCGGCAGCTTTCAGAATCCGCTGGCGGTCGGTTTCGCTCACCATCCGGAAGGCGTCGGACTCTTTAGCGCCGCTTGACAGACTCAAAGTCAGGCGTGCAGCGCTCATCCAACCGGCCGCCGTCGCCGCTTTCAAGAACCTTCTTCGCGTAGACCGACTTGTCTCCTGCATTTTTTTCCTCTTTCCTGTTTGACGTCAATGCCTCACAAAATGGATAACGTACATGATTCTGGTTCATGTATTATGGTCCATCAAGCCCACTTGTGGTTCCCAAGAGCGCATTTGCCATGCAGCGAAGTTGTTCACGGACAGCAATGACAGGCCAGGGAACTGCGAAGCCGGCACGAAGGAATGCCAACATCCGGCGCGCCCTATTTTTACTGACGCTGCTAGTCGGACTCGCTGGCTTAAATGCGAGCGCTCAGATCGCCCAGCCGAAAACGACTGAAGGGCAAGCAGCTACGCCATTGTCCGTGGAACGCGCATCGGCGGGTGATTCGCCCGACGACCCCGGCCCGCTGGCCACGGACCTTTCTCCAGCATTGACGCATGCAGCCATAAGTAGGGCCGCGCAGAAAGTGGCGGACTGGCAGCTGGCACGCGCGGAACCGATCTTCAACCAGCAATGGACGTACGCCGCTCTATACGACGGCCTGCTAGCGGCTTCGAAGGTAACGGGAGATCCGCGCTATCACGATGCGGTGGTGAAGATGGCGACGCACTTCGATTGGAGGCTGATCGATACGCGATTTCCTCATGCGGACGACATGGCGTTGGGCCAGTCTTACATGGATTTGTATCTTGAAACGCACGAACCCGTGAGGATGGCTGATGTAAAAACGATTCTCGACCGCCTGGTCGTTCGACCCGATGATCCGGAAAAGTTGCTGTGGTGGTGGTGCGATGCGCTTTTCATGGCTCCTCCGGTGCTGGCGAGGATGTTTGCCGCGACCGGCGACCAGCGCTATCTGAATTACATGGATCGGGAGTGGTGGGAAACTTCCGCGAGTTTATACGACCCTTCAGATCACCTTTATTTCCGCGACAGCCGTTACTTCACGCAGAAGGAGAAGAACGGCCAGAAGATTTTCTGGTCACGAGGAAACGGCTGGGTCCTGGGCGCCTTCGCGAAGGTGCTCGAGCTCATGCCCAAAGATTATCCGAGCCGAGGAAAGTACATCGCTCAGTACAAGGAGATGGCCGACCGAATCGCCGCCATTCAGGGTGAGGACGGCCTCTGGCGCAGCGGACTGCTCGATCCCGGAGCCTATGATCTGCCCGAAGTTTCAGGCTCCGCGTTCTTTACCTATTCGATGGCTTGGGGCATCAACCACGGCATTCTGGACCGTGCGAAGTTCGAGCCCGTAATAGAGCGTGCGTGGGCGGGAATACTGTCGCACATTTATGCGGATGGCCGCCTGGGGTCGATCCAGCCCATCGATGGACAGCCGGGCAAGTTCAAGCCTTCCGCAAGTTCTGTCTACGGAGTCGGTGCTTTTCTTTTGGCGGCATCGGAACTCGACGCGCCCGCGCAGAATGCAGCTCCCGCCCGCCCCAGAATCACCGGCATCTCGCACGCTGGTTATTTCGTCTCCGACCTGCCGAGAGCGATCGCCTTCTGGCACGACCTTCTCGGCTTCGACGAGTCTTACGACTTCAAGAAAAACGGCAGCCAAGACGTGCGCATCGCCTTCATCAAAATCAACGATCATCAGCACGTCGAGTTGTTCAACGAAGCCCCGACTCATCCGCCGAACATGATGAGCCACGTATGTTTCACTGTCGACGACATCGAGCAAATGCGTGCCTATCTTCGTTCCAAAGGCTTCGACGTGAAACCAGGTAACGGTAACAAGACCCGCGCCGGCGACTACGCTTTCGAGATCAAAGACCCTGACGGCACGCTGGTCGAATTTGTTCAAAGCTTGCCTACCGGGATGGAAGCGCAGGCCGCCGGCAAGTTCATTCCAGCTAGCCGCATCTCAACTGGTATTTATCACGTCGGATTCCTGGTCGGAGACAGCGAGAAGTCCGTGGCCTTCTATCATGACGTCCTCGGTTTCAAGGAGATCTGGCGCGGAAGCAGCACTCCAAACGAGCTGAGTTGGATCAACATGCAGGTCCCCGACGGCAGCGACTACGTTGAGTTCATGCTCTACAGCAAACTTCCAGCTACCTTCGGCACTAGGAATCATATTTCGCTGGTCGTTCCTGATGCGCAAAAGGCGATCGACTTGCTCCAATCGCGCCCAGTCTACAAGACCTACGGCAAGCAACTCGAGATGCACGTTGGCAAGAACGGCAAGCGGCAGGTGAACCTTTACGATCCCGACGGGACTCGCGTAGAACTCATGGAACCTAACACCGTTGACGGCAAGGCGGTAGCCTCTTCCACCGCGCCGCCTCCTTCGCCGCCGTCTTCACCGGCTCCTTCACCGACTCCTTCACAAAGATGACAACTCTAAGAGCAAGAAGGCGCGGTAGACCGCCCACGATCATCGACGTGGCAAGAGAAGCCAAAGTTGGCGTGATGTCGGTCTCGCGCGTGATTAATAATCATCCCAGCGTAAAGCACTCGACGCGCGCCAAGGTGATGAAGGCGATCGCCAGGATTGGCTATTCGCCCAATGATGCGGCGCGGATGTTGAAGGGCCACAGGGGCCGGACGATCGGCCTGGTCGTCCCGGATCTGTCAGACTTCTTTTCCAGCTGTTTTCACGCGGTTCAGGAAGTTGCGATACGCCACGACTATCAGACCCTGGTGGTCGCCACGGGAAGAAGTGTGGCGGTCGAAGACCAGCAACTGGAATCAATCCAGAATCGAGTTGCCGGCCTGCTGATTGTTAGTTCAGGCAGTGGACGGAGACGGTTGAAGATGATTCAGGAAAGCGGCGTTCCGGTTGTGGCTCTCGACCGGCCGGTCGCCGGACTGCAAGCGGATGCGGTGCTGGTCGAGAACAGGGAAGGCGCGGAACAAGGCGTGCGCCATCTCATCGAGCACGGCCACAAAAAGATTGCTTGCGTCGGCTTCGACTCTGGTAGCTATACCGTGCGTGAACGGATCGAGGGCTACAAGCTGGCGATGCGTAACGCTGGTCTCGAACCAATTCTGTTTAGCCATGTCAACACGCTTGAGGACATGCAGGCCCTTGCGCTTCGCTGGTCTGCCGGCAAAGATCGGCCGACGGCCGCATTCTCTCTGAAGCGAATCTCCTCGGTGTATCTTATCCAGGCGCTCCACCTTCACAAGCTGCGAGTACCGGATGACATTGCGGTGGTGGGCTTCGACGACTTTGAGCTCGCCGAGGTGCTGGGGACGCCCCTTACTGTCGTGCGTCAAACCCCAACCGGAATGGCGCGAGCCGCCGCCGAGCTGCTCTTCAAGAAAATCGCCAATCTACAGGAGGGCATTGCGGAAACGCAGACGGCAAAGATGCTCTTTCCTACTGACTTAATTATTCGCCGGTCATGTGGCTGTCCGGCAAGGGAGTAGGCGTCGGGGCACGATATTCGTCGTGAGCGACTTGTGCGCACTTCAAATAGAGAAACCGTTGTTTTATTTTTCTTTGACCTTGATGACGAAATAGAGAAACGTTCCGCCTTTCGGCACGAGAAGCTGGTGCGGCACGGTTGCCGGAATGTGAACGATGTCCCCTTGATTCAAGTTCGTTTCAACTCCGTTTAATACGGATTTGCCTCTGATCTCTCCTTCGCTCACGGTCTTGCCCTCCTGCACCGTGCCGCCCGTAAATAGCCGCGCGCTTCCCTGTACGACGAAGAAAAAGTCGGCATAGTTCTCATGAATTTCAGCCCCACCATCCTTGCTGCGGAGAGCAATCATCGTGAAAGAATTTGGATACTCACTCAGCTTGCTGCTCGCCGCGCCCTCGGGACCTTGCGCCTTCGCGTTAAGCTCTTGAGCCTTTTCGATCAATTGACTCTGTGTCAGGTGATCTACTGTGAGTGTTTGCGCACCGCCGAAAGGAATCGCGAACGCGGCCAGGGCGAGAGATGCAATCGTGAGTTTCATAAATCACCTCGGGCAAAAATTTGCTGCGATTGTGAGTTTCGCAATCAGCGGCTCAACCACCCGCCATCGACCACCAACACATGGCCATGCACATAGTCGCTGGCACTTGACGCAAGAAACACGGCTGCCCCGGCCATGTCGTCAGGGCAGCCCCATCGTCCAGCGGGAATTCGTTCCATGATTTGCCGAGACCGCTCCGGGTTTGTCCGCAACGCCTCGGTATTGTCGGTCGCCATGTAGCCCGGAGCGATCGCATTCACGTTGATGCCCTTTGCGGCCCATTCATTGGCGAATGCCTTTGTCAATTGTCCGACACCACCTTTGGCTGCGGCATACGAGGGAACAAAGACCCCGCCCTGAAACGTCAACACGGAAGCAATATTAATGACCTTGCCCGAACCCTGCGCCAACATATGCTTGCCCGCGAGCTTGGTCAGGCGGAAGACGCTGGTGAGATTCGTATCGATGACCGCCTTCCAGTCTTCCTCTGAGTGATCAACGGCGGGCACGCGCCGAATGATTCCGGCGTTGTTGACGAGAATATCGATGGTGCCAAAATGTTCTACAACCTGTTCAATTAGGAGTGAACAAACCGAGGCATCGCTCACATCGCCGACTACTGCGAACTGATTTGCACCGATCTTGCTTAACATTTGCTGCGTTGCTTCCGGCGGCGTGCGCGAGCCATGGATCGCCAGGTTTGCGCCCGCTTCGGCCAGTGCCATCGCAATTCCCGCGCCCAGCCCGCGAGAGGATCCGGTGACCAGCGCGGTCTTACCTTTCAGATTGAATCTGTCCAATATCACGGCACGGTCCTTGTCGGCTAAAGCAGATCGGCAATTGCCAAGGCGTCCATATCGCTGTACACCTGATTCTCTCCGCCCATGCCCCAGCAAAATGTATAGTTCTTGGTTCCAACTCCAGCATGAATCGACCAACCGGGAGAAATTATGACTTGTTTGTCTGCGATGACGAGGTGCCGCGTCTCCTTGCCCGGACCCATCAGATGAACGACCCGTTGGCCGGGTCCGATGTCGAAGTAAAAGTAAACCTCCGAGCGTCTCATGTGCGTATGCGGCGGCATGGTGTTCCACACACTTCCGGAAGCGAGCTGTGTAAATCCCATTACGAGTTGGCAACTGCGCGTGCCGTCCAGGTGAATGAGTTTCGTGATCTCCCGCAGATTCGCGGTTTCAGCGGCGCCGAGCGTCACCTTTGCTTGTTCGGCAGACCGAATGAGCTTCGTCGGATGCGTCGCATGCGCCGGATAACTCAGCAGATAGAACTCCGCCGCGTGCGCCGGATCGGAACTGGAAAATACAATCTCTTCATTCCCGCGCCCAACGTATAGGGCATCCAGCTTCTTGAGCTCAAATGGAACGCCGTTCACCTTGACTACGCCTGCACCGCCGATATTCAGGATGCCCAGCTCACGCCGTTCGGTAAAATACGATGCCTTGAGCGCGTCGTCGGTGGGCAAGAACAGCGGCTCGCCAGTCGGTACCGCCGAGCCGATCACGGTGCGGTCAAGATCGACATACGTAAATCCGATCTGCCCGGGTCGAAAGAGATCGTCGATAAGAAATGTCTCGCGCAATTCTTCGGTGGTCATCGTTCGATAACGGATCAGATCCGTCATTTGCAGTATTTTCACCGGGCGCATACTCTCTTTCTGGCAAGCGTTGCGACACTACTCACAGCCAAATGGCAGGCCGAAATAAACAATAACGATAACACAAGGATTCGCGGTCCAACGAGAACTTCTGGAATAGCCAATACGTCCTATGTAGGCTGCTTGTTGACTAACGATGGCTCTTGTTCGTCTTGGTTCGAGAAACATTGCGATGACCGATAAGTGAATAACGTTATAATAAATTCCATTTTAACTGGCGAGGATTGCGTAACAGTTGGCGCAGGCAGCAGCACCCCGCAATAGTAGAAAGAAGGTTGGGAGGCTAAGCAATGAATGCGAACAGTGCAGGCGGGCGCCTGCGTTGGTCCATTTGCGCCATGCTGTTTTACGCCACGACGGTCAATTACATGGACCGCCAGGTGCTGGGCATCCTGTCTCCTACGTTGCAACACTCCATCGGATGGACTGAGGTCCAATACGGCTACATCATCGCTGCCTTCCAGATCGCATACGCCGCCGGATTGTTAGTGGCTGGCCGAGTGATCGACAGGGTGGGCACCCGCGTGGGTTACGCCATCGTAATGGCCCTCTGGAGCGTTGCGGCGGCATCGCATGCGCTGGCCCGCACTCCATTGGGTTTTGGAATCGCGCGCTTCTTTCTTGGACTGGGCGAATCCGGAAACTTTCCCGCCGCCCTCAAGACAATCGCTGAGTGGTTTCCGCGCAAGGAACGCTCATTGGCCGCCGGACTATTCAACTCCGGTGCCAACCTAGGCGCCATCCTCGCCCCGCTGCTTATTCCTTTCATCACGGTGCGGCTCGGCTGGCCCTATGCGTTTCTCGCTACCAGCGCCTTCAGTCTCATTTGGCTCGTCATTTGGCTGAGCTTTTACCGCAAGCCATCGGAACATCCGCGCCTGACTCCAGCCGAATTGGCTTTCATTCAGAGCGATCCCATCGAATCCACGCGCCCCATACCGCTGGGACGGCTGCTGCGCTATCGCCAGATGTGGGCTTTTCCGGTGGCGAAATTCCTGACGGACCCAGTTTGGTGGTTCTATCTCTATTGGTTGCCCAAATTTTTCGACGCCCGTTACCACGTCTCCCTGCTGCAACTCGGATTACCGCTGGTGATTGTGTATAACGCTTCGGCCATTGGCAGCATCGGTGGCGGCTGGCTTCCGGGAATGCTGCATCGCCATGGCTTTTCGATGGCAAAGGCGCGCTTCTGCGCCATGTTCTTGTGTGCCTGTCTCGCCGTGCCGGTGCTGTTTGCTAATAGACTGCCATCGCTGTGGTCCGCCGTCGCATTGCTGAGCGTCGCGGCGGCGGCACATCAGGGATTTTCTGCGAATCTCTTTACCATTCCCTCCGATCTCTTCCCCAAGAAAGCTGTGGCATCTGTAGTCGGCATCGGCGGAACGGCGGGCTCGGTTGGAGGCGTGCTTTTTTCAATCGCAACTGGATGGATCTTGCAAGCCACCCACAGCTACACGCTGTTGTTCTCGCTTGCAGGAGGCGCGTATCTTATTGCGCTGCTGATTCTGTTTCTTATCGTGCCGACGCTCACTCGCATTGAGGAGCCGGCATAATGATGATTATCGGATAGTAAGGTCGTAGCAAGTGAGGATCGTGGCTATGGTTGAGCATTCCGGCTGGCCGACGTTGACTTTGCGTTGCCGACGTGGGCTATTCCTTCTTCTTCATGCGACGTCTCTGTCGATCATGGTGACCGCTCTTGCTGGCGCGTCGGCGCAGCAGTTGCGGCTCACCAATCCGACGAACATCGATCGTACAGAAGAAGTAGTCGAGATTCCGCTCGATCAAGTCGCCCGTCGCCTACATTATTCCGCGACGCAAATGCAGTCCCTCGTCGCCACTGACGCGGCAACCAAACATCGCATTCCAATCCAGCGTTACAGCAGTCGCGCTGGCGCCGATCCCGACACTCTCCTTCTGCTGGTGAAATTGCCGGCTAGAGGCGTAATGAACGTTTCATTCAACTTAGATCCGAACGCAACGCCGGAGGAACCCTTGGTCTTCGGCCGCGCCATTCCCGAGCGCAAAGACGACTTTGCCTGGGAGAATAAAGTTGTAGCCTATCGAATCTACGGACCGGCGTTAGAAGCGACCGGCGAGATTTCCTCCGGCGTCGACGTGTGGTCGAAGCGCATCCCGAATTTTGTTGTAGACAGCTTCTACAAGCAGGACCACGAAGCTGCCGTCACGCACAATTCCGCATTGTCGTACCACAACGATAACGGAATCGGACTCGACTCCTATGACGTGGGACCCTCCCGAGGCTGCGGAGGCACAGGCGTCTGGGCTGACGGCAAGCTGAGTGTCTCGAAGAATTATACGACCGCCAAAATTCTTGCGACGGGGCCAATCCGTTTTGAATTCGAAGTATCCTACGCGCCGTGGCAAACTGGCGGAAGAACGGTGACTGAAACCAAGCGCATCACTCTCGATGCAGGCTCTCATCTGAACAAGATCGTCTCGACTTACACGTTCGATGGAGAATCGTCCCTCGACTTGGCGGCAGGCGTCGCGATACACGACGGCGGCGTTCCCACCTTGCCTGCGGGAAAAAGCATTGCCGCCGTGTGGGACACGCCGCAGAAGCCATCCGCCGGCAGAATTGCCACGGGTCTGGTGTCACTGCCCTCCGAACGTGCGACGACAACGACTGCGGGGAATCATGCCTTGGTGATTTTCAAGCGGCATTCGGGTGAATCGTTTACGTACTTCGCTGGTTCCGGCTGGTCGAAAGCCGATATGCCGACGCCGGAAGATTGGAATGCATATCTGATCCGCTTCGAGGAATTGCAGAAACACCCAGTCGCCGTTACTTGGACAAAACGATGAGCACGCTCATTGTCGCTCGAGACTCTTCGAGATGAGGAAATCAAAATGAACAGGAGACAATTCATCGCCGCAGGAGGCGCAGCAGGATTGGTTGCCTCTAGTAGGGGCTTCTCTACGCTTGCGATTGCAGAATCCGCTTCAACGCACGTACTGATGAAGTTGGGGTGTCAGTCCGCGCCCACCAACGATGCCCATCTCAAATACTTCGCCCGTTATGGCGTGCAAAACATCTGCGGATATCCGGAAATCGAAGGCGACCGTCTTTACGCCACCGTCGACGAACTCAAACGCATGACCGATATGGCCGGAAAATATGGCATCAGCATCGACTGCATCGCGCCGCCCTTTCTGTCCTCGAGTTTCATTGACCAGGAAAAGCATCCGGCCATCATGTTGGCCCTGAGTCCGGAGCGCGACCGCGACATCGAACAATTGCAAATCCTCATCAAAAATTGTGCGTCAGCCGGCATTCCATCCATCAAATACAACATGAGCATTCTAGGCATTCTTCGCACCGGGCGCATCCCGGGGCGTGGCGATGCCATGAACCATGCATGGAATCTTTCCCAGGCTCATCCCGCAACGCCGCTCACCAGGGCTGGGCACGTGGATGCCGACGCCTTCTGGGAGCGCATTACATATTTTCTCGACCGCGTGATCCCCGTTGCTAATGAGTACAAAATTCGAATGGCAAGATCCCGGTGTGCCGCCGGAAGGGTATCAAGGCGTGAACCGGGTGCTGGGCACGGTCGACGGGCTCAAGAGATTTGTCAGCATTCAAGAGAGCTCTTACCACGGGCTTAATTTCTGCCAGGGAACCGTCTCTGAAGATCTCGAAAACCCGGCGGAGGAGATTTTTGATGTGATCCGATATTTTGGCACTCGCAAGAAAATATTCAACGTGCACTTCCGCAACATTCGCGGCCACCGAAACAATTTAGTCGAGGTCTTCCCCGACGAAGGCGACATCGACTTTGTCAAAGCCATCAAGGTTTACAAGGAGATCGGCTATCCTTACATGCTCATGCCCGATCACGTTCCGCTGGCCGAGGCCGATCCCGGCTCTCTGCAGTCCTTCGCATTCTGCTACGGATACATTCGCGGCCTGATCCAGTCGGTTAGCGCCGCCTGAAAGCAGAGACGGGAATTCATCTGCATCACAAAGCGGAGTGAGTGTCTAGCTCTGCCGGAAATCAAACGCCTCGAGGGACCGCTGGCCTGCCTAGGGCCAGGAGCGGTCTGAATGGAAAACCCAAGAGTTGAGGAGATCAAACTTATGCCCGAGTGGCCGGGAAGTTTGCCGCGCAACGTATTCAAGCAAGCTCTTTCAAGTTGTCAGCGTCAGATTGGGCTATGGAGTGGACTCTGCAGTCCGATCGTGGCGGAGATCATCGCAGGCGCGGGTTTTGATTGGATCGTCATCGACGGGGAACATGCTCCGAACGATATTCCATCTCTTCTTGCGCAACTGCAGGCAATGCACGGTGGCACCGCCGAGCCTGTCTTCCGCGTGCCGTGGAACGAGCCCGTGATCATCAAGCGCGCGCTCGACGTAGGCGCCCGCTCTCTGCTCGTTCCCTTCGTGCAGAATGCAGAGGAGGCGCGCAAAGCTGTGGCCGCAGCTCGCTATCCTCCGCTCGGCATACGAGGAATTGCTGTGGGGATGCGCGCCAACGACTTCGGCCGTATTCAGGGATATCACGCGAACGCGCACCTTGACACCTGCGTTCTAGTGCAGTTGGAAAGCAAAGCCGCGCTGAAGGAAATCGAAGCCATCGCCGCCGTCGAAGGCGTAGACGGACTCTTCATCGGTCCCAGCGATCTTGCGGGGGCCTCGGTCACCTGGGCAATCCCAGCCATCCCGAGGTGCAAGCTGCCATCAAAGATGCCGCGGAACGCATCCGCGCAGCCGGAAAGTCGGCAGGCACATTGTCCCCCAACGTCGACGCAGTCGATCGCCTCATCTCGTTCGGATTCAACTTCACCGCAGTCGGCAGCGATGTTGGTCTTCTGGCCCGCACCGCGGAGAGTGTCGCCGCAAAATTTCGTTCGAGCTGAGGAAACACGACTGCTGCCGCAAGATGTGTTTTGGACATATTTTCAATAACGAAGCACGCGCAAGCTAAAGCCCGCCTCTTGCTTCGTCGAAATCGTGTCAGGAATGGATCTGAAATGGAACCGCCATAGGTTGGAGAGCTAGCAGAAGAATGAACTGGAGTAAGGATTCAGTTTCTTCGTGGGTCAGAAGATCGCATGAACTGTCCGGTACTGGAACCTAGCATTGCAATTTTCGACTCTTCGCTGAGTGGCACTTCTATTTCTGAAAAGAATGCTGCACAAAGGATTTTTCCTCACCACGGCGAGCGAGCCAGATAAGCACTCCCATAGTTCCGAGAGCGACAAGGAAATAGATGATTCCACCTTGGTGATGAAGCCTGCCGGTTATGAAGCTCCGATCTATGCGGGTTGTGAGCATTGCCAGGACAAATATGCGAAGCCCATTCTTGGCCGCAGAAAGAGGAATCGCTACTGCGATTACCAGGGCCTTTCGCCAGATTGAACGTAAAAATATCTGCCCAAGAACCATGGTTGTGACCAGCAACATGAGGCTCGAACGAATGCTGCTGCATTCCGGAGCAACCTCGAGGATTAATCCCGGAATACTGATCACCGTTCCATCTTGAGTCGACGGTACGCCAAAGAGTGTAAGCAGCAGGCGGGTTGAGGCAACCGAGCTTTCCTGCAGGAACCTTACCATTGGATGCAGTATGACTTCGGGCAAGGGAACGGTCCAAAACAAGAAGCAAAGAGGGAAGAGGGCACGCTGAAAAGCGCGCGTGCCAAAAGAAACGATAAAGGCGCCGATCCACCACACAACGAGGGCAAGCATGTTTACCGAAAGTTGCTCGTCGCGTGGCAATGAAGAAAGGTTCAATCTTGCAACTACCGTCGCCACAAAAGCCGCGACGAGCAAAATTAAGCCAATGCCCGAATGCGATTCCTCCGAAGATTCGGACGCTTTCCACTTCTGGTATATCAACGAGATGCTGACTGGCAGAATCAGCAAGATATGGGTGTATTGCTCGTCGCGCAGGGCCAGCGCGAACGACGAGATGAGAGGACTCCACCAAATCAGCAAAGAAATCACGCCGAGAACGGAAAAGCGTGCGAGTGGCGATAATTTGGAAGTTGATTCTCGGGTCGAGCTAGTCAGGACCATATGCTAGTTTGCAAGCGAGAGTTTTACTTTTCGGAGCATTTGCCGTTCAGCATTCATGAGTCCCCCCCGCTCCGGTGGGCGGAGGGTTATGACTTCAATTCCGCAAGCTGCTTCCTGGCATCTTCGGCATCGGTCGAGTTGGGGTTGAGTTTCAAGACATGCTGTAATTCCCGGCGGGCAAGCGTCGCTTGTCCGCTTTTCGCATAGGCCATCCCGAGGTGGTAATGAAACCTGGAATTGTCTGCGGAATTGCTTTCCTGGCCCAGCCGTAATGCTTCTTGGAGCAAATCGACTGCCGATCGGTAAGCGCCTTTCTCATAGTAGATCCATCCTAATGTGTCGGCGACGATGGGTGAATCTGGCAGGCCGCGTCGTGCGGCTTGGGCCAACGAGAGGGCCACGTCAAGGTTTCCGCCGGATTGCAACATTACGGAGGCAAGTCCGTTCGATGCCAGAGGATTAGTGGGATGGATCGCGAGTGCTTTCTGATAGGCCTCGGTGGCACCATTCCAATCCTGCCGGGACTGTAAGATCTGGCCCAGGAGAACATAAAAAGAAGCTTCCTGAGGATTGTTTTTGATCCCTTGCTGGAACGTGCTGATGGCGTCGTCGACATGGCCTTCGGCGGCCTGCACTTGACCAAGCTTAATTCGAGCATCGGTATTGTTCTTGTCGAACTGTACCGCCTGGGTCAGAGCGTTCGCAGCTCGGATCAAGTCCTTCTTCTGCTGGAACAACACGGTTCCGAGCAGATCATAAAACCCGCTGTTGTCCTGCGCTTTGGCAATCTGGCGTTCGGCGGCGGCAATCGCGGCATCAGTCTGCTTCCTCGCCACGTAAGTGTTTATGAGGCCACGGAGAGCATCGTTCGATCTGGGTTCCCGGTCAAGCGCCAGGCGGTAGTTAGCCTCCGCCTCTGGGAATCGCTTCTGAGCGAAGTTCAAATTTCCCAGCTGAACATAGCCGGCGGAGTTGCCGGGCGCTACTTCAACAGCCTTGCGCGCGTCCTGCTCTGCGGCCAGGAGCTGCTTTCGGTTAATCTCAGCGACTGCGCGGAGAGCGTATCCATCGGCCAGGGTTGGTCGCAGATTGATCATTTGCGTGGCAGCCTGTTCGAGAGTGCTCATGTCCCCTCGACGCATTGCCAATATCGCCAACTCCCGTTGCGCATCGGCAAGCTCGGGACGCAGACGCACCGCCACCCGCCATTCGCTCTCCGCCCCCTGCAAGTTTCCCGTCTTCTGGAATGCGACGCCTAAGTGGTAGTGAGCCACGCCGTTGTTAGGGTCGTTCTTAATGACAGTTTGCAGTGTGCCAATCGCGGACTTGGCATCTCCCGAACGGGTTTGCAGTTGCCCACGATAAGTCATTGCTTCGCTGTCGTCGGGGTTCGCTTTCAGAATCTCTTCATTCAGTTCGCGCGCTTGTTGAAACTGGTTCCTAAGGATCAGAAGTTCAACGTAATTCTTTTTGA
>Ga0193751_1001160_pt1 | contig 17434 bp, 18 predicted proteins | sample L1c2metaG_FD_143050 | JGI IMG/M metagenome (GOLD analysis project Ga0193751, IMG submission 143050) | Soil microbial communities from a riparian zone of the East river system, Colorado, United States - L1c2 | ecosystem: Environmental > Terrestrial > Soil > Riparian zone | place: USA: East River... | reverse complement strand
GGCCTTTGCCTTGACGATGTGGTCTCGTCATAACGTTCGCTTCGCTCACATTAGTCTCGCCCGATCGTCCGCCGCGTGTCACACCGCGGCCGCGCCGGCGACGATCTCCGACAGCTCCTTGGTGATCGCGGCCTGCCGGGTCTTGTTGTAGACGAGCTGTAGCTCATCGATGATGGTCCCGGCGTTATCCGTTGCCGCCTTCATCGCAACCATCCGGGCGCTCTGTTCGGAAGCCATGTTCTCGTTTGCGGCCTGGTAGATGATCGCCTCGATATAGCGCGTGAGCAGCCCTTCGAGCACGGTCTTGGCGTCGGGTTCATAGATGTAATCCCACGGATATTCCCGCTTTTCCTCATCCCCCGGCAGATTGGCGATGGGCAGGATCAAGCTCTCGACCGGCGTCTGCTTCATCGTATTCTCGAATCGAGTGGAGACGATATGCAGCTCGTCGATCTTGCCGTCGATATACGCATCGAGCTGGACCTTCACCGGACCGATCAGCTTGTCGAGCCGAGGCCGGTCCCCGAGGTTGACTACCTGGGAAACAACGTTCGCCTTCAGGCGGTTCATGAATCCGAGACCCTTGTTGCCGATCGCGGTTACCTGCACGCCGACACTCTTCGCCTGCCAATCCTTGATCTTGGTGAGCGCGAGCCGTAATGCGTTGGTGTTGAGGCCCCCTGCCAGTCCCTTGTCCGATGTGACCACGATGAGGCCGACGTTCCTCACCTGGCCGCGCGGAATGAGGAAAGGGTGCCGATACTCGGGATTCGCACGAGCGAGATGGCGTGCGATCGCCAGCATGCGACCGAAGTACGGGCGCGAGGCACGCATGCGCTCCTGCGCCTTTTTCATTTTTGACGCCGCAACCATTTCCATGGCTTTGGTGATCTTGCGCGTGCTCTGCACGCTCTTGATCTTGTTGCGGATCTCTTTTGACCCAGCCATCGTCGTACGCCCTTAAAAAGTCCCGTTCTTCTTGAAGTCCTCGATCGCCGCAGCGAGGGCCTGTTCGCCTTCGGGATCCAGATCCTTCGTCTGCTCGATCTTGTCGATGAGGTCGGTGTACTTGCTTTTGATGAATTGACGCAACCCCGCTTCGAAGGCGAGCGCCTTCTCGACCGGCACGTCGTCATAGTAGCCTTTGTTGACGGCGAACAGCGTCAGCGCCTCTTCCGAAACGGACAACGGCGCATATTGCGGCTGCTTCATGAGCTCGGTGACCAACTTGCCGCGTTCGAGCTGCTTGCGGGTGGCTTCATCCAGGTCCGACGCGAATTGCGCGAAGGCGGCGAGCTCGCGGTATTGAGCGAGCGAAAGGCGCACGCCGCCGCCCAGTTTTTTGATGATCTTGGTTTGCGCCGCGCCGCCGACACGCGACACCGAGATGCCGGCATTGATCGCGGGCCGAATGCCGGCGTTGAAAAGATCGGTCTCGAGAAAAATTTGCCCATCGGTAATCGAGATCACATTGGTCGGAACAAACGCGGTGACGTCGCCCGCCTGCGTTTCGATGATCGGGAGCGCGGTCAGGCTGCCGGTCTTGCCCTTGACGGCCCCCTTGGTAAAGCGCTCGACCCATTCGGGGTTCACCCGTGCGGCGCGCTCGAGCAAGCGCGAATGCAGGTAGAAAACATCGCCGGGATACGCCTCGCGGCCCGGCGGACGGCGCAGCAAAAGCGAAATCTGCCGATACGCCCACGCCTGCTTGGTCAGGTCGTCGTAGATGATCAGCGCATCCTGGCCGCGGTCGCGAAAGTATTCGCCCATCGTGCAGCCGGAATAGGGCGCGATGTATTGCATCGCCGCGGATTCGGACGCCGACGCGGCGACCACGATGGTGTACGCCATCGCCCCCTGCTCTTCGAGCTTCTTGACCACATTCATGATCGACGACGCCTTCTGGCCGATCGCGACGTAGATGCAGAAAAGATCCTTGCCTTTCTGGTTGATGATCGTGTCGACGGCCACGGCGGTTTTGCCGGTCTGGCGATCGCCGATGATCAGCTCGCGCTGGCCGCGGCCGATCGGGACCATCGCATCGATCGACTTCAAGCCGGTCTGCACGGGCTGCGACACGCTTTGCCGCCACATCACGCCCGGGGCGACCTTTTCGATGACGTCGCGCTCCTTGGCGTTGACGGGACCTTTGCCGTCGATCGGTTCTCCCAGCGCGTTGACCACGCGCCCCATCAGCTCGGGTCCGACCGGCACGTCGAGGATGCGCCCCGTGCACTTGACGATGTCGCCCTCGGAAATGTGCTCGTAGTCACCGAGAATCACCACGCCCACCGAGTCGCGCTCGAGGTTGAGCGCGAGCCCGAAGGTGTTATCCGGAAATTCGAGCATCTCGCCCTGCATCGCGTCCGACAGCCCATGCACGCGTGTGATGCCGTCGGTCAGTGACACGACCGTCCCCTGCGTGCGGACTTGCGCGCCGATCTCCAGGTTCTGGATCTTGGTCTTGATGAGCTCGCTGATCTCGGATGGATTCAACTGCATGGCTTTTCCTCGCGCGTAGCCGTCGTCATCGACCGGCGGTACGCGTTGATTTGAAATTAGACTCGCAACTGGCTTTTCATCGACTGCAATTCGCCCTGGACCGACGCGTCGATCACCGTATCGCCGACGATAACCTTGGCGCCGCCGATCAACTCGGGATCCACGCTCACTGTCGCCTCGATTTTCTTGCCGAAGCGTTTCTGCAGCGCGGCTGTCAGGCGGGCGAGCTGCGCGTCGTCGAGAGGAAAGGCACTCGATATGCGCGCTCTCGCCACGCCTTCGGTCTGGTCCTTCAGCGAATCAAAGAGCTCGCGGATCTGCGGCAGCAGTCCGAAGCGCCCAGCCTCGAAGAGGACCCGAATAAAGCTCTTGGCATCGGCGTTGAGCTCGTCACCGCAGACCGACAGGAACAGCGATTCCCTCGCTGCCACGGACAGTTTGGGGTTGTCGAGCGCCTCGATCATTCGCGCATCGGCGGCAATGCCGGCCGCTGCCCTCAGCATCTCCGCCCACACGGGCAGCGCGTTCTGCTCTCGCGCGAGCGCGAATACCGCTTCTGCGTACGGCCGCGCTACGGTGATCTGCTCTGCCATGTCTTGCGCTTACAGCTGCTTCTCGATCTCGGCGAGCAGATCCGCGTGAGCCTTGGCATCGACCTCACGTCTCAAAATCCGGGACGCGCCGGCGACAGCAAGCTCGGCGACTTGGCCCCGCAACGCTTCCTTCGCGCGGTAGACCTCCTGCTCGATTTCCGATTTCGCAGCCGCGAGGATGCGATTGGCCTCCGCCTCGGCATCGGTGCGCGCCTGATCGACCGCATCGCTCTTGAGTTTCTCGCCCTGTGCGACGATCTCGGTCGCGCGGGCCTTGGCTTCGCTCAACATCTCCGCAATGCGCTTTTCGGCGTTCACCAGGCTATGGCGGCCTTCCTCGCCCGCGGCGAGTCCGTCCGCGATCTGCTTTTGGCGTGTTTCGATGACGCGCATCAGAGGCGGCCAGATGAATCTTGCCGTGAACCAGATGAAAGCCCCGAAGGCAACGGCCTGCATCAAAAGCGTCAGGTTGATGTTCATTGCTAAATCCTCACCACAAAGGCAGTTGCGCAGGACTCAAGCATCATTCGTTTGTCGAGAAAGACACTGGATCCCGGGTCTCGCTCAGGCTCGCCCGGGATGACGCAGCCGTTTCCAATCGCGCTGCGGCTGCACCTTGCGCTCTTGGACGGCTGCGTCACTTGAGACCCGCCGGTATCAGCGGATTGCCGAACGCGAAAAGCATCGCCAGGCCAACGCCGATGATGAACGACGCGTCGATCAAGCCAAGGAGCAGGAACACCTTCGCTTGCAAAGCGGGAATCATCTCCGGCTGCCGCGCCGCCCCTTCGAGAAAGCGCGAGCACATGATGCCCACGCCTACGCACGCGCCGAGCGCGCCCAGGCCGATGATAAGGCCGATGCCGATGCCCGTGTATGCCTGGATCTGCGCGACCAGTGTCAGCTTTTCCATGTTGCTTTCCTTTCTTGACTCAGGTTGACGATCTTGTTCGTAATTGATTATTTCCGCTGCCGCCGGCTTGCGGTGAAACCTAATGCAGGCCGGCGGTCATTCCGGCGCCGTTAATGATGTTCGTGCGCCATGGCGATGTAGACCACCGTGAGCATCATGAAAATATAGGCCTGCAACAGGACGATCAGAATATGAAAGATCGACCAGCCCAGATGCAATACCCCGCCCACGACGATTCCGGCGATGCCGGTGGCGGCCCACAGGCCCAGCAGCATGAAAATAATCTCGCCCGCGTACATGTTGCCGAATAGACGCAACGAATGCGACAACGGCTTGGACAGATACTCGATGAGATTGAACAGGAGATTAGGAATCCAGAGCAAGGGGTTCGAACCGAAGGGCGAGCAAAAAAGCTCGTGGATCCAGCCGCCCAATCCCTTGACTTTGATACTGTAGAAGATCATCAGCCCGAACACCGACAGCGCCAGCGCAAAAGTGGTGTTGACGTCTGCCGTGGGCACGCCTCGCCAGTGGTCGAGGTGAAACACGTGCTCGTAGATCCAGGACATGATGTCGATGGGAAGGAAGTCCATCGCATTCATGAACAGCACCCAAACGAAAACCGTGAGCGCGATCGGCGCGACGACGCGCAAGTCGCGATGAAACAGGCTCTTGACCTGTTCGTTGACAAACTCGATGACCCATTCGACGAAGGCCTGCGTTTTCGACGGAATACCGGCGCTTGCCTTGCGCGTGATCCACCAGAGAAAGCCGAGCGCAAAAATCCCTAGAATCGCCGAGGTGACGACGGTGTCCCAGTTGACGGACCAGAAGCCGCCCGTCTCGTTGACTGGCTTGGTGAAAAACGTCAGGTGATGCTGGATATACGACGTTGCGTCGAGGGCGGCTTCTTCGGCCATTGCTTATCCGTCCCAGGAGCGTCAAGCGCTCCAAAGTCAGTCGCGAATCAGGATTGCCGCCTGCGAGACCAGCACCGTGACGACGAATGCCGAAAAAAAAACGGCGTGAACCACGTCCGCGTACGTCGTCAGGATGAACCAGAGCTGCAGCACGATCAGCGTAATCTTTACAGCTTCGGCGCGGAACATCGTTCGCAGCGTCCCCCCCGCCGTTTCCGACTTCCCGATGCCCGTCAGAAACGCGTAGGCCGCTCCGGCGCTGATATTGACAAAGCCTCCCAGCAACGCCGAAACCGCCCCGTGCCACCCTGACACCATGCCTCCAATCGCCGCGACCCCCAACGTGGCAAGCAGTTGCCAGCCTGCAACGCGGCGAACAGGGTAGCGAAACGTGGAACGCGACGGAAGGGAGTCCGACACCAGGACCGATGCAAACCTTTGGAGTATAAAGTTTCTCGCCGCAGCGCGTCAACGAATGTCGCCCATAGTGCCCGCGTCATCCCCCGGATAGCGCACAGACAATCATCACCTCGTCACCGTGGGCAAGCGCGGGATGCAGATCCGGCGCTTGAACCCGGTTGACAAAGAACTTGATATGGCGGCGGATTCGCCCCTGCTCGTCGACAATTCGGAATCGAATCCCCGGAAAGAGGCGGTCGAGATCGGCCACTAACTCCTCGAGTGTTTTCCCGTCCGCGCAAACAACGCGAGCATCGCCGGTATAGCTGCGCAATGGATTGGGAATGAGCACCTGCATCACTTCTCTCGAACGCATTGCGCCGCGTGCGCGATGAGCTCGACGACATATTCCGCATCTCGGGGCTCGCTCAAACGGCATTCGATCCAGTCCGAGCGCGAACCTCGAGGCATCAGCCGATCGTCCCGCGCCAGCGCGCGTTGGCGCGCTGCCGGGATGCGGATGTCTACGATGCTCTCCGAGTGCACGTGCGCTATCTCGCGACGTCCCGCGCGCCAAGCAAGGCGCCGGCCGGGGCCGAAACGCGATGTCGCTTCTTTGACGTCCGGGAGAGCGTCAAGCTTGTGCCGCAGGATTGCGATCAAGGACGATCCGTCGCGCACGGCTTAGGCCGACTCGACCGCGTAAATGTGCGGCAGATGGGCAGCGAGACGTTTCCAATTGCGGCCTTCGTCGCGGCTACCCCACACTTCGCCGCTGCTCGTACCGAAATAGACGCCGAGGGGCGTCCCCTGGTCCGACGTCATTGCCTGGCGCTTGACCGTCAGCCAGGCCTGGGCTTTTGGCAGTCCGGTCGCCTGCCGCTGCCAGGACTTGCCGCCATTGACCGTGCGGTACGCGGCCGGCTTGCCGCCGGGTGAAACGCGCGGCCATACGCTCGTTCCGTCCATCGGAAATACCCACAGCGTGTCGGGATCGCGCGGATGCACCACCAGTGGGAATCCAATCGGACCCACACTTTTGGGCATCGAAGCGCCGATGTCCTGCCATTGCTCCGATGGCCGGTCGAGCCGATAGATGCCGCAATGATTTTGTTGATACAACCGGTCCGGCATCGCCGGGTGCAGGCGAACGCAGTGCGGGTCATGGCCGTATTCGGGATTCGGCTCGGGCAGGAAATCCGCTTTGACGCCGCGATTGAGAGGGCGCCAATCGCCGCCGCCGTCGTGGGACTCGAAGACTCCTCCGCCGGACATGCCGATGTACATGTGCGCAGGATTTCGCGGATCGATCTGAATGGAGTGGAGCTTCGGACCGTCCGGCGTGCCGTCCTTGTCGCCGCCGCACCACGCCTTGCGCTGAGGATGCGCATTGAATCCTTCCACTCCCCGCCACGTGGCTCCGTCATCCTCGGACACGAAAAGACCCTGCGGCGACGTCCCCGCGTACCAGACGCCGGGGTTCGTCGGATGTCCGGGGGCCAGCCAGAATGTGTGATCGACAATGCGCTCGCTGCCCTGCTGAAACGCCGGCGGTTGTTTTGCTTCGTGCCACGTTCTGCCGCGGTCGCTGGAGCGAAAAATCGTGGGCCCGAGGTGTCCGGTGCGCGCCGCCGCCAGCATCGAGCGTGCGTTGCGAGGATCCGCGACACAATGATGAACGATGTGCCCGAGAAATTGCGGTCCCGCAAGATGCCAGGTCCGGCGCGTCGCGTCACCGTGGAGCTGCCACAATCCCTTGCGCGTCGCGATAAGCAGGGTGACAAGACGGCGCCTTGCGGCCTCGACCTTCGCCATGTTGTTCTCCGAGATTTCGTGATCCAGCGAAATTACGCCTTCAGCCGGAACTCGACAAGATCAAGTCGCGGTGTGCCTTGCCGGAGTCATTGCGCAGCCCATGAGGCCGTTCGATTTCCGCTACAATTACAGATTCCGGCAGCGCGTCCATCAAAGTATTCGCCGGTGATCGCAATAAAGGAGATTCCCATGACTGTAAAAGTCGGCGACCGGCTTCCTGCCGGCACGCTCAGTGAATATATCGACGTCGAAACGCCCGGTTGCACGATCGGCCCGAATCAGTTTCAGGTGGAAGATCTCACCAAAGGCAAGAAGGTTGTCATCTTCGGCCTTCCAGGAGCGTTCACGCCGACGTGCTCGGCGAAGCATGTGCCGAGCTATGTCGCGAATTACGACGCGCTCAAGGCCAAGGGCGTGGAAACTATCATCTGCATGTCGGTCAACGATGCATTCGTCATGGGCGCGTGGGCCAAAGAGCAGAAAACCGGCGGCAAGGTCCGCATGATGGGCGACGGCAGCGCCCAGTACACCAAGGCACTCGGCTTGGAGCTCGACCTGGTGGCGCGTGGGATGGGCGTTCGTTGCCAGCGCTTTTCCGCGCTGGTCGACAACGGCGTGGTCAAGACGCTCAATGTGGAGGCGCCAGGTAAGTATGAAGTCTCAGGCGCCGAGACGATGTTGTCGCAGCTCGGGTAACGTCCGGCCGCCGGTAGGAGCCGGGTCGAATATCGACCCTCGGCCGTCGCGCCACGAGCCGGTCTCGCCCATCGATCTCGCCTCGCCGAACGTCCGCCACAACCGTTTGAAATCGCGCCGCGGACCGCTAGCGGAGCTTGGCGATGATCCCCTCGAGCTGATCGAGGCTCGCGTATCCGATCACAATCCGTCCAGCGCTCTTGCCGCCAGAGACGATTCGAACGTCGGCGCCGAGCAAATCGGAAAGCTCCTCTTCAAGCCGCGCAACATCCGCATCGTTGCTTTTGCCGTTCCTGCGTTTTTTCTTTCGGCGTGCGAGCGGCGCGAGGCTCTCGTTCGCGAGGCGTTCCGCATCCCGAACCGATAAGTCCTGCGCGACGATTCTTCCCGCGGCCGAGACCTGTTGGGCCGCGGACAAGGGTAGAAGCGCTCTCGCGTGTCCCATGTCGAGCTTGCCGGCGAGCAGTAATTCCTGCACCGGCTTGGCGAGTTGCAGCAGACGAAGGAGGTTGCTGACCGCGCTGCGCGATCGGCCAACCGCACCGGCAGCGGATTCGTGTGACAACCCGAACTCATCGATGAGCCGCGAGATGCCCTGCGCTTCTTCGAGAGGATTGAGATCCTCGCGCTGAATATTTTCGATCAACGCCATCGCGAGCGCCGCTTGATCCGGCACCCCGCGCACGAGCGCGGGCATTTCCTTCAGCCCCGCACGCTGCGCCGCTCGCCATCTTCGCTCGCCCGCGATTATCTCGTAGCGGCCTGCGTCGACGGGCCGCACGAGTATGGGCTGCATGACGCCCTGGGCCTTGATGGATTCCGCGAGTTCGTCCAGCGAGGCTTCGTCCATCCGCGAGCGCGGTTGAAATCTGCCGGGCAGGATCCGATCGAGTGCGATCGCCTGCATCGATTCCCGGCCCGAATTTTCGTCGCTGCTCGAAAGAAGCGCGTCCAATCCGCGTCCGAGACCTTTCAACTTAGCCATGCGTCGCTCCTTCAACGGTCGCGGCTTCCCTGCGCCTTAGCATCTCTCCCGCAAGTGAAAGATAGGCCTGCGCGCCTTTGGACGACTTGTCGAGATGCAGCACCGGTATTCCATAGCTGGGCGCCTCGGCGAGTCGCACATTGCGCGGGATCACGGTTCTGTAGAGCTTGTCTCCGAAGTGTTTTTGCAGGTCGGCGGACACGTTGAGCGCGAGGGTGTTTCGCGGGTCGTACATCGTCCGCAGGAGACCTTCGATCTCCAGCTGCGGATTCAGATGCGCGCGCACTTTGCGAATGGTTTGCACCAGGTCGGACAAGCCTTCGAGGGCGTAGTATTCGCACTGCATCGGAATGAGCACGCTGTCGGCCGCGCAAAGCCCGTTGAGCGTGAGCAGTGAAAGCGACGGCGGACAGTCGAGCAGGATGAAGTCGTACTGTTCCGCGACCTCCGAAATCGCCGTGCGCATTTGCGAAAGCGCCTCGGCAAGCGCATCTTTGAGCCTCATCTCCCGCTCGGGAAAATCGACGAGCTCCACCTCGGCGCCGGCGAGCTCGCGGTTTGACGGTACCAGGTCGAACCCCCCTTTTTCCGAGTGCAGTCTCACTTCGTCGATTCTTTTTTCGCCAAGCAGTACTTGATATACAGTGAGAGTGAGCGCACGCTTATCAATGCCGGCGCCCATGGTCGCGTTGCCTTGAGGATCGAGGTCGACCAGCAGCACGCGGCGCTTCATCGCCGCCAGACTCGCGGCCAGATTCACGCTGGTCGTGGTCTTTCCCACACCGCCTTTTTGGTTGGCGATGGCGATGATCTTGGTCATGGCGCGCCCACTTCCACGATCACGAGATGACGTCGGCCTTCGATGCCGGGCACGCGCAATTCAGGCACGGCGACAACCCGCAGCTCGGACGACAGCTGCTGCAGCTCTTCATGCGGGTACACCCCCTTCATGGCGATAAGCCGCCCTCCCGGGGCGAGCAATCGTGCCGCCGCTGCAGCGAAGCTCGGTAGATCGGAAAAAGCGCGCGAAATCGCGACGCCGAACAGTGTCGGCGGCCAATAGCTTTCGGCGCGCTGCGAAATCACTTCGACGTTACGAAGCTCGAGCTCGATCACCGCCTGGCGCAGAAATGCCGCCTTCTTGTGGCTGCTGTCGATGAGGCAGACGCTCCATCCGGGACGCGCGATGGCGATGGGAATTCCCGGCAAACCGCCGCCGCTGCCTATATCGATCATGCGCAACGCCGGATCGGATCCGAGGTGCGGAAGCGTCGCGAGCGAGTCGAGCAGATGGTGGGTAACCATCTGCGAAGGATCCCGAATCGCCGTGAGGTTGTGCGTGCGATTCCATTTCTCGAGCAGCGTCAGGTAATCGGCCAGCGTCGAGTGGGCTTTCGCATCGACATCGAGTCCCAGTGCGGCTGCGCCTTCGACAAGCGCCGACGCGACCGTCATGCGGAAAGTTTTTCCGCGTCAGGCGCCGCGGGCCGAAAGCCGCGCTTCAGATGGACGAGCAGCAATGCAATGGCGGCCGGTGTAACGCCCGAAATGCGCGATGCTTGGCCGACGGTTTCGGGCTGATGCTCGTTGAGTTTCTGTTGCACTTCGTTCGAAAGGCCGCGCACGGTGCGGTAGTCCACGTCGAGAGGCAGGCGTTGCGACTCCTTTTCGGCGTGACGCGAAATCTCCTGCTTTTGCTTCTCGATGTACCCCGCGTATTTGATCGTGATCTCGACCTGCTCGGCAACCGCGTCGTCTTGTGCGGGCACGCCGGCGCCCGGAAGGGTCATGAGATCGCGATAGGTCACCCCGGGCCGCCGCAGCAGCTCCTCCAGCGAATACTCCCGATCCAGAGGCGCGCCGAGTACGCGCTCAACATCCGTCGTCGCGATGACGCGAGGGTTAACCCAGCATGACTTGATGCGCTCGAGCTCCCGCTCGAGCGCATCGCGCTTGCGACAGTAGGTATCCCAGCGTTCATCTTCGACGACGCCCAGCTTGCGGCCCGCTTCCGTCAGCCTCAGGTCCGCGTTGTCCTCTCGCAACTGAAGGCGATATTCGGCCCGGCTAGTGAACATCCGGTAGGGTTCGCTGACTCCACGCGAGACGAGATCGTCGACGAGAACCCCCATGTACGCCTGGTCGCGGCCCGGCACCCAGCCGGCGCCACCCACGACAAATTGTGCGGCGTTGATGCCCGCAAGCAGGCCCTGGGCGGCGGCCTCTTCATATCCCGTGGTGCCGTTGATCTGGCCCGCGAAAAACAACCCGCGGATGGCCTTGGTCTCCAGGGTTGCACGCAGGCCGCGCGGATCGAAATAATCGTATTCGATGGCGTAGCCAGGGCGCAGGATGTGCGCGTTTTCGCAACCATGAATCGACCGCACCAGCGAGAGCTGGATGTCGAAGGGCAGGCTGGTCGAGATTCCGTTGGGATAGATTTCCCGGGTAGCCAAGCCTTCGGGTTCGAGGAAGATCTGATGCGCGGTTCGCGACGCGAACCGGGTCACCTTGTCCTCGATCGACGGGCAGTAGCGCGGGCCGACGCCCGCGATGAGTCCGGTGAACAACGGTGAACGATCGAGTCCGCTTCGGATGATCGCGTGTGTGCGCTCGTTGGTATGCGTTATCCAGCAAGGAAGCTGGCGCGGGTGCATCGCGCGCGATCCCATGAAGGAGAATACCGGCGCGGGGTCGTCGCCCGGTTGGACCTGCATACCGGAATAGTCGATGGTGCGGCCGTCCAGCCGCGGCGGCGTACCCGTTTTGAGCCGTCCGACGGGAAGGGCCATTTCGCGCAACCTCGCCGCCAGCGTTTTCGCCGACGGGTCCCCTGCCCGCCCCGCTTCGTGATGTTCGAGACCGACGTGGATCAGTCCGGAGAGGAAGGTGCCGGTCGTCAAAACGACGGCGTCGGCTTCGAAAGTCAGGCCGAGCTGGGTCAATACGCCGTTGACGCGATCACCCTCGAGAGTGAGGTCGTCGACCGCCTGCTGGAACAGCGTGAGTTGTGGCTGCGCTTCGAGGCGCGAGCGGATCGCCTGGCGGTAAAGCGTGCGGTCGGCCTGGGCGCGGGTCGCGCGAACCGCCGGACCCTTGCTTGAATTGAGGGTGCGAAACTGGATTCCCGCCTCGTCGGTTGCGAGCGCCATTGCCCCGCCGAGCGCGTCGACTTCGCGCACCAGGTGGCCTTTTCCTATGCCGCCTATCGATGGATTGCACGACATCTGCCCGAGCGTTTCGATGCTGTGCGTCAGCAGCAGCGTCTCCCGCCCCATCCTGGCAGACGCAAGGGCGGCTTCGGTTCCCGCATGGCCGCCGCCCACCACGATAACGTCGAAATGCTTAGGGAACCTCATGTTTTCACAGAACAATCTTCAACAACCCAAGCGGTGCATGATACGTCAAAGCGGGCGAATCGGGAAGCTGGATTTGCTGCCGATCAGCGGGATGTTTCACGTGGAACATGGCAATATTATACTTGACGTACCCACAATAGCGGCCTATACTGTTCTTATACAAGGAGAACAGTCATGGCTAGCCCGATACTTGCCGCCCCGCACTTTCACAACGAAGAAGCCGCCTACAGGTTTGTAGAGCAGCGCGTCTGGCCGCGCGGCCCAGTGTGCCCTCACTGCGGTGGTGTCGAGCGCAACAGGCCGATGACCGGCAAGACCACGCGGATCGGCACCTACAAGTGCTACGACTGCCGCAAGCCGTTCACGGTTAAGATCGGAACGATTTTCGAGTCTAGCCACATTGCGCTGCGGCTCTGGCTGCAAGCCATCTTTCTGATCGCGTCGAGCAAGAAAGGAATCAGCTCCAATCAACTGCATCGCACGCTTGGCGTTACGCTCAAGAGTGCGTGGTTTATGTCGCATCGCATCCGCGAAGCGATGCAGCCTGGTCGCGGCCTCGCGCCGTTTGGCGAAGGCGGCACTGGCGTAGAAGTAGACGAAACGTTCATCGGCAACAATCCCGATAACCCCAGAGCGAAAGGCGAATGGGGCAACGCTGACAAAAAGAACAAGGTTCTCTCGCTCGTTGACCGCAAGACCGGCCAATCCCGCAGCATGGTCGTTGACCGGGTTAGCTGGGACACCCTGAAACCGATCCTGCTGGAGAATATTTCGCACAAGGCCCTCCTGTTGACCGACGATGCTCGCCACTACAAAGTGGCTCGCGTTTACTTTGCCGGCCACGAAACCGTGACGCATAGCGCCGGAGAGTACGTTCGCCTGTCGGACCGCAATGTGCATACGAACACCATCGAAGGATTCTTTTCGATATTCAAGCGCGGCATGAAAGGCGTTTACCAGCATTGCAGCAAACAACACTTGCACCGCTATCTGGCCGAGTTCGATTTCCGTTATAGCAATCGCGTCAAGCTTGGCGTGACCGACGTGGAGCGCGCCGATAAACTACTTAGAGGTGTCGTGGGCAAGCGGCTCACCTATCAAACAACTGGTGCGTAAGAAGCGAGGCTAATCATGGCGAAAGCCAAGCCACCGCCGGACGATCCGGAACAGTCGGCGCGATTTACGCGCGATGCGACGGCTCTTGGCATTGACGAAAATAAAGACAGGTTCACGAAGGCGATTAGTAAAATTCTCCCAAGGCGTAGGCGGGCCAAGGCCCGCCGCAAGTCTAGTACGTAGAATCGGCGCATAGTCCCGAAAAAACTGCTGGTATTTTTTCTCGGCACCGGCAGGTACTTTAGGCATCGCATCTCTGATCTTGATAAGTTGTTCGTCTGACAGCGTTACCTTGAGGTGCCTATTGCCGAGAAGAAGCTGTAGCGCATTATTGTGACGTTCTAGGAAATTCGTAGTAGTCGCGCGTCGTAGGTGCCATGCGAGCATGTCTGCCGCCTGAAGTGGCAGAATTTGCTTGTCGTCTTTGAATTGCGGAGTTCCGCCGAGGAGCGATCGCCACCGGTCTGAGCCATCTTTGCGAAGAAAGTCATACCAGATTAGTGCATCTCTTCCGGTGCTGTTCTGGTTGTCAAAGATGAAATCGACTGGCAATTTACTTCCATGTTCTTCTTGCCACGCTGCCAAAGAATTCATAAGGCCGTAGAAGCAAAAAAATACGGACTCACGGTAATTCGAGTTGACGCGTCTAACCGATATACGCCTGCAACATAACTAGCAGTTTCGAGGCCCATAGCCGCGCGGGATACCCCGACACCAGCGCGTTGATAGCCGCCGCCGCATCGTTTTGGGTACGTGAAGTATAACATTGCCTGGAACATGCGTTTTCTACGCGAAATCGACGTGCGCAGGCACTAACGCGGCGCAGCACAGGATTCGCGCAGCACGAGCTTGACGTTCGGCCGGGCTTCGACATGCGCCCGATTCTCCAGCAAGGCTAAAATCGTACGGGCCGCCGCGGCACCCGCGTCTTCGGCCGCAACGCGAATACCGGTCAAGGTGGGTCGAGTCAGGCTTGCGAGTCCGCTTTCTCCCACGCCGACGAGAGAGACATCGCGGGGCACGCCGATCCCGTTGTCGAGGCAAGCCCGCAGCACCGAGGCCGCGACGAGATCGCTGCTGCACACCAGCGCGCTGGGAGCGTCAGCCCCAAGCACGATCAATTTTTCGACCACCTGCCGCCCGGGATCCATCGGGTGGACGCTGCGAAAATTGTAGAAATCGATCCCCAGCTCGGCGAGGTCGGGCAGTGCGGACAAGAGCTGCATGCTCCGACCCACTCCCGACTCGCCCACCAGACACAAGCGCCGATGGCCGAGATCGTATAGATAACGCGCAGCAAGCTCGACCGCGCGGTCAAATCCGAGATCGAGGACGGCGCAGGGTCGATGCGCACCATCAACGGGGCCGCCCGCATCCACGGCGCCGAATAGCGCGATGGCCGCCGCGCCCCGGGATTCGAGCCAGTGAGCACAATCGGCGGCGCTGCGCGCCTCGCCCGAAATCGCCAGCAGGAGGCCGACACCCGCCGCACTCAGGTCGCTCTCAAACGCCCGGAGCGCGCGCAAGGTCAGCGCAGTTGCCACGCTTGGCAATACCACACCCGCAAGCTCTGCCCGCGAGGAGGAAAGCGCCCTAGCCGAGGCATTCGGCACATACGCCAAGGCACGTGCCGCGTCCCGCACCTTTTGGTGAACGTGGGTGCTTACCAGCGCCGGGCGGGCGAGTGCGCGCGACGCGGTCGCAGTCGAAACGCCTGCGCGCTCGGCCACCTCCCGCAGGGTCGCAGCGCGCTGCCCCTGGCGCCGACGGCGCCGGGCTGTTTCAACTGCTAAAACCATGCGAGTGCTTGCAATCGATTACTGCAATCGTTTTCATCGTACAGACTAACGCAGATGCAGTTAAAGCGCAACGTATCCACGATTATCGCGTCCGCGCAACGGTCCTGAGGCCTTGCGAAGAAAAAAGCGCTGGCGCAAACAAGGGTGGGACGACGCGGCGCGCGCAAGGACCGGGGGAAGCGTTTTGGGGTGGGCGACTCGGCGGTCAACAGCGCGGGGATTGCCGGACCGCGTTTCCGCCTCGAGGCGGCCCGAGCGAATTGCGAGCGGCGCGGGTTCAGTCCGTGAAGCGCGCACCCAGTTCGCGACGCTGCTGCGACAGGACGGCGGGTTGTTTCGCGCCCAGCCTCGCGAAAAGCTCGTCGTGGGCCTGCAACTCGCTTTTCCATCGCGAGCCGTCCACACTCATGACTAACTGGAAACGCTCCGGTCCGTAATTCAGCCCGCGCCAATCGAGATCGTCGTACTCGGGCTGCAATCCAAGCGGTGTTTGCACCGCATGTGCCTGCCCCCGGCAGCGCTCGACGATCCACTTGAGGACGCGCATGTTCTGCCCGAATCCGGGCCACGCAAACTTGCCGTCCTGGTCGGTCCGAAACCAGTTCACGTTGAATATGCGGGGAGGCGACTCGACGGCCTTCCCCATCGTGAGCCAATGCGAGAAATAGTCGCCGATGTGGTAGCCGCAAAAAGGCAGCATGGCAAAGGGGTCGCGGCGCACTTGGCCGACTTTCCCCGCGGCAGCCGCGGTTGTTTCCGATCCCATCGTCGCCGCCTTGTAGACGCCGTCTTCCCAGCTGGCCGCCTCGACCACCAGCGGCACGGTATCGCTGCGCCGCGCGCCGAAAATAAACGCTGAGATCGGCACGCCGTCGGGATTGTCCCACTCGGGATCGAGCGACGGGCAGTGCGTTGCCGCGACCGTGAAACGCGAGTTGGGGTGTGCCGCCTTGCGCCCGCATCCTGGGGTCCACGATTGGCCCTGCCAGTCGGTGAGATGCGCCGGCGGCTCCTTGGTCATGCCTTCCCACCAGACGTCGCCATCATCGGTGAGCGCGACATTGGTAAAGATCACGTCGCGCTTGAGCGTTTCCATCGCGTTGGGATTCGATTCGTACGACGTCCCGGGAGCGACGCCGAAGTATCCGGCTTCGGGATTGATCGCATGAAACCGACCATCGGCATGCGGCTTGATCCATGCGATATCGTCTCCGATGGTCGTGACCGTCCACCCGTCGAGCCCGTGGGGCGGAATGAGCATCGCGAAATTCGTCTTGCCGCACGCGCTGGGGAAAGCGGCGCTCACATAGCTCTTGTATCCGTCGGGCGCGGTGACGCCAAGAATGAGCATGTGCTCCGCGAGCCATCCTTGATCGCGGCCCATCACCGACGCGATTCTCAAAGCGAAGCATTTCTTGCCAAGAAGGGCGTTACCGCCGTATCCCGAGCCATAACTCCAGATCTCCCGGGTCTCCGGAAAATGCACGATGTATTTATGCTCTGCGTTGCAGGGCCACGCTACGTCGCGCTCCCCTGAGGCGAGCGGCGCACCTACGGAATGGACGCAAGGAACGAACACGCCGTCGCTGCCGAGCACGTCGAACACGGCGCGTCCCATGCGCGTCATCACCCGCATGCTTGCCGCGACATAGGGGCTGTCGGTTATCTCGATGCCGATGTGGGCAATTGGACTCCCCAGCGGGCCCATCGAAAAAGGCACGACATACATCGTGCGCCCGCGCATGCAGCCGTCGAAAAGCTTGTCGAGCGTTGCGCGCATGGCGTTGGGAGCGACCCAGTTGTTGGTCGGCCCCGCGTCTTCCTCGCGCTCGCTGCAGATAAAGGTGCGATCCTCGACCCGCGCGACGTCGGAAGGATGCGACCACGCCAGATAGCTGTCCGGCCGCTTGGCCGGATTGAGCTTGCGCAGCGTTCCGGTCGCCACCATCGTCGCACACAGGCGCTCGTATTCGTCCTGGGACCCGTCGCACCAGACCACCCTTTCCGGGCGCGAGCGCAGCGCAATATCGCGGACCCAGCTCAACAGCCTAGGATGTCGCACATAACCGGGAGCCTGTACCGAAGCAGCGAGAGCGGGTGTTGGATCGGGATGATTCATAGGCCAGGACGCGGGGCTCGAAGACGTAGGGACGTGGCGTCAGCCATCCTCGCCCGCGAAAGGCAGCAACTCTAGCGTAAGACTGCTGGTGACGCCAGTCGCGGTCAGGCCACTGGGCCGCCCGCGTCGCGCGGCGCGACCTGGCGTCTCCGCTTGCGCAGCCAGGCGAAAAGCGGGCCGGTACAGGTGAGCAGCAGGATCACGCGGGTGACGTGAAA
>Ga0193751_1001159_pt1 | contig 17437 bp, 16 predicted proteins | sample L1c2metaG_FD_143050 | JGI IMG/M metagenome (GOLD analysis project Ga0193751, IMG submission 143050) | Soil microbial communities from a riparian zone of the East river system, Colorado, United States - L1c2 | ecosystem: Environmental > Terrestrial > Soil > Riparian zone | place: USA: East River... | reverse complement strand
CCGACACCAAAGAAGTTCAGCGCGTAGCATTCGCCAGCGCGATCGGCTGCGTAATCGAATGGTATGACTTCTTCCTGTACGGCGTCGTTGCCGGGCTGGTTTTCAACAAGCTGTTCTTTCCGAACCAGGATCCCTTCATCGGCATGTTGCTCGCGTACGCGACCTTCGCGGTGGGCTTTGTCGCCCGCCCGATCGGGGGGATTTTGTTTGGCCATTTCGGCGATCGCCTTGGGCGAAAGGGCATGCTGGTATTGACGCTGCTCATCATGGGCATCGCGACATTTCTCATCGGGCTGTTGCCGACCTATGAGAGCGCGGGGATATGGGCTCCGATCTTCCTGCTGGTGCTTCGCGTATTGCAGGGGCTTGGCATCGGCGGTGAGTGGGGTGGTGCGGTGCTGATGGCGATTGAATACGCGCCGAAAGAACGACGCGGTTTCTACGGCAGCTGGCCGCAAATCGGCGTGCCCGCAGGCCTGTTCCTGGCGACGACCGTGGTGGCGCTGTTGTCCATGATTTCCGACCAGGCATTCCTGGAATGGGGATGGCGTGTCGCGTTCCTCCTCAGCGGATTGCTCGTCGTGGTTGGCCTCTACATACGCCTGAAGATTCTGGAGACGCCCATGTTCGAGCGGCTCAAGAAGTCGCAAGATCAAGCCAGGGTGCCTTTTTTCGAGCTGTGGCGGACCCATGCGATGAAAACAATCCTCGGCATGGGCTGCCGCTTTATCGAAGGTGTCACTTTCAACATATTCGGCGTGTACTCGATAGCGTATCTGACCACGGCCCTCAAGTTGCCGCGAACGACCGCCTTGATCGCGGTGTCGCTGGCATCGCTGGTGATGGTTTTTCTGATCCCGGCGTTCGGCAGGATGTCGGATACCTATGGAAGGCGCAGGATTTTCTCTCTGGGAGTGCTGGGCATTGCGTTGCTCGTCTACCCCGCGTTCTGGTTGATGAATACCCGGGAAGTGCCCCTCGTCATACTCGCGATTGTGGTGCCATTCGGCATCGTTTATCCGATGGTGTACGGGCCGATCGCGGCGATGTTTTCGGAGTCATTCAGCACGCGCGTCCGGTATACCGGCGTGTCGTTCGTCTACCAGTTTTCCGGAATATTCGCGAGCGGGCTCACGCCATTGATCGCCGCCACATTGCTGCATTTTGACGACGGACAACCCTGGCTGATCGCCGGCTACATGGTCCTGGTGAGTATCATTAGCCTCATCTCGGTCGCTTTCCTCGGTGACCGAACGGGCAAGGATCTGGCTGAACTCGATCAGATGAGTGCCAGCGCAACTGCGGGCGCGGCGCGCTGAATCCACTAGCCAGTTGAAAGACTCCAAATAGGGTACATCGCAGCGCGGCCCAGCGTCACATCGCACCTCCCGTACGACAGCGTCATCGGTGCGCCGCGGTGCGCACCGAATATCGCAAGACGCCGGATATCGTCTGCAAACGTGCGATAGGAATGTCCCCGGCCAATGTCGGGGGCAATCGACTCGCTCGAATTTGTGACTCGCCAGGATTGGGTGCGCCTGACTTCTGCAAGAGTCCCACAGGAGCCTTGTGAAGCCCGACACCGCGTAAGCGCTCATTGGTTTCTGGCATCCGAAGCGCGGGTGCTCGCGAACAAGATCCGAACAGCGTCCTGTTCGCCTCCGGCCCTTTATAGCTGATCTTCTGACAGAAGACTGACATCGCGCACCTGCACGCGCTCGTTACCGCTTGTAAGTGACATTTATTCCTTGCTCTGACGAAAGTTTCATCGATGGAATAGATTGAATGCGAACGACGTTCGCTCCTGAGAGAAAGCGATAACTCAATCAGGAGAAAAGCGATGCAACGATCTTGACCGGCAAAGACGACGATGGCGCGACGCTAAGACGATGGTTCAGCCATCTTTGGGCGCGGCGTCGACCGTCCACGCAGTATCGAATCACGATGGCAGCAATCCTTCCAACCGGAAACACTCGTCAGGAGCACTACCTATGAAGCAATCAGTTCTGCCCGCGAAAGTAAAAAGAGTCCGAAGCAGTTTAGGCGGCATTGGGGCTAGAGCCATGTTGGGTGCGGCACTCGGCGTCGCAGTCTTGGCTCCTTGCACCGCTTATGCAGCAAAGCAGCCGCAACCGCCGGCCCCCTGTCACGCCAATCCCAACGCCAAGGAGGACAGAGAAGCGATACTCAACCGAGGCGATACTCGGCACCTGCCCGAAACCCTCGAGAATCGCCTCGCCGACCTCGCGGGTCGGCCGCACAGTCAATTGCCGACGCAAGCCTACGCCGAGGCGGCTCAACCGAGCCAACTCTTTCAATATTACCTCCTGGATACCACCGGCTTTGAGCCCAATCCTTTCACGAATCTCTTTCCGGGGATCAACGATACGGCCATGCTGACGGCGACGGGTCCCGACTGTGGGTTGTCTACCATCGGTGCCGTTCGCGAGGTCCTGGAGCCCAAACCTGATTTGCCGACCGATCCCAACAATGTGCGTGCGTTCATCGATGTCTTCACGGACATCTCGGGGCTGTTCGTCATTAACAACGAGAGCGGCTGGTACGAGGGCTGGATGATCCATGATCTGCGAGTTGCCCCGGTTGCGCCGCCACTTGCCGGTGGACGCGCGCAGTTCGGCACCATCACCGCGAGCGATGCCGCGGCCATTCAGGCGACAGGCATTCACCACAACGTGCCGGGGGAAATCTTCACGGTGGATGGCAACGCGGTTCACTTCCCGAGCAGCGCTGATCATTTTCCCGATCGGCAGACCAACGTCGTGCCCATCCAACTCAGCATGGGCGCATGGAACACGCTGCAACAGAGCGATGGTCACGCCTACTGGGAGTTCAATTACACCACCAACTGGATTCACCCGCTGTATGAGCTCCCCTTTACCGGAGGGATTCCCGGCACCTTTGAAGCTGGGCAAGTCGGGGCACTTCAGTCGATCATTCCGGGATCCGGACCGGCGGGAGTGAAGAACGATCCGGTGCGCTACGGCGACAACCCCAATACGCAGGGTATGCTGCAGGCGTCCGGTCCCCGCGATCCCGACAAGTTCGACGCGGACGTCGATTCCCAGCGGGAGTTTCGCCAGCGTTTCATCCCCAGCGGTCTTGCAAAGGAAATCTTCCTCGATGTCTATGAGCGGCTGATTTCATTCGAACCTACCGTGACCGACTTCAACAAGCGCCTGTTCGACGCTTACGCCGTGGAGGTTGCGCGCGTGGACACCAATGGCGATGGAGTGATCTCGGCAGCGGAGGGCGATGTTGATACGGCCTCTGACGGCTTTCCAACCAACGACCGGTTGTTTATTCCAGCTACCCAGTTCAATCGCTTTGCGGTGACGCGCGAGATTAACGATGGGCTGCTTGCACCACGCTTCGCCCCTAGCCAGAAAGCGTGGGTGCTGTCGGGGGTCATAGTGCCCGTCAGCCCCGCCGTGCCTGCATCGACGGGGCGTGACGGCGACGACCGCTGACACCCGGCTGCGCATCGTAGCGTAAGCGTTCGTGAATCAACATTCTTGGGCGCTTACGCGCGATCGCATCGCGCGGTCGATGTTCTAGTAAGCGGCTGCGATGTCCGCAGGGAGCAGCGCGAAGGTTGGGCTACTCCCGACTTCTCTCCGGTCCAGAACCGGGCGAGGAGTTGGACATGCTATAAGCCAATGCCAGCGGTGCTGAACAACCAGAATGCAGAGGTGAGCCACAGCCCCAAGAGAATCGAGAACAGCACACCGCCCGCCAGTGGTAGCGCCCAACCTCGGAAGGCGTTCGAGCGAACAATGAGGATCTTGGCGAGAACGGCGCCATAGAGAAATGACCCCAGCAGTGAATGAATGTAGACGCGGGTATCGTTTGTCTCGAAGCCGAGCAGGAAGATGCAGTCGTACGCCGCTGGCAGTGTCAGCAGGATGGCTATGCGCCCAGACCAGCGATGCACCACATGATAGAAGCGACCCTTCGGGGGAAAGCGGAGCACTTCATAGATACGCGATGCAGTCAGCAACTGGCCCAATGACAGCAGCAACGCGGCTGTCAGCAGCCATGCCTTCATATGCAGGGTGTCGCTGAAGAACAGGTGAGGATAAGGAGTTTCGTAGGGCTGCCTGACTGTCTTGCTCGCCACAAAACCGACAACGAGCGCGACGAATGCGAAGAGCACCAGAGGAACCACGGGGAGCACTCGACTGAGAACGCTCCGCCCGATGGGACCGATCTTTTCGCCCGTTGAGCTATTCGACACAATCTGTACCTTGTCCACTTGGAAGCCTGTCGCACTCAGGGGTTTGACGGCGCCATGCGTGGCTGGAAGCATCACGTTGGCGATGACCACCTGTGCGCCTTCAGATCGCGCGCTCGCTGAATTTCCGTGATTCCACCCGTCCGGGTACTCCGTCGGGCAGAACATCTTTCAGCACATCGAAGGTGCGTGCGCCGACCTCGGGCGGCATCGGGGCAAGCCACGGCGACGCGAGGAGCGTCGTTTGTGCGTCGGCCAATCCTTGCGCCCAGCGCGTCAGCATCGTGGTTCGGCTGAATTCGTAGTCCTTCGAATGGCCTTGAGCGTCTGTCGGCCGGTAAATGAGCTCCACGACATCCATCGTCGTCACGCAGCCAAAATCATAGAGAAACTTCGCCTCCGGCGTTTTTCGGAGGCCCTCCGGCAACCGATCCCAGAGGCTGTTGATGTTGTGCCGGACATCATGCATCGTGCGAAACATATCGGTGATGGCGCGGGTCCTGCTGGAATATCGGATGTCCATCTCTCGCTCCCGGACTTCCTCGAGATCGGTCGGCAGGCGTCCCCGTGCGTGAAACAAGTCGACTTGGAACGTCAGCCGGCTAAGGCGCGGGATACATTCCAGCACGTATTGCAGCGGCGTGTTGGAGACAAGACCGCCATCCCAGTAATATTCGCCGTCGATCTCCACTGCCGGAAAGCCGGGCGGCAGAGCGCCGCTGGCCATGACATGCTCGGGCCGAATGGTCATTTGAGCGTTGTCGAAGTATGCGAAATTGCCGGTGCGCACATTGACGGCACCGATGCTAAAGCGGATTTCGCGGGCGTTGATACGGTCGAAATCCACCAACTGTTCGAGCGTCTCCTTCAGCGCACTCGTATCGTAGTAACTCGTCGGCGTAACACCGAGTAGCCAGTTCATGGGCGGATGCGGCGCGAAGAATCCTGGCTGCCCGAACATGAGAGCGTTGAGCGAGCTCGCGCGGCGGTTCTCCCCTGCTATCGCGCTGGACAAAACCGGCCATAGCGACGACGGCGCCGTAATCCCTTCCCAGAATGCCTCCAGACGCTCGACTCGTTTCGCCGGCGCGTTGCCGGCGATGATCGCAGCGTTGATCGCGCCAATGGAGATGCCGGCCACCCAATCAGGCTGATATCGGGATGTCGAAAGCGCCTCATAAACCCCCGCCTGGTAGCTGCCAAGGGCGCCTCCGCCTTGCAGGACGAGCGCAACCTTCTTGTCGTAGCATGCAGGTCGAGCGATCACCTTCTGTTTACTCATATGATCATCGCGCAGGAGCAATTTTTATTGTGGTCATGGTTAAATCGCTCCGCTTTCCTGGTTACGGCGCACCTCAACCCTCTACCCGAGCGCGCTCTGGCTCCGGCTATTGCTTGCGCACATGCACGACGCCGGTCATGAATGGATGGACGGTGCAGATGTAAGTGAAGTCGCCTTCGCCGGCAAAGGTATGCTCGAACTTGTCGTCGGTATCCAAGCCTTTCGACGCAAAACTCTTGTCGTTGCTGGTCACTGTGTGCGGCGTTTCGTCGCGATTGGTCCAGACGATCTTGGTGCCGGGTGTGATCGTGATTTCCTTAGGACCGTACGCGAACTTTGCGATGCTGATATCGACGGTCGCCGCCGGCGACGCTGCTGCCGCGAAGATCGCAGGCATGGCGAAGGCCGTGCACAGAACCAGCGCGAGCGCGGCGCCGGCACGAAGCGGATGGGTTGCGTTGCGAGAAAAAGCGTAGCGCACGATATTGTTCCTTGTACGTATTAGAAATTTTGCAGACTTGGGCACCTTGCCACGGTTTCCGATGTTTCGAGCCCTTACGCGCTTGAATCGACCGCGCATCTCTAAGAGGCGGGCGGTTTTTGCGAACGGCTTGCATACAGATCAGCCAGCGAGCGGTGTGTCGATCAGCGCCAGTTCATGGCGTCCGCGCACAACGCTGAGCTGGCGCGTGCCGAGCAGCTTGCCGAGCTCGCCGGCCGGCACAGTGACCGGACCGGGCTCGCCGATGCCTGCCTGCCCGGGTGTGGGCAGCGGGTAGGCGAGCGACATCGCGGTGTGCAGCGCGATATTGCCTTCGACCTTCTGCAGTACTTGATGGATATGACCATTGAGCACCGTGACCGATCCGAACGGACGCAACAGCGCCATCGCCTGCGCGGAATCGGCGGTGCCCCAGCCCCAGGGTTCCCAAATCGTCCACAGCGGGATATGCCCGAGCACCACGATCGGCGTCGAGTGCGATACGTGCGCGAGATCGCTCGTCATCCAAGCGATTTGTTCGTCGCCCAGCGCCGCCATCGTGCCCGCCTTGAAGTTGAGCACGTTGTTCAATCCGATGAAATGCACGCCGCCCTGATCGAAGCTGTACCAGGCTTTGCCGTTGCCATCGTGGTCGAAGAACTTCAGATAGCCGGTCACGCCGTCATCGATGGTGTCGTGTTCGCCCGGAATCGTGTGCACGCGATCGACATGGATCTCCTTCAGTATTTCGCGGGCCTGGCCGAATTCCTCGGGTTTCGACAAATGGCTTACGTCTCCGGTGTGCACGACGAAGGCGGGCGCCTGTGGCAGCGCATTGATGTCGGCGATCGCGCGGCGCAGGCTGCCGACGACATCGGGATTGGCTTCCTTGCGAAAACCGATATGCGTATCGCTGATCTGCACGAAGGTCAGTGCGTTCTTCGCGGCCGCTGTGGGGGTGCCGTAGCTCGTCGCGCCAAGCGCGCGCGGCACGCCGCCGGCAACCGTCCACACGACGGCGGCGCCGGTCCATGCGGCGAGACAGCTCAGTGCCTTGCGGCGGGCGGAATTGTGGCCGGGCTCGGCGGGGTCGTAGGTGCTCATGTGAGATTCCTTGTGGTGAAGGCGGCATTGCCTGTGCCTTCCATATCGACAAAAGCGAGGGCTTATTCCCGATGTGCGGCTATGACAAAGGCCGCGTTATTCATCTCATTTGGTTCAGTAATTCAGCCTTACGCCCGACGCAGGTTTGCACATGCCTTTGTTCGTTTACCCATTCGACGGATTCTGCTTCAGAACGTGAAGCGCAAACCGACTGTCGGGTCGATGGTGGAGGTGTGAAGAAACCCGTTGGAGAGGCCGTTCGACACTTTTGAATACATGGCGCCTGCATAGACATCGAAGCGCTTCGCAAATCGATAATCTGCCACGACAGACACCGCATTCAACTGTCCGCTGCATGCCGCGGACGTGTTATCCGAGCACCCGTTCCCTGCAAAGCTGTTCTGTTGTTCGTGGTAATACGCCGCAATCAGATCGATGTCAGGTCGGACGGCGTACTTTGCGCCGGCCCAAAAGACCTGCAGATTCTTCTTGTTTGTAAAAGCTGTGTTGTTAACTGTACCGAGACTATAGCCGCCGCCCGAGTTCGGAAGCTGCGAGCCAACGTCCAGCGGGTGACCCGGATTGGCGAATTGGATGTGCTCGTAGCCGGCAAAAAGTTGAGCCGGTCCGACGCCATACTTGGCAAGAAGCATGAAGCTCGTATTGTCCGAAACGGTCCCCGCTACAAGCCCCGATCCCGTGCTCGCAAGCTGTGCGGCCGTGACGGCGGCCACGGAAGCGAGCGGAGCCGCCGACACCGCGTCGTCGACATGGCTGTAGATCGCGTCAAACGATGCGCCGAGATAATCGACGCCGATTCCCGCCTCGTAGGCACTGCTCCCGGAAGCGCCGAACTTATAGACCGCGGCGGCGCGCCACGGGCCGTTAGTCAGGCGATATTTGATCGAATTGTCGAAACGGGCGTCCTCAGTGTCGCCCGTGCCCGCCGTTACGCCCTGATAGCCGATCACCGAAAAGGCACCCGAGGCGCCCATGGGGTCATAGGCAATCACACCATCCAATGTCAGGGCGTTTTGCCGACCGAAGGTCAACGCTCCCCACGTCGGCGAGCTGACGCCGACCCAGGCCGTGTTATTGAACGGCTGGCCGTTCTTGCTGGAATCCGCATTTGACGTTTGCGAGGCGAGCGGCACGCCGTTGTTTTGCACGAGCGACCCGAGTCCGTCGGCAAGGCGTCCCGAGGTTGGAAGAAATGCCGTCTCAAGCTTGAATATGACCGACACCCCCGGAATAATCTCTTCAGTGCCTTTAAGACCGATATTCGAAGTGGTCATCGCGTTGGGAGCGATGCTGAATCGCGAGCGGTTGCTGTTCTTTGAGATTAGATATTCCAATCCCAGCCCCGCGCTATTGCTCAAAGGGGTGCCGTGGGTTTGATAAGCCACGCCAATGTCGAGTGCGCCGTATAGCGTGATTCCATGAAAGGTCAGGCTGCCGTCATCGGCTACAAAGGGGAAACCTTTAGGGTAATCTGCGCCCATCGATCCTGCCGGTTGTGCGGCCTGCTTCATTTCCATTTCGCCGACTTTTTTTTGCAGCACGTCGTTTTGTGCTTTCAGATCTTGCACCCCATCGGCCCGAACCGCGGTTGCCGGGGCGCCCACGCCGATGGCGATTGCCATCGCAAGCGTCTTCGCTTTCAGTGCATTACCGGATTCCATGACTCACCCTCCCAAAGACGGATTGCTGTTAAGTCGCGAACATTGCGGTGCCGCTTTTTCGCGCCCAGTTGTTCGACGCGAAGCGCGCGCTCTCGACAGCACCCAGGTGGTATGGCGTCACGCGCCGGTCACGTCGCGGGGTTTCGCGCGGCGTCGTGACAGCACGGCCGGCTCGACCAAACGGACGCGCTCAATCCAGCGGATGCTGCTTGTTGCGACGTGTATATTCCGACAGCGGCGACGTTATTCCCGCGGGAATAACGGCAACCTGCGCGAGGTATGAACGCCGCGCGAGCGCGCTCAGTACACTCCGGCCGCGGGGGTGGGCCCACGACCGGCGCATGGCGGTTTGCCAACGCGATCGAATAGAAGCGACGAACATTGCAGCAACCCGCGGGCGCGCGCGAGGCGGGACATCACCGTGCCGATCGGGATGTCTGCGATTCGCGCGATTTCCTTGTACGAGAGTTCCTCGAGTTCGCGCAAAATCAATACTTCACGAAATGCCAACGGCAGCTCCGCGACCGCGTCGGCTAACGCCCGCGACGCTGCCCTGCGCAGCGCCGCCTGCTCGGGGTCGATGGCCGCGTAATCAATGGCCAGATCGATGCCAGTGTGGTCGTCACCAACAATTTCCGCGGGATGGTTGCGCTGGTACCAGTCGTAACACGCGTGGCGCACGATCATGAGAAACCAAGGCTTGCCATCGTTGCCATGCAACGCGCCGATATACTTGAGCGCGCGCACGCAAGCGTCCTGGACCACGTCCTCGGCATCGTAAGGATTGAGCGTTAGCTCATGCGCCAGGTCGTGGGCGGCGTCGAGGTGAGGCAAGATCAGCTCTTCAAAACGATTTTTGGCAGTCAAGTGGATGGCTCGCTTTGCTGCGGAGCTCGTGGAAGCCGCAGCCCCGGAGCGCGACGCATGCGCAACAGGCATCGGACGAGAAGTCGTCTCTTGATGTATGAGTCGCTGGAGAAGCGATTGGGACGGCTTAGAGCCGCCCCAGTTCCTTGTTCGATTTCGCCATCTGCTGCGGATCACCCACGCCGGTCCCCATCCCTCGCACGCCTGACGCAGAATTGCTGAGAGGCGTCGTCTCCAAGGCGCACAGCTTTCGAAGCGTCGCGAGGCGGTGGTGAGAAGAGGGCCGGACGAGCCGGCCCCCGGTGCTATTGCAAGCGTGTCGAGATAGCTAGTTGGTGCCCGCTTGTGTGTCCCGGTGAAAGAACCTCGCCAACCTCTCCGAGAACGTTTCCCTGCCCGTCTGGGCCATGTTGCCCTGGGCCGACGCTGCGTTGTCCGATCCGTTCGGAGATTGCCACGCGGCCAACGAGGACGACGCCAACGCCGCCAGTTCACGGTCGGTCAGGCCATTCGGGTGGGTCTTGCGCCACGATGGATCCGCGGGTGCGCTGGCGAAGACCGGCGGCGGATCGAGTTGCGCCGCGGATGCGGACAAGCCGGACGACGACAACGCCGCCAGTTCACGCTCGGTCAGGCCGTTGGGGTGGTCCTGGCGCCAGGCTGGAACGGCGGGCGCGGCGCTGAAGACGGGCCGGACGAATTGCCCGGGCGCGCCCAGGTTGCTGCCATTGAAGTACTTGTACGAATCGCCGGTAAACGGACTCATGCTGCTGTCGTCGGCCAGCGCGACACTGGACGCGCCCAGCGCGAGCGCCGTTGCCACGACCAGTTGCTTGCTCAGTGAGTAAGGTTTGCGAGACATGGCTTGCTCCTTCAAAACTGCTGCGGTTAAGAGAAATCGTCCTGACGCACACACAATGTCAGGTTGCTACGGGCATCGTCGGTATGCATGGTTCGATGCCGAGCGAATCGCGTCCTTGGATGGCGGCACCGCCATTGCACTTGCATGCTTCAGTGCCATCGCTGACGAGCGTTCGCATACCTGTCAGACCGCGGCCGCATGTCTGGTATGCCGTTTGGAATAACAAGAGCTCGTCGCAGGTAGCGCGAGCGGTTCCGAGTTGCCGCGGGCCAATCAGCGCTGCTGGCGCACAAGGCCCCGATCGCTTCGGGTCAAGTCAGCGGGCGCGCTCACCCATCCCGCCGCGCAAGGACGTGAGCACGGGGGTGGAAAGTCAGCGGCTCGCTGTGCGGCGACGCCGCCTAAGGGAACCTCTGCTTTTAGCCCGTTCGTGGTGAGCCCTTCGACTTCGCTCAGGACAGGCTTGTCGAACCATGAACGGGCTCTCATCCATGATGGTTAGTCCGTTACCGCCGCCCCCTTCGACGATGCTCAGGGCAGGCTTCGACAAGCTCAGAGCGAACGGACAACTTGTTCAGAGCCTGCCTAGGGCGCAACCTCGGCGCGCGCGAGCCGCTGGACGAACGGCGACAAAACATCGGCGCTGACATCGGACACCGCGAGCCAATCCATCCCGGAGCCGCTCGCGTGCGCGACATTGAAGCCGCGCACGGTGCGCAGCGCCGGCGGCGATGCATGATCCGACTGAGGACGAACAAAAACGTCAATGGTGTGCTGGCGATAGCGGTAGACCAGCGTCGCCACCCTTTGTCTCTCGAGGGTATCAAGCCTGCCACCGGTGAGCGTAAACCCGTCGTTGGCCAAGTCCTGCACCGGCGGCGAATAGTCGAGCCGCGCCGAGAGCCAAGGCTTGACCGTGTGCTGGTCCGACGACGCGACCTCGATCAGATGGTTGTTGAGCGTTGCCCGAACATGGGTCGCGACGGCATCGACGGCGATGTCCTCGTTGGTGCGCCAATCGATGACCGCGGTGCCGAGGACCCACGCGAGCATGGTTGCCGTGCAGCCGGCGAGCGCGCCCCCGGTGAGCCAGCGCCAGCGATCAGTCGCGAGGCGCGGCCGAGACGGCAGCGCCGCGCGCACGGCTTCGAGCGTGGCGTGAACGCGCGCGCGGAGCGCCGGCGACGCGGAGAAGTAGGGTACTTCGGCGCGAAGTTGCGCACGCAGCGCGAGCACGCTCTGGTACTGGGCCGTGCAGCCTCCGCAGCCGAGGAGATGCTTTTTGACCAGATCGCTTCGCAGCCCGTCAATTTCGCCGTCGGCGTACGCGGCGACCAGCGTTGCCGCTTCATTGCAATTCATCGTTCACCTCCGGACGTTCGCTCGCCGATCAAGTACACCAGCGGCGAGCGCTGCAGCAAGCTGCGGGCGCGCGCGAGCCGTGACATCACCGTGCCAATGGGGATGTCGACGATACGTGCGATCTCTTTGTATGACAGCTCCTCCAGCTCACGCAAAATAAGCACCTCTCGATAGGCCAGTGGCAGTTCCTCAACCGCGTTCGCAAGCAACCGAGACTCCGAGCTTCGCAGCGCCGCCTGCTCGGGATCGATGGCCGCATCGTCGATGGCCATTTCGATTGCGGTGCCGTCGTCGCGAGCAATCTCGGCTGGACGGTTGCGACGGCACCAGTCGTAGAACGCGTGCCTCACGATAGTCAGGAACCATGGCCGCGCATCGTTGCTGTGCAACGCGCCGAGGTATTTGAGTGCGCGCAGGCACGCTTCCTGGACCACATCCTCGGCGTCGTCGGGATTGCGCGTCAACCAACGCGCTAGATTGTGCGCGGCGTCGAGGTGCGGCAACACCAACTCTTCGAAACGGTTAACGTCGGACAACCGGATGCTCCTCGCTTTGCTGTCTATACCGCGATCCGGCCGTTTTATTCCCGCGGTAAACGAAGCGACAGCAAGTCGCACGATGACGGGCGACGGCGTTGCCAGCCAAAACGTCCTCGACACAAAGGTGGCTGCACCCGGCGTCCGAGTTCCTGCGTTGGTGCGCCCCTGAGTCAATCCGGTGCCGCTCGTTTCATTCGGCCGGCTGACCCCAAGCGGGTGAAACATGTAATACCGGCCAGGCGCTCGCTTTATTCCCGACATCTTTAATTCGGCGCCTCGGGAATATCTGCGCACGTCCGCAGGTATTGCATCACGCAACCTCTTCTTTTTTCCCCCGTCAGGAGCTACCCATGAAGCACCCCATCGATCGGCGAGAGTTTTTGAAATTGGCAGGCTTGGGCGGTGTTGTATTCGCCTCGAGTCTTGGCGCGGCGCGTGCCGCGGGCACGATGGCCGCCGCCAAGGGCGGGACTTACGATGACTTCTATTTCGTTCAGCTATCGGACCCGCACTGGGGCTTCGAAGGCCCGCCCAACCCCGACGCCAAGGGGACGCTGAAAAAAGCCGTTGCCGCCGTGAACAGCCTGTCCGAGCAGCCCGACTTCATTGTGTTCACCGGCGACTTGACCCATACCACCGACGACCCGAAGGTACGCCGACAGCGCCTTACCCAATTCAAGGAGATCGTCAGCGAGCTCAAGGTAAAGGACGTCCGCTTCATGCCCGGCGAGCACGACGCGTCACTCGACCGGGGCGAGGCATACCAGGAGTTCTTTGGCAAGACCCACTACACGTTCGACCACAAGGGCGTGCACTTCATCGCGCTGGACAATGTGTCGGATCCTCGCGCGCTGATCGGTGAGGAGCAGCTGCAGTGGCTCGCGGCGGACCTCAAAGCGCAGCCGCAGGACGCGAACATCGTCGTCCTGACACACCGTCCCTTGTTCGATCTATATCCGCAATGGGATTGGGCTACGCGTGACGGCGCACAAGCAATCGATCTTCTGATGCCACACCCGCATGTCACGGTGTTCTACGGCCACATTCACCAGGAGCACCACAAGATGACCGGGCACATCGCCCATCATGCAGCCAAGGGGTTGATGTTTCCCCTGCCCGTGGCGGGCTCGCAGCCGCAACGTAATCCGTTGCCATGGGATCCGGCGCATCCCTATCAAGGTCTTGGCTTCCGCGACATCGAGGCGGAGGCGAAGAACGCCGAGTTCAAGCTCACCGAGCTTCCAGTACAAAAGGCGTGACGCGATGCAAGCCACGAGAAGACGATTGACGCTGGGATTGGCTGGTCTGCTGCTCGGGGCCGGAACGATCGGGCTGCGTGCCGCCACGCAGCCCGAAGAGAAGGTGATCAAGATATTGGCCCGGAAATTCACCTACTCCCCGAATAAACTTACGCTCAAGAAGGGCGTCCCTGTCGTACTGGAACTCACCACGGCCGACGTCCTCATGGGCTTCTCCGTGCCTGATTTCGACATTCGTGCGGACATCATTCCTGGGAAGGTCGTCAGGGTACGCCTCGTGCCCGACAAGGTAGGCACGTTCGCGTTCCTTTGCGACATTTTTTGCGGCACCGGGCACGAGACCATGAACGGGACAATCAGCGTCGTCGCGTAATCCGCGGAGCATCCGTCTATTTCGCCTAAGACTTAGCCTGGCACGCTGCGTTTCACCAATTTAACAATGGAGGTGAGAGCCCATGCATGAAAATCAACACAACGCTGTTTCACGTCGCTCGCTTGTCAAGAGCGGCCTCTGCGCGCTGACAGGCATTGCGATTGTTTCGCTTGCGGGGACGAAGACATGGGCCGCCGACAAAAAACTCGCAAAGTCAGCTGTGCAATACGAGGACCAGGCGAAAAAGGAAGGTGCGGACTGCGATGACTGCATCCAATTCATACCAGGCAAGACAGCCACAGCTCTGGGCACCTGCAAAATAGTCGAGGGCGAGATCAATCCCCATGGCCACTGCATTGCATTTTCGCCGAAGCCCAGAAAATAAAGGCCATCCATGGTGAGCTTGCGTCGCCAAGCTCGCAAGACCTCGTGGTCTGATTTGGTCGATACCGGTCAGGTTCCTCAGCGCAGCGCCGCCGTGTAGACGGGCGTGTCCCACAAGTTAGGCGTCGTGATGATGCGGCAACAGCCCAGGCGGCGCGCCGAGGTGATGCAGGCCATCCGTTTGAAGCCAACGCTTGGTCGAGGCCTCGGCGCGGTGAATCAAAGCGGCAGATTGCGAGAAGTCGTAGCTCGTCGTTGACAACGGACAAAGCGGCGGCACGGTCACCACATCGGCCACGCCTGCACAGCGCTCGATGTCACTGACGAGCTGGCGCATGATCAGAAGATTCAGGGCGTGCAAGGCCAGTGCCATGGCGCCACGCGGGGGCGCCTGCAGCGCGCAGGAAATGCCCGTCGGCAGGACAATTACGCGCGTTGCTCCCATCTCAACGGCGATCGAGATCGGCGTGTTATTCGACACCCCGCCATCCAGCAAAAACCGGCCGTCGAGCACCACGGGCGGGAACACAGCGGGGATCGCGGCACTGGCAAGAAGCGCGGTCGCGGCCGTTCCCGAAGACAGCACGACTTCGGTTCCTTCCAGGGCATCGGTGGCCACGACATAACACGGAAGCGGTGCGTCTTCCAGGCGCTGATAGGGCAGCTCGGACTCGATCAGAGACCGCAACGGCGCAGGCGTCACGAGATGATCGGTTTTCCCGAAGAAACCGAAAATGCTGGCGAGCGGTGAAAACGGGAATACATCGCTCCGGTGCAGTTTGAGCCAGATGCGCTCGAGACGCTCGACACCGCGTCCGTCCGGCTCGGCGGCGTAATAGGCGGCGTTGATCGCGCCCACCGATGCGCCGACGATCAAGTCGGGAACGACGCCCTGCCGAGTAAGTGCAGCCAGCATGCCGACTTGCACGGCGCCAAGACTACCGCCGCCGGCCAGCACAAATGCGGTCAAATTCTTCGCGTGTTGTCGCATGGCATCAGCCCGATCTCTCGCGCCCCGCCGGCGATATCCCGCACTCGGTGACCTGAGTGATAATCATGCCTTGCGTGCGGAACGCGTACGGACGATGAAGACGGTGTCGATACGGACATACCCGATGCGAGTGCTGTCCCGCGGCGCCCCTGGCGCGGCGGCAGGATCTTGCCGCACTGGACGAGGCGCTCAACGCGCTACCCGCGTGGCGAGCATTTCGTTACGCGACGTCGACACAGGTGATATCTGCGATTCCCACCGCTGGACCGCTGCGGACTGTGATGGCGTGGGCGCTGCTTCGCAGCGCCGAGAAGGATACCGGCAGTATGGCGCCGAAGGACCGCAATGAAAACACCGAAGGAGTAAGGAAATACGGAGCGGCAATCTCTTCAGTGGCTCGACGCGGGCGCGACTTGAGGTCCAGGCACGTGCCTTCGTGTATCTCGGCGATTAGGCTGGCGCTCAACAAATCAGGCGGTACCTCGGCCAGAGTTACCAAAATTTCTGTGCGATCGCTCTGGCCGACAAGATCCGCTAAGCCGGTATCCGCTCTCCCGAGCGGTAGCAACGGAAGCAACTGCACTTCGATGCCGGCGCGACTAGCGACGTTCCCGCGCGCGGCAGTGACCGCTTCCAGCGAATGGCCAACGATGATCTGCGACTGTTCCTGGAAGCGCTCCAATCTGTCTTGAGCATGTGTCGCAGTGGCAATGACAGCACACCACAGCATGCCAATTGCCGCCGCAGATAACCTGTGTTTCTCTCGCATGGTCGATTTCCTTTGACGCGTCGTCTGTTGCCTTATCGTGAGGAGGATCGGCGCCTATTGCGACACGTCTTCGCGCGCAAGCCGTTGGACAAATGCCGACAGCGCGGCGGCCTCGGCATCGGACACCGCGAGCCAGTCCATGCCCGGTCCGCTCGCGCGGGCGACGTTGAATCCGCGCACGGTGCGCAGCGCCGACGCCGGCAGACGCGAAGCGTGCGGCCGCACGAAGACGTCGATCGTGTGTTCTCCGTAGCGGTAGACGAGTGTTGCGACGGGGCGCCGCTCGAGATAGTCGAGGCGCCCTCCGATCAGAGGGAATCCATCGTTCCTCAGGTCTTCCACGGGCGGTGAATAGTCGAGCCGTCCGGAGAGCCACGGCTTGACCGTATGCCGGTCCGATGACGCCACCTCGATAAGATGGTTGTTGAGTGTCGCGCGAACGTGAGCCGACACCGCCGCAACCGCGAAATCCTCGTTTGCGCGCCACGCGAGGACCGTAGTGCCGAGCATCCACGCGAATATGCTGGCCGTGCAGCCCGCGAGCACGCCGCCGGTAAGCCAGCGCCAGCGATCGCCCACTGCACGCGCCTGACGCGGCGTGGATGCACGCACGGCGCCCACGGCCGCACGAACTCGTGCATGCAACGCCGGTGACGCGACAAACTTGGGAACCTCGGCCCGAATCTGCGCGCGCAGCGCCAGGATGCTGCGGTGTCGGGCCGCGCAACCGGCGCAGTCATGCAGATGTTTCTTCATCGGGTAGGTTCGCAGCGCGTCGAGCTCACCGTCCGCGTATGCGGCGACCAGGGTTTCCAGGTGTTTGCAGTTCATTGCAATCTCAAGGTGTCAGTTCATCGCGTGCAAGAGCGGCGAACGCTCCAACTATGTGCTCCACGCTTTCCTGTCTGACCCCAATGCCAGCGATCCTATTCTGACGGGAATAATCTCCGACGGCACGCGGTATGAAGCGCAGGCAGCCGCAAGCCTGAGTCAATGGCTTACGCCTTGCGTCAATGGTTTACCGGTTGCGTTTCTGGCTCCCGCAACAGAGATCTTGCCTGTGCCGCGCTGATTGGCCCTCGGCAACTCGGAACCGCTCGCGCTACCTGCGACGAGCTCTTGTTATTCCAAACGGCATACCAGACATGCGGCCACGGTCTGACAGGTATGCGAACGCTCGTCAGCGATGGCACTGAAGCATGCAAGTGCAATGGCAGTGCCGCCATCCAA
>Ga0193751_1001158_pt1 | contig 17438 bp, 13 predicted proteins | sample L1c2metaG_FD_143050 | JGI IMG/M metagenome (GOLD analysis project Ga0193751, IMG submission 143050) | Soil microbial communities from a riparian zone of the East river system, Colorado, United States - L1c2 | ecosystem: Environmental > Terrestrial > Soil > Riparian zone | place: USA: East River... | reverse complement strand
GGTGGGCTGGTTTCTGCCGACTAAGAAGAATGCTCCGGCACGCGATTTCTATCCGCAGCATGGCTTCGAGCGCCAGGAGGCAAATGGCACCGGCTCGCTGTGGACGATGGATCTGAAGAGTTCCACTCTGCGCTGCCCTGATTGGATTAAGCTGAAGGTGACGATACCGTTGAATCACGGAAAATAAACCGGGAGGAAAGAATTGACAGCCAGTACGTTTGAGCAGGTGCGGAACATCGCCAGCGACATTTTCGGAATTCCGGCGGACAAAATCACAGCGGAAACTTCGCCGGAGACGATCGAGAATTGGGATTCCATGCAACATCTGAATCTGGTTCTCGCCATCGAAGAAAAGTTCGGAGTGCAGCTCGACCCAGAAGACATCGAGCAGATGAAGAACATCGGCGCCGTCGCGACACTGGTCGAAAAGCTGCAATCGGCGGCGCGCTAATACATTTGGTTGTCGCGACGGCGCGCGGCCTGAGGCAACATCGGCGCAGCGCACGCCCTTCATTCATGGCCATCGTCATCCAGCCTTATCGTCCCGAGCACGAGCCCGCGGTGGCTGATTTCAATCAGCGCCTCCTGCCAGCAAGCGGGTACGAGAAGATGGTGTTCTATCGCTGGGCGGAGCCGCGCTGGCTGCCGCGTACGGCGGAATCCCGGATCCACAACGAATTTTTCGTCGCCGTCGACGGCGGAATTGTGCGCGGCGGCTACGCGCTCAAAAGCCAGGAATTTTTCTTCCCCGACGGACAGATTCGCTCGATCGGCTATTATCACCATCCGCTGTCCGAAGGCATCGTCAATAAGGCTCATGCGATGGTGGGCGCGCTGCTCCTGCGCGACGCGATGCAGCGCGCACCGCAGCTCTACTGCCTCGGCATGGGCGGATACGACCGTCCCTTGCCGCAGATGCTGGTTCGGCTCGGATGGACGCATTGCCTGGTGCCGTTCTTCTTTCGTGTCGTGAATCCCCAGCGCTTCTTAAGAGACATGCAGATCCTGCGCTCGTCTCCGTCGCGGAAGTTTCTGATGGATCTCGCAGCCTATACCGGCGCCGGATGGGCCGGCTCGAAACTGTTCCATGGCTATCGCGCTCTGCGAGCACCCCGCTCGCTTGACGCCCAGTGCTGTGAAGTGACGGCCTTCGGAGCGAGCGACGCCGAGAACTTGCATGCTCTCTGGGAACAGGCGCGGCAGACTTGCTCATTCACGGCCGTGCGCGATGCCAACGCTTTACGCGTTCTGTATCCTCCGGCCGAAACGCATCTCACGCGCATTGTCATGAAGCGCAACGGCGCCGCGATTGGATGGGCGGTAGTGGGCGAACGCCGCAAGGACGCGAAATACGGGAACATGCGCGTCGGGTCGGTCGTTGACTGCTTCGCGCTGCCCGGAGAATTATATTCGGTGGTGCGATGCGCCACTCAGACACTCGAGCGGCAGGGCTTCGACCTGATCCTCAGCAATCAGAGTCACCATGGCTGGGGCCAGGCGTTCAAGGCAGCGGGCTATCTGCCCGGACCATCGAATTTTATCTTCGCCGCGTCGAAGAAGCTGGCGGAACTGCTGGCTCCGTTTGAAGAAGTGCGTCCGCGAATGCATTTGACGCGCGCGGATGGAGATGGGCTGCCGGCGAATTTTTAGTGCAGCTGTCAGCTCTCAGTTAGAAGCCCTTCCTTCACTTAGTCGCGTGGGTTATTTCCGAGGTTTCTTTTTCCGTCTCGGTCGAGAGCTTGTAGCCTAGTTGTTTCATAATTGGCCCCCAGTGGGCTTCCATGTAGGTCACGGTCTTTTCAGGGAGGATGGCTCGCCATCCACCGGACGACGCTTTGCGGACGAAGGGCTTATCGCTGCGGGTATGGAATGTGGCCACCCATTTCTTTCCTTGCGTCTCTTCCATTTTGCGCATGTTGGCGGCGGAGCTTCGTTCGATGGCTTGGTTTATGCGCTCCGGATCCGGGTTAAGGCCCATGAAGCTGGCTACGCGCGCCAGTTCGCGCTGCTGATTTGACTGCAAGTCTTCGTAGCGCATCAAGAGGAAGCTGTCGTGTCCCTGGCGCGTCGCCATCCAACTGTTGACGTGGTCGGCCCAGGAACCGATGCGCCGCCAGAACTCGCCATCCATCCAACGCGGGACGAATTCTTCAATGGGACAACCGTCGGGAATCGAACACAGCTTCATCTCCCAGTGATAGTTGGAAATGGCCACGTCGCGCGGGTCGCGCACGATATAGATGACGCGGCGGTACCGGGCGTCGAAGGACTCGTGGCTTTTGAGCACGCGCGGGCGCGGGCGGCGGCGCAGGACCCAGTCGGCCGTCTTGTACATGTCGGGAACGAGGCGCTCGACATTTAAAAAGGTGACGGGCTCGTTCGGGTTGACGAAATTGCCGACCAGAAAACGCGTCCAGGTGTTGCCGGAACGCGGATAGGACGTGAGAAAAACGTCGTCGTCGAAAATGGTGATTTCGCGCTCGAGCAAAGTGCGGCGAAACAGCACGTCGTGAACCCGCGATAGATGCCGGAATGCCCTGCGAACCAGTAACGCCATTGATGCTTCCCCTCGGTTATTTATTCTTCGCCTTAATCTACTTTATTCCTCTTTTATTCCTCGGCCGGAGTGCGTTCGGCGGCGGAACGGTTGCCTTGCAGCCATCCGAGAAATTTTTGCTTGCGCGCAAACATGTTGCGAGCTTCATTGCGCAGCGCGGCTACGATCTGATAACGAGACTTGGTGAACCAGGGCACGCGATGCGGCGTGCATCCGTACTTTTCTTTGTAAGTGCCTTCGCCGCCCCAGTCGAAGATCGTGGCGCCACGCTTTTTCCAGTAGCGCATGGCATACCAATGGCAGGCTTCGTTGGGGCGCAAGTTCTGATAGGCCCGAAAGCTGGCGTTGCCCCAGAACTCGGCGATCTGATTGAAGCCGGGATAAATTCCAGTGGCGATGCACTTCCCTTCTGGATCGCGCGCTCGAAGCAGCAAGACATTGCCGCCCGGCTCTACGTTGCGAACCAGGGCGCGGACGCGCTCCACCGAATACGTGGGAACGAGGGACTGTTTGGCAAATACGTCCTGAAGTTGCTCGTAATATTCGTCGGCGAACGCGAGGTCATGCGCCTCTTCAATCTTTAACCCGCTCTTATCCGCCTTGCGAATGCAACGGCGGCAGGCGCTTTCCATGCCGTTGAACAAGTCCTGTTCCGAGCGGGACAGGTCGGTGCGGTAGGAAGCGAAGTATTCGGTCTTGAATCCCGCGGCCTCGCCGTCTTCAAAAGCGAAGTTCGGATCGGATACTTCCAGATGCAGGCACTTGAGAACGTCCCAGGCAAATTTTTCGAGGGCTTCGAGCGCGGCGCGGCGCCGGATGCCCGGATTGAGATTGAAGCCGATATAAGGAGTCGTCCAGCCGGGAAACGAACTGCCCAGAACTTTCATGCCGAACTTCGAGAACGTGAGCCCGGTGAAGTATCCGAGGACGTCGTTTTCTTCGCGCAATTCGGCCAGGACGGGTTGCGCGTTCTGCGACTCGGCGACGAATTGCAGCCACTCACGCGTCTGGAAGACGGTGCGGTCGGCGAACTGGTCGAGGCGCTTCCAGTCGGCGGAGGCGATGTCGATGGGATAGAACTTCATTCTTTTTCCAGTCGCAGTGCTAACGACAAATCGTCTGTAGAGACGGGGCTTCCCCCGTCTCTCGCACGCTGCCAACCGAGACGCGGCAAGCCGCGTCTCTACGGGAAATCCTACCAGCAAATTCCTTCATACTTCTGGGCGCCTTCTGGACGCCGCGTCTTATCCAGGTGAATGAGATCGATCACGATGTGTTCGGGCCGAAGATATTTGGCAAGCTGCTCTTTGCTTGCCGATTTGTTGCCGAGGATCACAACTTCGGCGGTGCGTAGTACGCCTTCGAGGTCGGCAGATAGTACAGATCCGATATGCGGAATGACCTCTTCAATGTACTGGCGATTAGACCCAGCGAGGCGGCCGAGGGAGACATCCTCGTCCCAGACTTTGACATCGAGGCCCTCGCCCATGAGGCGTTTGATCAACTGCACCTGCGGGCTCTCGCGCAGATCGTCGGTGCCGGCTTTGAAGCTCAGTCCAAGCTGCGCAATTTTCTTTTTGCCCGTGCTCATCACCATTTCTATGGCGCGATCGACGTGCTCGGCATTGCTCGGCATGAGCGATTCGAGTAATGGTAGTTTGAGATCGAGTTCCTTCGCCTTGTAGGTGATGGCTCGCAGATCCTTCGGAAGGCAGGAACCGCCGAAGGCGAAGCCCGGGGAAAGATATGCGGGAGAAATGTTCAGCTTGGTGTCGGAGGTAAAAATTTTCGTGACCGTGTGCGCATCGACGCCGAGATGCTTGCACATAGTTCCCATTTCGTTGGCGAAACCGACTTTCAGCGCGTGATAGCAGTTGGAAAAATATTTCACCATTTCGGCCACCGGAATGGTCGTCTCGTAAAGAGTTCCCGGAGTGTTCTTGTAAAGTTCGCGCAGCGGCGCGAGGTGCTGGGTGTCGCTGGCTCCGAGAATGGTATAGGGCGGGTTCAGGAAATCGGCGACGGCGCTGCCTTCGCGCATGAACTCAGGGTTGTAGCAAACGGTGAAATCCCGGCCGCACTTCTTGCCGCTTTCTTTTTCAAGGATGGGGAGCACAACCGTTTCGGTTGTTCCGGCGAGCACCGTGCTGCGCAGAACAAACACGTGCGGCGATTTTTTCTGGCGGATGGCGGCGCCGATTTCCCTGGCAACGTGTTCAATGTGGCTGAGGTCGAGCTTGCCATTTTTCAAGCTGGGCGTTCCGACACAGACGAACGAGACTTCGGAATTCAGCACGGCTGCGATGGCGTCGGCGGTCGCGTGCAGAAGACCGGCGTGGTGCGCTTCGGCGACCATCTCACTCATGCGAGCTTCGATGATCGGAGTGCGGCCCGAGTCCATCATCTCAACCTTGGCGCGGCTCACGTCAACGCCGATGACTCTGTGGCCCATGGAGGCGAAGCAGGCGGCCGATACCGAGCCGACATATCCCAACCCAAAAATGCTAACGGACAAACCCAAGCGAATTCTCCTGGCAATCGAGTTTCTAGGGGCTACTGCGTGGCACTAGGAACTATATCAACCCCTTGCTAAGTGATAGCAAGCCGCAATCCATCGGGGCGCTGGAAGTCCGGAGACCCATACAACAACATTATTGTTTTCAGTACGTTACAGAATATCCTTAAAAGGGTACCGGAGTCCAATTCGACTTGGGGCAAAAGGTGGACAAGTTTTTCCACCGGGTGGGAACTCTGCCGGGTCAAATTACCGCAATCTCAATCGTACCGCGTCGAGTCAGAGTCCCGTTGACGGTCAAGTTTGGCGAAGTTACAGGGGTAATGGCGGGGTGAGAGCGGCCTTTTCAGCATGTAAGCCGTATTCTTCAGACTGATGCGTATGCAGTTGACTTGCGGACTGGCTCCCCAGTGCGACAATCAATGCGGCGACTTGCAGCAGCGTGCTCACTGTCTGTCCTTCGAGACTCTCACCCCCAAGAGGTTGGGGTATAGGCGCAAGAGCACAAGTTTCGGGATGGCCAGCCCGCGTTCGCGGGCCCAGCGGCGCAGATACTCGGCCGGATTGTTGTTAAGCAGCTTGTGGAACTCACTCAAAGAAGTGTGTTCCAAAACAGCTGTTCGCGTCACCAATCGTTCTCCTTTCTGCGCCGGCCAGGGCTTGGCCGTGCAAACCACGCGATAGCCTGATTCCCACGCCTCCGCTAGCACGTTGTGGTTCCAGAAGCCATATGGAACGGCCAGCTCGTCGACTATACAATACAGTCGATCTTCCAGCATTTGCCGAGAAAGGCGCAACTCATCTCGTAGGCGTTGGCGATTAAGAGTGGTGAGAACAACGTGCGTGTTCGCATGCGCACCGAATCGCATGCCGGCACGGCTCATTTCCGCAGCCATCTCCCATTCGAGGAAACCGCGCTTGCCGATGTTGGAAGTGGTCAAGAAGAAAGTAGCGTTAAGCCCGAGTTCAGAGAGTAGAGGTAAGGCGATCTGATAAGCAGAGGAGAAACCGTCGTCAAAGGTCAGTGAGACCGACACTGCGGGGGCCTGGGCGAGGGCAATATCAAGCGGCGCGACCACTGAAATCCCAAGCTCCCGTATAATCTGCATTTGAGCATGGAACTCGGATTCGCGAACGTCAAATCGCCCTAGGGCGCCAGTACACTCAGTCGCAGCGACGATCCGGTGGTATACAAACACCGGTACTCCGCGCAGTCGTGCGAGTGTCAATCTTGACCTCCGTGTAAAATTGTGACCTTCTCCGAGGCGAATCTTTAGTTTCTTCGACTTTCTTGTCCTCTCGCGCTTGAGCATCGTCACCTAATCGCAAACTCATGATAGCGCCTGCGTTTAGACGGGCGCAATATACATATTAAGTTCCATCGGGAACCGGCGTTTTGCATGCAAACGAAAGAATAGGACTGGTGTTTCCGAGTAGGGTCAGCGCCCCCACACTCAATTTCCCGGATTCCCTTGCGGATAGCTTTTCGCGACAGCCCACACGCCCGGCGCACCAGACTCACGCCGCCGGTGACCCAATACCTTGGCTTCACTGGCTGCCATGAGGCGCCGCGTACGTTCATCCAGCAGGGGCCAGATGGCACGAAACTTCGTCCTCAGCTCGGCAACCGTGTCCACTTTCCAACAGCATAATGCCGATCGACACTCCGCTCCTCGTTATCACTATGATACCTTTATTTATTTAGGTAGCCTTAGTGGACGAAGTCTGCGAACCACCGGATTCCTCTTCAGTCGAAGCTTGCTTTCGAAGTAGCCTCGGTACAGTAACCGAGTGGTTCTCATTTCCATGTCCATGCCGCGTTGCGCTTCCTCGGTTGCCAGGGTGTAGCCCACCTCCGTCAAGGTCTTCCCCAATATTCTCTCGAAGCGCACCAACTGCTCGGGCGAGAATCCTTTCTTCCAGCGACCGACCGGACTGAAATTCCCTGGAAGCTCGCTCGAGAATGAAGTATTGGGCTTGCTCACCGTGCGGTAGCCAACCTCCCGAATTCGATCGTTGTCCAGCTTGTGGTCAATGAAGCTGCCAATGATCTTCAGCGTTTCCCGAGGAGCAGTAACCAGGTCTTCGTAGTGGACTTCCATATAGTCCGACCCTGGCTGCCGTCCATAGTTGCGTCCATGCTCGACGATCCACTCCCAATAAATGCCTGCTCCCACTAGGTTGATGCGATCTTGCCAAGGAAAGGGATAAACGTACGGCTTCTTACTGAGTGACATGGCAACATCGCGCCCATCTCGGATTATGTGAATGACCAAGGCGTCGGGGATGAGGCGCTTGATCAGGGGCAGGTGAAGAATGCTTTCGGGGGAATTTTCGGCCCAGCGTTGCATCCCTTGCGCGCGAGTGATTTTCCCCATTACGATTTGCAGGAAATCCCCGATGTTGCGGCCTTGCTCCAAGAATTCATTTTCGATGTCGCTCGCATCGAGATCGCACAAACGGAAGAGATTGCTGCTAAGCCAGACTCGCAGCAGTTCTTGCCGCGCCTTGCGTCTGCCGAGATCGCCGAAATGCGGCGCCAACACATTAAAGGCGTTCGATTCGGCCGGGTAAACCGCAAATCCGCCCGCCGACAGCAGCATATCGTAGAGCAGAGTCGTGCCGGAACGAGCACTTCCCAGGACGAAAACCGGCGCTGCACTTCTTCGGCTCGGGTTGTGCTTCGTGTCCACCCCGTTCTCTCGTAAACTGGGATCTCCTTTTTGACCCCAACAGACGGCTGCCATTGTCCCCGCTATATCTGTTGGCGTCAATGTGAAACACTTTTCACCCGGATCGCCCCCTTCGGTACGAAACCCGGAACCAGCACAGCCGAAAATGGCACCATCTGCGGCCCACACTTGCCACACCTCCGCCCTTACTCCAACGCTGTAAACCGATTCCCCTGCTAAACTAACCACCATCTTTCTTTCTATCCGTCGGTACCGGGAGCGGAGCAATCCGACCCAGCATCGCCCCGAACCGCCGCCGGTCGTCCCTAATGTTTTCGGCGATGAGCGCACTCAATCCCAACCGCTCATCTAACTCGCGCACCAAAAGCAAACCGCTGTCGGAGGTGACACGAGAACCTTGGAAATCAACCTTCAAAGACGGGTTAAACGAGAGCTGAAAGGGCTGATTTTGTTTCTCACCCACTGGGTCGAGCCTCCGCAGAGTTCGTTTTGCTCTCAAAGCCGCATGAATACTGGCGTTGGCGCAATCATACAACCACTTACTCAGAGTTCAAAAAGGAAATGTGGGGTAAGATAAGGGAGTTCGATGGCCTCTAAATGGCAAAGCAAGATGGCGCGCGTCTCCCGGATGGACTGGGAAGAGGTGCGCGTGCGCCTGGGGCAGGAATTCCACAAGCAAAGCGACCTGCTTATGCACCGGATGGGTGTGCACGCTGGGGCGATTCGGCTGAATACGGATTCGGCGGCGCGGCCGGGGCAATTCTTGTTTCCCGCCAGTGAAATTTCAGAGCGCACGGAGTCGTTGCAGAAACATCTACACGACGAAGCGAACGAAATTCTCCGCGAGGCCGATGAGATTTGCGGTCATCGTTTTCGCCTGCTGGGCTACGAACATCTTGACTATAGCAGCGAGATCGACTGGCATCTCGATCCGGTGCACGGCAAGCGTGCGCCGCTGGATCCGTGGTTCAAGATTCCGTTTCTTGATTTCGCCGCGGTGGGCGACCACAAGGTCACCTGGGAATTGAACCGGCACCAGCACCTGGTGACGCTGGCCAAGGCCCGACTGCTCAGCGGAGACGAGAAATACACTCGCGAACTTATGGCGCAGTGGCGCAGTTGGATCAAGGCGAATCCGTACCCGTTGGGGATTAACTGGGGAAGCGCGCTGGAAGTTGCCTTCCGCAGTCTGTCGTGGATCTGGGTGGATCATTTGCTGGCGGGAGCCGAGTTCGCGGCGTTTCGCGCGGAGATGGCGCCGGCGCTCGCGTTTCACGGGCATTATATTGAGCGCTATCTATCTACCTATTTCTCTCCGAACACGCACCTGCTGGGGGAAGCGGTTGCGCTGTTCTTTCTGGGAACTTTGTATCCGCAAATGCCGCGGGCCGCGCACTGGAAGGAATCCGGGTGGAAGATTGTGCTGCGCGAGGCTGAGCGGCAGGTGCGTCCGGATGGAGTCTACTTCGAGCAATCGCTGTACTACCACGTCTACGCCCTCGATTTCTTTCTATATGCGCGGCTACTCGCGGCCCGGAATGGAATGGAAATTCCACCGGCATACGACGCGGTACTGGGACGAATGCTGGATGTAGTCGCAGCGCTCGCGCAGGCAGGACCGGCGGAAGGCTTCGGCGATGACGATGGCGGGCGGTTGTGGAATCCGCGGCGCAACCGGACAGAGCAGATGACGGATCCACTCGCGCTGGGCGCGTTGACGTACTCCAGGGAATTTTCGGCGGCGCGGCTGACGGAGGAAGCGATCTGGTTGTTTGGCAATCAAGCCGTTGAGAAACTGGCACGCGCGAAAACGAGCCCGGCTGCGAGGTCGATCGCATTCCCCGACGGCGGGCTTTACGTGCTGGCCGATTCACAACCGTACCCGCAGGCGATGGTAGTGGATGCCGGTCCTCAGGGCATGGGGCGCTCGGGGCACGGACATGCCGACGCACTCAGTCTGCGACTCACGATGGATGGACGGCGCTGGCTGGTGGACTCGGGGGCCGGCGTCTACATTTCGAAAGATCCCGCGGATCGGAACGCGCTTCGCGGGACGGGCGCGCACAACACCATGCGGGTCGATGGAGTCGACCAGGCAATAGCGGATGGACCTTTTTCATGGACTCACATTCCAAGCACGCAAGCGGAAGACTGGATCGTGGGGAAGAGCTTCACTTACTTTGTCGGCAGCCATAATGGATTTACGCGGCTGGCGGATCCGGTCGTGCATCGGCGGCACGTGCTGCAGGTGGCTGGCGACCTCTGGCTGGTGCGCGATATTGCCCTCGGCCAAACGGAACATGAGCTTGAGATACGGTGGCACTTCGCGCCCGATCTCGAAGTTCAAGCCGTCGGATCTGGACGGGTGGAAGTATCAATATCGCGACCGAGATCGACTTCCGGCGCTGTCTCTGATGAACCGCGATTAAGCCTGATCGTGCCCGAGGAGACTGTCTGGCAAACAGCGCCGGAAGTGAGCAGAACTCTGGTCTCGCCCGCTTATGGTGCGTTCCAGCCTGCGCCGTTAGTGCGATGCCACGCGCGAGTGTTGCTGCCGACAGAAACGGCGACTGCTCTGATACCACGCCGCAGCGCATTCCGGCCGGAGGGCGAACGTCTTACCGAACAACACGTCGAACAAAAACTTGAACCACGACTGGCTAGCATGGCACACGCGGCGGTGCAGGTGTACGAACTGGCCTATCATGACGAAAGCCACGGATTCTTTTTTGCGCTCGGCGACGAGGCGTGGAGTTTCGGTCCGTGGTCATCGGACGCGCGAGTGTTGTATTGCCGCATCGAAAAAGAGAACCTCGCGCACTTGATCGTAATCGGCGGGACTTTCGTCGCGTGGCAAGGACAGCCCGTGCTGAAGGCGGCGGTGCCGTCCAACTTTTTCGAGTGGCGCAAGCAGGACGGACTGATGAACGCAACGCCGGGCGAATTTTCCGATACGGCTTTGTTCGAACAGCTGACGGGCGGCTCGGCTTCCTCGTCGCCTGGCGTCGATCATAGTTCGTCAGGTCAAGATTCGTCGAATGAAGGTTCGTCGACATACGCGGAGAAGCACTAAATGTGCGGGATCGCTGGGATTCTCGAATTCGGACGGGACGCGCGGGCGAGCGCTGCGGCTCTGCGCGAAATGTGCCGCGTGATCAGCCATCGCGGTCCCGACGACGACGGCTTTTATACGGACGGCGTGGTCGGGATCGGCATGCGGCGGCTCAGCATTGTCGACGTTGCAGGCGGCCATCAGCCGATCTCGAACGAGGATGGCACACTCTGGATCGTATTCAACGGCGAGATCTACAATCATCTCGCCTTGCGCGAGCCACTCATCGCGCGCGGCCACCGCTACAGCACCCACAGCGATACCGAGACCGTCATCCACCTGTACGAAGAGTACGGCGCGGACTGTGTGCAGCACCTGCGCGGCATGTTCGCCTTTGCCATCTGGAATCGCAACACGAAAACGCTTTTCATAGCGCGCGACCGGCTGGGCATCAAGCCGCTCTACTACAAGTTGACGCCGGAGCGGCTGCTGTTCGGATCGGAAATCAAAGCGGTGCTGGCGCATAGCGGCATTCGCCCGGAGTTCAATCGGGCGGCGCTGCCGGAGTATTTGGCATTTGGATATTTGTCGGGCGAAGAAAGTTTCTACGCCGGAATCCGCAAGCTGCTGCCCGGCCACACGATGACGATTGGTCCGGAAGGCAAAGCGGAAATCCGGCAGTACTGGGACTTGGATGCGTCAAAGCCGCACGAATCGCGAGATCAGAGTTACTACGTCCAGAGTTATCGCGAGTTACTGGAAGGCGCGGTCAACAGCCACCTGATGAGCGACGTGCCGCTGGGCGTGTTCCTGAGCGGTGGCGTGGATTCGAGCGCCGTGGCCGCGCTGATGACGAAAATACGGCGCGAGCCAGTCGAGACTTTTTCCGTCGGCTACACCGAGCAGACTTATAGCGAACTGCCCTTCGCACGCACAGTATCGGATCATATCCATTCGCGGCATCATGAAGTGCTGGTCAGCGAGCAGGATTTTTTTGCCGCGCTGCCGCATTTGATCTGGCATGAAGACGAACCGATCGTGTGGCCTTCGAGCGTCTCGCTCTATTTCGTCTCCAGGCTGGCGCGGGAGAGAGTTACGGTGGTGCTGACCGGTGAGGGCGCCGATGAAACCCTGGCCGGCTACACGCGCTATGCCTTCACACTGAAAAATGCGGCCATGGACCGAGCGTACCGTAGCGTCGTTCCGAACATTGTGCGCCGCGGATTGCGCAACACGGTTGCGACTTCTTCCCTGCTGGGAGCCACCCTACGCCGGAAACTGGAACACACTTTTCTAGCCAAGGATGGAAACTCCTGGGCTTCCTTTTACTTCGATAATTTCTTTTCCGCCTTCGGCGAGGCCGAACAGAGCGAATTGCTGACCGACGAGTTCGCACGGGAAGCGGCGCCCAGCACGGCATATAAGAATGTTCTCGATTACTGGGACCGCTCGTCGGGCGAAATGCTGCAGCGGCTGCTCTACACCGACATCAAGACGTACCTGGTGGAACTGCTTATGAAGCAGGACAACATGAGCATGGCCGCATCCATCGAGAGCCGGGTGCCATTTCTCGATCATGTGCTGGTTGAATTCGCGACACGAATTCCGCGCGAGGTGCAGATTCAAGGATTAGCCGGCAAACGTATTCTCAAGAAGGCGGTGGAGGATCTGCTCCCGCACGAGATTCTGTACCGGCCAAAGCTGGGATTTCCGACGCCGTGGAGCGGATGGCTGGCCGGACCACGACTGGAAGCGATTCGCGAGATGCTGCTTGAGCCGCGCAGCCTGAATCGCGGATACTTCCGGCGCGAAGCGATCGAGAAACTGTTCAACGAACATCGCGCGAAGCATCGCGACAACTACGATCGCATCTGGCGGTTACTCAATCTTGAACTGTGGCATCGCGTTTGTCTCGAAGGCGAAGCCCACGACGAGATTGGCGAGCCTGCGGTGAAGATGGCTTCGACGCGGTAGTCTGGTTTGCTTCCACGCTGCATTCTCCCGTCAATTTGTGCATAGGTTTGAGTTTTGTGCTGCAAATTTGCGAGACGCAACGTCAGTGCTATCCTCGTTAGCTTATGCGCAGCCTGATCTGCTTCCTCATCGCATTTACTACGTTCTCTGCTTTTGGCCAACAACCTTTCCTCAACATTCGCCAGTGGACAGCGCTGCGAGACGAATCGAGCGGCGCTGCTCCCTACGAGAACCTGCGCTACTTGACTGGCCTGCATCGTGTCCCGGCGACCGCGGCTTTTGATCAGGCAGCGCAATTCGTGTTGCAGCGAGCGCGCGAGTACGGCCTGGCCGATGCTCATAGCGAGCAGTTCCCCATCGATGGAGCAAAGCGTTACGGATTGATGCGCTCGTACCTGGCGTGGACGGTGGAAGAGGCTCGGCTGTGGGAAATACGGCCTCAACATCTTCTTCTCGGAGATTGGACGACCAATCCAATCCACCTCGCGGACTACAGTCATAGTGCCGACGTTGAAACGGAACTGATCGACGTCGGCAACGGCGCGAGCGAAGCCGATTACTCCGGCAAGGACGTGCGCGGTAAGATCGTGCTCGCCGATGGCGTGCTGGCGCGGGTGCAGGAATTGGCGATCGCGCAGCATGGTGCGGCAGGTATCGTCAGTGACATGCCCAATCAAACCACGGCATGGTCTGGCCTCGATACGACTGTCGTTCGGTGGGGTCATCTGGATGCGCGTCAACCGTCCGGCTTCGCCTTCATGGTCTCTCGCCAGACCGCCGAGGCGTTGCGGTCTCGCTTGCGAGATGGCGAACACGTCACTCTGAATGCCCACGTGAAAGCAATCGTCGGCCCGGGCCACTGGACGGTCGTAACCGCCACAATTCCGGGCACGGACTCCGCCGCTGGAGAAATTGTCTATAGCTGCCATCTCGATCACCAACGTCCGGGAGCAAACGACAACGGAAGCGGATGCGTCACCATCCTTGAGTCCGCGCGCGTACTGGCGCATTTAATCGATTCCGGCCAACTTCCGCGGCCCAAACGCACTCTGCGCTTTGTGTGGGGACCGGAGGTCGAGGGCACCATGGCCTTTCTTGCCAGCCATCCCGAGATCCGGCAGCGGTTACGGGCAAACATCCACATGGATATGGTTGGCGGCGACCCTTTCAAAAACAAGTCGGTATTCCATGTCACCGGCACCCCGTGGTCGCTGCCAAGTTTTGTGACCGATGTGGGCGCCGTATTTCTCGATGCGATTCGCACTGCCGCTAGCGGGTATGCGGAGGGCGAGACGCCGGCTGAAACCGGCATCGTCGAAACCCGCGCTGGCGGGCAAGGCACCCGCAATGAATTGATCGCGGACGTAACGCCCTACTCGAGCGGCAGCGATCATGATGATTACGACTCTTCCACCATCGCGGCCCCGTCACTTTACCTTCGCGACTGGCCAGACATATACATCCACACCGACCACGACACCCTCGATCAGATCGATGCCACGAAGTTGCGGCGCGTGGCGCTGCTGGGAGCCGCCTCGGGATACGTCTACGCGAGCGTAACTGCACAACAGCTTCCAACGTTACTCCCGTTCCTTACTGCACAGTCCGAGGCTCGCCTCGCCCAGGTCTTCGGAGCGGCGCAGCGGTTAGTGGATGACCCTCAACTCGAGGCGGGCGTCGCCTGGTACGAAGCGCGCAATCTGGTGAACCAAACGTTGCAGCGTGAAATCGCGACTCTGCAATCCATGGTCGAATTCACCGGCGGGCCTGCGGAGGCAGATGCAGATGGAGCGAAAGCCCTTGCGGATCAAGCAACAGGTTTCCACAATTGGCTCGACAAGCAGGCGAAGCTCCGCGGAGCAACAGGAACGGCCCCCACAGCGCCCTGGGCCAGCGCCTCCGACGCGAAACGCGTGCCCATCCGCATAGGGGAATTCGGTCCACTAACTTATCAGAACGACAATGTTTTGCTGGCGCGCCTGGGCAAAGATCGTTACGCAAGAATAAAGCTGATCAACAGCGAAGCTACCCAACTACTGAACGTGCGCGACCAGTCCGAGCTTTATGCTTACGAGATCGTAAACTTCGTGAATGGAAAGCGCACCGTAGGCGAGATACGCGACGCGGTGTCGGCCGAATACGGGCCTTTGCCGGTGAATCTTGTGGCCGACTACCTCGATGCTTGCGCTGAAGCCGGGGTAATCCAGTGGAAGTAAGGCGGCTTATGGAAGTCAGGAGGCAAGTTGCAAAGCGGGCGCGGGGGCACTAGAGTACGTCCAAGCAGTTCGAAAGGATACAAGATTGAAGATCTCGCAAAAAGGGCTTTACGCGCTGCAAGCGATAATGACCCTTGGCCGCCGATACGGAAACGAAACTGTCAAGATCCGGGACATCGCCATGGATAGCGACCTGCCGGAGAAGTTTCTTGAGTTGATTCTGCTGGAACTCAAGAACGCGCGCATCGTGGAAAGCGTTCGGGGCGCGAAGGGCGGCTACCGGTTGCGGCGCGCACCAGCGGAGATCAAGCTCAGCGAGATCATTCGTCTGGTTGACGGTCCACTCGCGCCGTTTGGGGATGCGGATCAACTCCGCAGCCTGATCGTCACCGATCCCGACCATCGCGCGCTATACGGTGTTTTCTTGGAGGTGCGAGATGCCGCGGCCAAGATACTGGAGAGCACTACCGTAGCTGACATCGTTGGTGGTGCTTCTAAATCCCGCAAACCGTCGAGAGCAAAAAAGAGGGCCAGGAAAGATCCTGTTCTTTCTATCGTTCAGAAGGACGCGAAGAGCAAGTAGCATGCTCGTTTAGGCGAGAACGGCCTGATACTCGCCATATGCCCCTTTGAAATCGGTGATTTCATGGGTGCCCTCGAAGTGCCAGATCCTGGTCGCGACTTCATCAATCAGATCCTCGTCATGCGTGACCAGCAGTACTGTTCCGGGATAGCGCTGCAGCGAAATGTTGAGGGCGTTGATCGATTCGAGATCCAGATGGTTGGTCGGCTCATCGAGCACGAGCAGGTTCGGCTTCTGCAGCATCAGTTTGCAAAAGAGCAACCGTGCCGCTTCTCCGCCCGAGAGTATGTCGGTACGTTTGTCGGCATCATCGCGAGGAAAGAGCATCTGGCCCAGGATGCCGCGAATCTCTTCGGTCGAAGCGGAAGGATCCCACTGATGGAGCCACTCCAGAACCCTGATGCCGGGCTCGATTAGCGCCTTGTGATCCTGGGCAAAAAATCCCACGGCCGCTTCGTGACCCCAGATAACTTTTCCGCCGTCCACAAAGGGCCCATCGTAGCCGCTTGTTTTTTGCAGTTCCGATTCGGAAACCGTCGGCGAGTTCGCGAGCAACGCGTTCACCAGAGTGGTCTTGCCGGAGCCGTTCCGGCCCATCAGCGCGATCTTCTCTCCCCGGATCACACTCGCCGTGAAATTGGAAATCACTTTGGCATCGCCGTACGACTTGCTAAGACCTTCGATTTCCAGAATGTGTTTGCCGGAGGGCCGCTTCTGTTCGAACTTCAGGTAAGGGCGCTGGATATTCGACCTCGCCAGTTCAGTGACCTGCAGGCGCTCGACTTCCTTGCGCCGCGACTGCACCTGGCTGGAGCGGGTTCCGGCGGAGAAGCGGGCGATGAACTCGTTCAACTGGTCAATCTTCTTCTCGCGCTGAGCGTTCTGCGATTCGATCTGCGAACGAATCTGCGTCTTCGCTACCACCATGTCGTCATACGTACCCGTGTAAGTAATGATGGTCTCGTAGTCGATGTCGGCAATGTGGGTGCAAATGCCGTTGAGGAAATGACGGTCGTGCGAGATCACGATCAGCACGCCCTCATATTGATTCAAGAAATTCTTCAACCAATGAATCGAGTCGAGATCGAGATTGTTCGTGGGCTCATCGAGCAACAACGCCTGGGGATGCCCAAATAGAGCTTGCGCCAGCAGCACGCGCACCTTTTGTCCGCCCGGCAACTCCGACATTTTTCTTTCGTGCTGCTCATGGGGAATGTCGAGGCCCTGCAGCAGAATCGCAGCGTCCGTTTCCGCGGTGTAGCCGTCTTCCTCGCCGACAATTCCTTCCAGTTCGCCAAGCTTCATACCGTCCGCGTCCGTCATCTCATGCTTCGCATAGATGATTTCGCGTTCTTCGAGAGCGGCCCACAAGCGCCGGTTGCCCATGATGACCGCGTCGATCACGCGATACTTGTCGAAGGCAAATTGATCCTGGCTCAGAACGCCTAGCTTCCGCGGGCGGACGACGGTTCCCTTCTGCGGATCAAGTTCGCCGGTCAGAAGCTTCATGAACGTGGATTTGCCTGCGCCGTTGGGGCCGGTGAGGCCGTAGCGCTTCCCCGGAATAAATCCGGTGGAAACTTCGTCAAATAGAACTTTGGCGCCGTAGCGCATGGACACATTGCTGACTGAAATCATGGTGTTTAGGGAACTGCGGGAATCGATCCAATCGGAGGAAGACGCAGCTACTGTTATAAGAATATCACGACCCCCTTTCGCTCCCAAAGTCAAAGGCTTAACCACAGGGAACACAGGGGCTCACAGGGAAAAGCCGCGATTCATGTTAGCCTTTTTAGACGCTTATGAACGATCCCCGGTCGTCCATCAATCTTCAGGCAATCGCCCGAC
>Ga0193751_1001157_pt1 | contig 17449 bp, 20 predicted proteins | sample L1c2metaG_FD_143050 | JGI IMG/M metagenome (GOLD analysis project Ga0193751, IMG submission 143050) | Soil microbial communities from a riparian zone of the East river system, Colorado, United States - L1c2 | ecosystem: Environmental > Terrestrial > Soil > Riparian zone | place: USA: East River... | reverse complement strand
ATGCGGAAGAAGATTTCCGCCGCCGCCAGCTCATCGAAGCGCGCAGCGAGACTTCGACGATCCTCGCAGCAGTGGAAAAGGGCAAGAAGAGCGCAGCCTGGGGACGACTGACCACCGACGAAAAGAAACAGATCGCGAAAATGGAAAAAGCACTCGTCGCGGTGAATGCGGAAGAAGATTACCAGGCGATCCGCAAAGCCATCGACGCGCTAAATCAAGGCACGATGCGCCTGGCCGAACTGATGATGGACACCGCTGTCTCGACGGCGCTGAAAGGCAAGAACATGGACGAGACGGATCTGGGCGAAGCCCCGACCGCCCCGCATCCCATGGCGAAAGCAGAGTTCGAATGATTATGGTGTCACCGCAAATTGTCATCCTGAGCGGAGTGCGACTTCGCGAATGCGAAGTCGCACGGAGTCGAAGGATCCCTGCACTCGTGCAAAGTGGCGCTGCTAGAGATCCTTCGACGGAGTGGATTTCGCGCTTCGCGCGACATCCACTCCGCTCAGGATGACAGTATCAAGATTGATTGAGAGGTCGAGGAACATATGGCTGAAGAAAAAACACAAGGAGCTGGCACGCTGACCGAAGAAGCGCCTGGCGAGAATACCGTGCAGGTCACCTTCCTGCCCGAAGGCAAGACGGTGCAGTTTGAAAACGGCAAATTGCCCTACGAAGACCACGGCAAAGAGCAGTCTCTGCTCGATGTGGCCTTGAATTTCGGCATCACGCTAGACCACGCTTGCGGCGGCAACTGCGCCTGCACCACCTGTCACATTTGGGTGAAGGAAGGCGCCGAGAATCTTTCTGAAATGGACGACGATGAGGCCGACCGGTTGGACATGGCCGCCGATCTCCAGCTAAACTCGCGTCTCGGCTGCCAGGCGCAGATCACCAAACCCGGCAAAGTCGTCGTCGAGATTCCCGCCTGGAATCGCAATTACGTCTCCGAGGAGCACTGAGCATGGCGAAGAAACTGACCTGGGACGACGCCGAAGACCTTGGCATACTGCTGTCCGAAACTCATCCCACGCTCGATCCGCTCGCTGTCCGCTTCACCGATCTGCACCGCTACGTGACCGAGTTGCCGGACTTTGCCGGCGACCCTAAGGCATCAAACGAAGGCAAGCTGGAAGCCATCCAGATGGCCTGGCATGAAGAAGTGCAGGATCGAACGCAAGGCTGATCACCCTGTTCACTACTCGCAAAATGTTTACAACTTCGTGACAAACGGCCGGCACAAGTCGCCCTATCCTGCAAAGACAAGGGCAGCGAGAAATCGCAGGCTCTTCTCTCTCTCTACGGTCCAATTCAGAAGGGCACGGCGCTCGCAGTGCCCTAATTTTGCCTCGGAAATTCTCACCGCCAAACAGGGATAGTAGGGTGTTATTCCGAGCGAAGCGAGGAACCTAGGTTCTTGCTGGCGCAGGAAAAACCCGGATCCCTCGCTATCGCTCGGGATGACAGCTTGCGTACATGGCCAGCGAGTAATCTGCCGCTAGATAGTACCGACTGGCGATGGCTCTTCCACATTCGCCTCGCGTAGGAACTTCGCCGCCTCTTCGGGCGGAGTCGGATTAATGTAGAAGCCCGTTCCCCATTCGAATCCGGCGGTCTTCGTTAGTTTCGGCATGAACTCGATGTGCCAGTGATAGTGGTCGTTCGAGGGATCCTGTGCCGGGGAAGTATGGATCACGAGATTGTAAGGCGGGTTGTCCAGCACTCGGTCCGCCCTGCCGAGCAGGTCCTTCAAGGAGCGCGCCAGGTTCTCGAACATGTGCGACGACGAATTCTCAAAGGCCGATTCGTGCTGCTTGGGCAGAATCCAGGTCTCGAAGGGAAAACGCGGGGCATAGGGCGCCAGCGTGACAAAATTCTCGTTCTCCGCCACCACCCGCGTGCCACCGTCCATTTCCTGCCGTATGATGTCGCAGAAGACGCAGCGTTCCTTGTAAAGGAAATACTGCTTGGACCCCTCCAATTCCTGCGTGACGTTGATGGGAAGGATGGGTAGCGCAATAAGCTGGGAGTGCGCGTGTTCCAGCGACGCTCCCGCGGCTTCCCCGTGATTCTTGAAGATCAGGATGTACTTGAAGCGGCGGTCTTTCTTTAAATCCAGGATGCGATCGCGGAAGGTCCACAGAACGTCTTCAATTCGTTTCGGAGGCAAAGTCGCGAGGCTGGCCGTATGGTCGGGCGTCTCAATGATGACTTCGTGCGCCCCGATTCCGTTCATGCGGTCGAACATGCCCTCCGCCTGGCGGTTGAGCGTGCCCTCAATACCCAGGGCAGGAAACTTGTTGGGCACCACGCGGACGGTCCATCCTGGAGTATCGCGCTGAGGCGGCGGGCCGCCGTTCGGGTTGGGACGGTACGCTTGAATCTCAGGAGGCGTCTTGGTCTCGTTCCCATAGCAGAAAGGGCAGAATCCGCCCTTGATCTTCATATTTTCGCGGACAAAATCGCTTGGGCGCTTGGCCCGGTCCGTCGAAATAATCACCCAGCGGCCAACAATCGGATCTTTTCTCAGCTCAGGCAATTACCGAATCCTTTCCGTTTCGTTTGCGCAAACGCCGTATTTTATCCCGACAAGGATGCATTACGAAATACTTCGAACTGCGGGCGGGATGCCGAATTCTCATAGTATACGCTCACAATATCGAATCTCCATTGGCACGAGGATGGCAGCGGTCGCCGGTATTCCCGCGCCACTTCCGCCACTTCGCGCCGTTTGTGACGGTCCACGGCTGCCTCGGCGGTCTTTACGTCGCGCGAAGTCCGCGTCTTCACTTCAATGAAACACAGAACGTCAGCGTCCCAGCCAATCAAATCGATCTCGCCGCGACAACGCGGTGAGCGAAAGTTGCGCGCTACGATCGCATAACCCTGCTTCCGCAGGTAAAAGTATGCGTCCTCTTCCCCGCGCGTACCGGTGCGCTGGTGGCTCGGCCGTGGGTCGGCCGGAAGCAGGCGTGCCGCAACCCAATCCAGCCCGTGAATGATCGTTCGCGTGAAAACAGCGGGAAGCATACAGAGCCGAGAATACTTCCCTAACGGCAGAAAACATGTGATTTATCTCACAGACCGATCGATTGACAGTCAGGCTTTCCCAGATCGGGAAACAAGCTCGCGACCTCTTTTTCACCACAGAGACACAGAGAATGACAATCAAGAATGATTTTCTCTGTGTCTCTGTGTCTCTGTGGTGAATTAGGGTTAGCTAAGACGCATTCTTTCAGAACGTCACTGCGTGCCCTTGTCCACGGCCGCGATACACTTTTCGAGCACATCGACCGCGACGTCGGCTTCTTCCTTCGTGACCACCAGCGCCGGGCAGATCCGCACCGTGCTCGGGCCGCAGCCCAGGAACAGCACCCCCTGTTCAAATGCCGTTTCGACGATTCGGTCGCGCTCGGCATTCGCGTACTCCTTGGTGGCCTTGTTCTTGACGATATCGACTCCAATCATCAGCCCGCGGCCGCGCACGTCGCCCACGGGCTTCAGCTTCGAGGGCCAGTCGGCCATGCGCTTCATCATGTGATTGCCCACGCTGGCCGAGTTCTCCAGCAAGTGCTCTTTCTCGATCACATCGAGAGTAGCCAGCGCTGCAGCAATGCAGGTAGGATTGCCGCCAAAGGTCGACGCGTGCGATCCTGGAACCCAATCCATAATCTCCGCGCGCGTCATCGTGACGCCGAGGGGCATGCCGGAAGCGATACCCTTCGCCATGCAGACCATGTCGGGCTCAACTCCGGTGTGCTCGACCGCGAACCATTTCCCGGTTCGTCCAATGCCGCTTTGCACTTCGTCGACCACCAACAGGATGCCGTGACGATCGCAGATGCGGCGCAGTTCCTGCATGAAAATCTTCGGAGCAACCACGTAGCCGCCCTCGCCCTGAATCGGCTCGACGAAGATCGCCGCAACTTCCTCCGGCGCCAACGTGGTCTTGAACAGCTTTTCCTCGATGAAGCGGGCGCAGCCCAAGGCAAAGTTCTCCGCATCCTGCGGGCCGGCAGCGCCGCGGTAAACATCGGGATAGCGCACGTGCGTCACTCCCGGTACCAGCGGCCCAAAACGCCTGCGCTGCTGCGGCTTCGAGGCAGTTAGCGAGAGCGCTCCCATGGTTCGTCCATGAAATGCTCCCAGGAAGGCAATCACATTCTGCCGCTTAGTGTGATAGCGCGCCAGCTTCAACGCGCACTCGACCGCTTCCGCTCCGGAATTGCCGTAGTAAATCCGGTGCGGTCCGGGCATGGGCGCAATCTTCGACAGCCGGGCCGCCAGATCCACCATGCTCTCGTAATAGAAATCGGTGCCCGACATGTGAATCAGTTCGCCCGCCTGCTTCTGAATAGCGGCCACTACATGGGGATGGCAGTGTCCGGTGGAAGTCACGGCAATTCCGGCGGAAAAATCATAGAACTCGTTGCCATCGACATCCGTGATGACGATGCCGCGCCCGCTTTTCGCCACCAGCGGGTAGGAGCGGGTATAGGACGGCGAAATATATCTCTCATCGCCCTCGAGCACACGCCTGGCATTCGGCCCTGGCAAGGCAGTCTTGATCTTGGGACCGATAGCGGCAGCGGTTTTCGCAGCGGTCGCAGTTTTTGTCTTAGCAGCGGTTTCAACACTCATCGAATCCTCCGTCGGCAGCTGCCACTAAACAGCCGCCAGTTGTCAAAAAATGCAGCCTCGGATCGCGGAATCCGGGTTCGGACTCACGCAGGCCGAGGCGAATCAATATGGAGGATCAGGAATTAGTCGCTACCGAACAGACTGGGGCGCGATCGCGAAGGCAGATTCGCCCGATAGCGCCGCGGACATACCAGGCAGCGAAGCCAGCACTCGGGCAAATGCGAATTGGGATTCTTTCTCAACATTGCGAACCATCGACATCTCTGGTTCATTATAACTGGCGTAAATGAATCGGCGTAACCCCTTTAGTAACGAAGGACCCGATTCAGCCGAATCCGTAGAGACGTAGCGCGTCCCTCGGATCTGCGGGGAAAAGCCTTTGAGTATACCGAGTATCCAGAGGTGGGTAGACCTCCAGGAAAGCTGGCTTGATGATATTTTAGCTCTGAACGTGCCCGCCCGCATTTCTTGCGACACGCAGGCTGTCAATTGGCGAAATATCGCCTTATCACTAATTGACGTATAACTACGGGCTATGGCCGATTCTCGTAGATCGACTAGCCGCAGGACGATTCAATACGGCCGGTGGCTAGGGACCCTCTCCTAGGGTTACGATGTCCAAGGAGATCGCCACGAACAAGTTCTCCGCCCTTATTCTCCTCCTGCCCGCAACTTCATTGACTCTGGCTTGCGGAAGTAGTCGACAGCTTCATTCCATCACCATCACTCAGACCGCGAACGGCCAGCAGATTGAATTCGTCGCGACAGGCAATTTTTCCAGTTCACCAGCCACCGTAACTTCGATCCCGGTTGAGTGGTCCGTTCAGCTCATGGCGCCGCCACCCAAGCAGTACACGCTGACTACTATGCCCTTCCTGTTCGAATGCACTACTTCGGGACCATTTCCGATTGTCGCCTATGCTCCCTCAGATCCAAACGCTCCGCTCAGCGGATCGTGGTCAAGCGCGACGATGATTCAGGCATCCACGGTAATCAATTGCCCGTAAGAAGCGAGCGGTTCGGGACACGCAGCGTTGGTTCTTGTAACATCGCGATTGTGATCATTGACCACCCCTCATCTTTGGAATCCAAATTGGCTTCGCAATCGTCTGATATCTTTTAGATTTCCCCTTGTTTCTCACGCCAATGCACTCTGCACAGCGCCCACGCCCGTGGATGGTGATTCTTGCCTTCGGACTCGTGTATCTATTCTGGGGCTCTACTTATCTCGCCATCGACATCGCGGTACAGACCATCCCTCCGGCACTCATGTGTGGAGTGCGGTTTTCGATCGCGGGGGTCGTTATGCTGGCCGTCTGCGCCGCAACCGGGCGGAGAGTCTTATATTCTCCACGGCAAATTGCACTTTCCGCGGTGGTGGGCTTGTTGTTGCTGATGGGCGGCAACCTTACGCTCTCCTATGCGGAACTTGCCGTCTCCTCGGGCCTGGCCGCGTTGATCATCGCCATCACGCCATTATGGTTTTTGGTGCTCGATTCTCTGCTACTAGGCGACCATCACATCTCCGGACGCGGCAAAGCAGGACTGGTGCTGGGAATCCTCGGTCTGTTCGTCTTAGTGTGGCCGCAGTTGCAGTCCGGAACGCTGGGACACCGCGAATTGTGGGCGTCGATCAGTCTGATCTTTGGGTCTTTCTCGTGGGCCTTGGGTTCGGTGCTCTCGAAGCGCTGGCAGTCCGGCATGGACGTTTTCAGCGCCACCGGCTGGCAAGTGGTAGCGGCTGGAGCCGGGAATTTGATTTTTGCTTTAGTCGCCGGCGATCTCTCTCGTGTGCACTGGACGATGCGCGGACTCAGCGCGACCTTGTACCTCGTCGTGTGCGGTTCCTGGATCGGCTACACCGCCTATATCTGGCTGCTGGAGCACGTTCCAACATCCAAGGTTTCGACTTACGCATATGTCAATCCCGTGGTGGCTGTGTTTCTGGGCTGGCTGATTCTGCATGAGCGCGTCGACCGCTTCATCCTGGCGGGAAGCGCAATCGTGGTTCTTTCCGTCATCCTAGTGACGAGCGCGAAGGTGAAGGAAAAGGCTGCGGCGGCGGAGATGCCGGCGGTGGAAGCTACTGGAGACTGACGTCCGCTCAACGCACACAGAGTCCCAAATTGGGTCTGTCGCATGACCGGAGTCGTGCCCTTCCCTCCGGCCTACGCGGCTTGGCCTGGAGTTAGGGAGACTGGAGGGTCTTGGGTTCTGGTCCAGGTGTAGCGCATGCGGTGGATTACTGTGATGGTGCTGAGGACGGCGATGACCCACAACACCGGCGCCATCCGGTTGAATAACGCTCCGAGGATTACCAGGACCAAGCGTTCGGGACGTTCCATGAAACCGACGCGGCAGGAGCCGATCAGGCTTTCGGCGCGGGCGCGGGTGTAGCTGACCATGATGGCGCTGATCATGACGAAGGCTGTAAGCACCACATAGAAAAAACGTCCGCCGCGGGCGTAGAAGACCAGCAGGCCGAGGAATTGGCTGGCGTCACTGTAACGGTCGACGACGGAGTCGAAGAAGGCTCCGAAGCGGGTGACACGGTTGGTGGCGCGGGCAACCTGGCCGTCTACGAGATCGAAGAAGCCGGAGAAAATGATGACCAGGCCGGCGTAGATGAACATACGTTTCTGGTTGGTGGCGTTGGCGGAGCCGAAGAGGATGGCGGCCCAGGTGTTGACGACTAATCCCATGAAGGTGAGGACGTTGGGATTGATGCGGGAGAGGGCGAGCCAGCGGACGATGGTGTCGAGCAAGACTCCGCAGGCGCGGCCGAAGGCGCTGGTCCAGCTTGCGCTCACGGGAGAGACTCCGGGATCTCAAGCGCTTTGGTGATCCGCGCGAGATCCCTCCCTTCGCCTGAAAAGCGGCTCCGGTCGGGATGACGCCGACGATTCGGACGTCCGAGATTTGTGGCTCGGCAAGCGGCCATTTTACGCGTCTGCCTTCTCCGGTTCGATCTCGTCGTGGATGGTGCTCAGGCTTAGGATTTCCAATTCCCGCTTGCCATTGGGGCTGACGACGATTACGGTGTCGCCCACTTTCTTGTTAAGCAGACACCGGCCGATGGGCGAGGTCGTCGAAATTTTTCCCATGGCTACGTCGGATTCTTCGCTGGTCACGAGCTTGTATTGCATCTCTTCATTCTTGGTGCTGTCGAAAACTTTTACGGTCGAACCCAGGCCCACTTTGTCGTGGGGAATGTTGTTCATGTTGACCATGGACAGATCGGCGAGGCGCTTGCCGAGTTGGCGGACGCGCGCTTTGACGAACTCCTGGCGCTGCTTGGCCATGTGGTACTCGGCGTTCTCGCTGAGGTCGCCGAGGGCGGCGGCTTTTTTTATTTCTTTGGGAAGTTCGTGGATCAGCTCGTGTTCGAGCGCGTTGATTTCTTCCTGCAGTTTTCGCTTGATTGCATCAGTCATGATTTGATCAACAAGGAGTACCGGCCAGGCTTGGGACATTATAAACCCGGCTTCGGGCTCCCGGCTTCCGGTGGAGCGGCTTGAATACTATTCTGGAGGTAATAATAAAGTTTCTTAGGTGTGTCGAGCCGGCCATTGTTGATTCGACGTATCAATAGACGCGGGATTTGGATCTGGTGGGCCCGGTCAACCATACAAAAGGAGAAATACAATGAGAGTCATGGTCATCGTAAAGGCGAGCAAGGAGTCCGAGGCTGGGAAGCTTCCGGACGCGGAAATTCTTACTAAGATGGGGAAGTACAACGAGCAGTTGGTGAAGGCCGGCGTGATGTTGGCGGGTGACGGGCTGCGGGCTAGTTCGAAAGGCAAGCGGGTTAAGTTTTCGGGCGAGAAGCGCACGGTGATCGACGGGCCTTTCACGGAAACGAAAGAACTGATTGCCGGATATTGGATGTGGCAGGTGCGGTCGATGGATGAGGCGGTGGAGTGGTTGAAGCGGGCTCCGTTCGGTGGGGGGACTGAGGTGGAGATTCGCACGGTGTTTGAAGCGAGTGATTTCGGGGAGAACCTTACTCCTGAGGCTACGGAACGTGAGGAGTGGCTGCGCAAGGAACTTGCCGGGAAAAAATAAGCAGGTTTTTAATTTTTGGTGTCGAATCTGCGATCCGTGGTTCGACGCATTCATAGAGACGGGGCCAAGGCAGAGAAAGCCGGGGCTCCCACCAAAATCAATCAAGGAGAGAGCAATGCGATTTCTAAGTATCTACAAGACGGCTGAACGGAATACACCTCCCACGCAGCGAGAAATGGCAGCGATGGGCAAGCTGATTGAAGAGGGCATGAAGGCGGGCTGGCTGCTGGCGACGGAAGGGTGCCTGCCGACGGCACTGGGCGCGCGGGTGCGGCGATCCAGTAGCAAGATCAGCGTGACCGATGGTCCCTTCACAGAGTCCAAAGAGGTTGTGGGCGGATTCGCAATTCTGAAGGCCAACTCCAAGGAAGAGGCGATCGAGCTGGCCAGGCAGTTCCTCCAAATCGCCGGAGAAGGCGAGTGCGAGTTGCGACAGATCTACGAGCCCCATGGCGGTGAGAACGACTGCCCCCAGAGCAGTGACCGGGCTGAGGTTGCGCTGAAGGCATGAACCTGATGTGATCGGTAGCGTGGGTGCTACCGAGACACATCGCACGATCGAGGCAGTTTGGAAGATCGAGTCGGCTCGGGTGACTGCCGGGCTGACTCGAATCGTGCGCGACATTGGCGTCGCGGAAGAACTTGCTCAGGACGCGCTTGTGGCCGCTCTTCAGCAGTGGCCAGAGGCGGGAATTCCGGATAACCCCGGCGCCTGGCTCATGGCCACGGCGAAACACCGGGCGATCGATTTCCTGCGCCGCGGGACTCTCATTGACAGCAAGCATGAAGTCCTGGGTCGCGAGATGGCTGAGCGGGAGATGGCGGTGCCGGATCTGGCGGCTGCCATGGATGGCAACATTGGCGACGATCTGCTGCGGCTGGTGTTCATCGCATGCCATCCGGTGCTCTCGACTGAGGCGCGAGTAGCTCTCACTCTGCGGCTGCTGGGCGGGCTGACTACCGACGAGATTGCGCGCGCTTATCTGGCGGCGGAACCGACGATTGCGCAGCGGATTGTCCGCGCCAAGCGAACTCTTACAGAGGCCCGGGTTCCCTTCGAGGTGCCGCGCGGCGCTGAATTCACCGCGCGATTGTCTTCCGTGCTGCAGGTCATCTATTTAATTTTCAATGAAGGTTACTCGGCGACTGCGGGGGATGACTGGCTGCGGCCTGCGCTTTGTGAAGATGCCCTCCGCCTGGGACGAATTCTTGCTGAGCTGGTTCCGAACGAGGCGGAGGTGCATGGCCTGGTCGCGTTGATGGAGATCCAGGCGTCGCGTGCCAAGGCCCGCGTGGGCCCATCGGGAGATCCGATTCTGCTGCTGGACCAGAATCGCGCACAGTGGGACCGACTGCTCATCAACCGAGGGCTGGCGGCAATGGAACGGGCGGAGAAGCTTGGTGGGATGCGCGGACCGTATGCGATTCAGGCGGCGATTGCGGCTTGCCACGCGCGGGCTAGGACGGGCGAGGAAACCGACTGGGCGCGCATCGCAGCGTTGTATAGCGAACTTGCGGAAGTCGCGCCATCCCCGGTTGTGGAATTGAATCGCGCGGTGGCAGTGGGCATGGCTTTGGGGCCGGCGGCGGGGCTGGAGTTGGTGGATCCGCTGCAGAATGATCCGGCGCTGCGGAGCTATCATCTGCTGCCGAGCGTGCGTGGTGATCTGCTCAAAAAGCTGGGGCGGATGGAGGAAGCCCGTACGGAGTTCGAGCGGGCTGCGTCTATCACGCGCAATGTGCGGGAGAGGAACCTGCTGCTGGAGCGGGCTCGGAGTTGCGGCAACGGGTAATGCTTGCTTTGTCAGGGTGCGCCTGCATCAGCCGCCCTGGGCAGAGAGTTTGAGTGCCGAGGTTTACGCCTGCAATTCAGACGCTTCGGGGAAACGCAGCTTGCACTTGGCTAGGGCGGTCGTGAGGATTTCTTCGACCTTGGATTCTTCGCAATTGCGGGCCATGGCCAATTCGCTAACCAGCAGATAGCGGGCGCGCTCCAACATTTTTTTCTCGCGGAAGGAAAGAGGCTTGGCCTGATGAAGAGTGATCAGGCTCTTCAGGACGCTGGCTACTTCGAGCAACGAACCGGTGCGCATGCGGTCGGAATTTTCCTTGAAGCGGTCTTTCCAGTCGCCATTGCTTCCGTTTTCGCTGACGGATAAGGCGTCCAGTACTTTTTGGATTTCGCCGTTGCGAACCACGCGGCGCAGGCCGACGCTGCCTGCGTTCTGGCAAGGTACCATTACCTTGAGGCTGCTGGCTTTGATATTGAGGAGGTAGAACTTCTCGATGGTCGGGCCAACGGAGCGGCTGCTGATTTGTTCAATGATGCCGACGCCGTGATTGGGATAGACGACCTTGTCGCCGATGTGGAAATTCAAGTCCGTACCGCTCATGTTTAAGCACCCAGAAAGGCGATAAGTCGAGGGAGAGAAACGCCAAAAAGACCTGAGTCAATGCTACTCCCCGGGCGAGGCGAAAGCAAGGAGGCGGGCTGGAAGGTGACGTTGAATGTCCCTTAAAGTTATTGAAAGGAAAAGCTTAAACGTCATGGAGGGCGGCTAAATCGCAAGAGTTATAGTCCGCGATTGATCGTCGAGCGAATATAATCGGCGCGTGGATTGCGATCAGAAAAGCCCATCCTCGGGCGATGCAGAGCCCGACAACTCCCAAAATGGAACGAGGCGTGCCCCCCCAGCTGGCCGGATTCTTGGCCTCGACGTGGGTTCGCGGAGAATCGGAGTCGCCGTCTCGGATCCGCTCGGTATTACCGCACAGGGGCTGGAGACTCTGCAGCGCAAAAATAAACGATACGATTTTGAATATCTGCAGCGGGTTATTCAAGAGTATGACGTGAGGGAGATAGTAGTTGGTTTGCCCCTCCGCATGAGTGGAGCCGAAGGGATACAGTCCGACAAAATGCAAACGTTCGCAGAGGAACTGCGCAAGCGCTTTCGGCTGCCAGTGCATTTGTGGGATGAACGGTTGACGTCGGCGGAGGCTAACCGGCTGCTACGCGAAACAGATCTCTCGATTGAGAAGCGAGGGAAGGCAGTGGATCGTATGGCGGCAGTGTTGATTCTGCAAGGATGGATGGAGCAGCGAGCCTCCGCGGCTTCCGGCTTTCGGCTGCCGACCTCCGGTTCTGAATAAACCCGTCCTACCGTCCTCGCATGGCCTGCCTGTACGCCACTACATTTTTATTGTGCTCTTCGATTGTGTGGGCGAACCGGTGGTGGCCTTGGGCGTCGGCCACGAAGTAGTAGTAGTCGCTTTGAGCGGGATGCATGGCGGCTTCGAGGGCGCTGCGTCCGGGATTGCCGATGGGGCCTGGAGGTAGGCCGGCGTGGCGGTAGGTGTTGTAGGGGGAGTTGAACTGCATGTCGGCATGATGCAGGGCGCCCTGGTACGTTCCTGACAAAAGTTCTGCGTAGATGATGCTGGGGTCGGCGTCGAGGGCGATATTCTTGTTCAGCCGGTTGTAGTAGACGCTGGCGACCATGGGGCGCTCTTCGGGGACGGCTGTTTCTTTTTCGACGATCGAAGCCATGGTTACCGCGCGCTCTACGTCGGTCTGTTCCGGCGCAACGCTGGGGGTGATGCTGGGATTGCTCGTGTCTCGGATTTGGATTGTCATTACTCCACACAGATGTCCCGAATGGGTTGGGCCGCTGGTTGGAGATTCGGATTGTCCTGGAATTAGTCCGATCTCTTTGGCGACGACGCGAAATTGACATACCATGCTCGTTGCCATTTCCTGCATCGTCATCATGCGGGAGAATTCGTAGGTATCCGGGAAGAGATACCCTTCAAGCGTCCGCGCGCCGGGGGCGATATCGGCGATCAGCGCGGTGTCCGACTTCGCTACTTTCAGGAAATCCTGGGCGGGGCCGAGGCCGGCGGCCTCGATGGCACGGGCGATGTCGAACATGGTAAAGCCTTCGGGCACTACGACGGTGTGGACGTAGACGTCGCCGTGGCGAAGGCGCTTTTGAATCGCAAGCATGTTAGCCGGTTTTTCGAAGAGGTATTCGCCGGCTTTGAGGGAACGCCGGGGGTGAAGGTAGTGCCACAGCACGAAGGCCTTTTCACTGCGGATGATTCCGGCGCGCTTCAGCTCGGCGGCAATGTGATGCGTGGAATATCCGGGCCGCAATAAGACGAAGGTCTGGGCGGGAGGCGCGGTGGGCATTAGCACGGCCCAGGCGAACCATCCTGCAATGGCGAGGATCGCGACCAAAATCAGCCAGAGAATCTTGCGCACAATACCCACAGTTTAGACGATTGGGGATCACTTGTTGCCCAGGATGTTCAACCGGGCTTTACTTTAGTAAGTGGCTAATTTGCCTCAGGATGCTCACATCCCCGAAGCCGAACCAAGTGGGTCATTCTTATTGCAACCTCTCGGTCGAGGTATACTCAAATGTAAGAGGTCTTCTTCTATCTTGATGAGACGTAATACGTTCCTTTGGGCCGGCCCCTTGTTCCTGGCAATGCTTTCCACTACGGGATGCGTATTTCGCACCCGTCCGGTGGAAGAGCAGTACTCGAAGGTTCCTCTCAAGGAATCGACGCAGCAAGGGTTGATTGACATCATCAACCAGCAGGCGGAGTCCATCCAGTCGCTGAAAGCCACGGTGGACATCGACTCGTCGTCCGGCGGAGTGAAGAAGGGCCACTACACCGATTACAAGGAAATCCGCGGCTATATTCTGGCGCGCAAGCCGGATGCTCTGCACATGGTTGGCTTAATGCCAATTGTGCGCACCACGGCGTTTGACATGGTCAGCGAGGGCAAAGAGTTCAGGCTGTGGATTCCGCCCAAGAATCGCTTCGTAGTCGGCAAGAACGACGTGCAGACGCCGAACGCCGACCAGCCGCTGGAGAATATTCGTCCGCAGAATATTTACGAGGCGCTGTTGATCCGGCACATCGATCCTGAGACAGAGATTGCGGTGCTGGAGAACGACTATGAAACCCTGCACGACGCCAAAGGTCACCGCCTCTTGCAGGAGGACTATGAGCTGACGATTATCCAAAAGTACGACAAGGGCTGGAGGCTGGGGCGCAAGATCATTTTTGGGCGCACCGATCTGAAGCCGCACCGGCAATTTATTTACAGCGAGGATGGCAAAGTGGCCACCGATGCCAAATACGCGGAGTACAAGGATTACGATGGCTTCAGCTTCCCCTCGCGCATTGAGATCTACCGGCCGCAGGAAGAGTTCGACATCACGCTGAACATGCTGAAGTTGGATATCAACCAGCTGCTGAAGGACGATCAGTTTGTGCTGGCGCAGCCGCCCGGAGCGGTTGTGGTGAATCTGGATCATCCACAATCGAGTTTGGTTACGCCGCTGGGGCAGAGGTAATCGGAATTTCGCCGTCAGAGTCAAAACCCCCACCCTCTCGCAAACAGCGCGACAGGGGTGGGGCACCCGTACAACTTTCCTATGATGAACAAAATGGTTGTCGCCAACCTGGTGCATCGGCCGACGCGATCGTTTATTGCGACCAGCGCGATTGCGCTTGAAGTCGTGATGATCCTCATGGTGGTGGCGCTGTTTTACGGATTGTTAAATGGATCGAAGGAGAGTCAGCTTGGCGTGGGAGCGGATCTGATGGTGATGCCTCCTGGGTCGGCGGGGTTGATCGGCATGTCGGGAGCGCCAATCTCGGTCAAGGTCGGGAATGTTCTTCGCAAAGTGCCGCACATTGTCGCGGCTGTGCCGGTTATCTGGTGGTTCACACAAAAACCCGTGGAAATTATCTACGGAATCGACCTGGCGAGCTACGACACGCTTCCTCCAAAATTTGTCTACCTTTCCGGCGGCCCGTTTCAGGGGCCCTACGACGTTATCGTAGACGATTTTTTTGCAGGGATGAACCAGAAGACTGTCGGAGACAAGGTTGAGATTCTGAACCATCAGTTCCGTATCTGCGGAATTGTTCCGCACGGAAAGGGAGGCCGCAAGTTTCTGCCGCTGGCGACAATGCAGGACCTGGTGGCAGCGGAGGGCCGGGCTTCTGTCTTTTACGTCAAGCTCGATGACCCTGCGAATGCCGATCAAGTCGAGAAGGCGATTGAGCAGACACGGGGCATGGAGAAGTATTCGGTGCGTTCGATGCAGGAATATTTGTCGATGATGACGCCGGACAATCTTCCCGGGTTTGACCTTGCCATCAAGATTGTGATTGGCGTGGCCGTGGTGGTGGGATTTCTGGTGATCTTTCAATCCATGTACACGGCGGTGATGGAGCGGACGCGCGAGATTGGAATTCTGAAATCGCTGGGCGCTTCGAAGTGGTACATCGTAAATGTGGTGCTGCGGGAAACTCTGCTGCTGGCGGTGGTGGGAATTATCGCGGGGATCGTCATCAGTATGGTGACGCGCCGGGTCATCATGTTCGAAAGGCCGGTGCTGCGGTTGTTCTGGAGCAACGAGTGGGTGCTGCGGGCGACGTTGATTGCGATCGTTGGCGCGCTGGCGGGTGCGTTGTATCCGGCGTTGAAGGCCGCGCAAAGGGATCCGATTGACGCGCTGGCCTACGAATGAGCCTGCCTTGGCGCTCTGAACCTTCCTCAAATAGCGCTGTCATCCTGAGGCGCCGTTTTTTGGCGCCGAAGGACCTATGCATTGCTTGGCATGAGAGTGCATAGGTCCTTCGCTTCGCTCAGGATGACAAGTTGTTACTGTCCTCCGAAGTATTGCACGTGGACATAGGTGCCTAGTCTCACGTTGTAGGCGAGATACCAGCCAGGGTGATCCGGATCGTCATAGATCACGACTTGGTCGTTGGCCCAATCCCAGTCATTGGCGTAAGCGAGGTCAAACGGGGCAACGCCGAAGTAGAAGCCGCCAAACCAAAAACGGCTGGGGTCCCCTCCCTCAATGCGCCACTGGTGGCCACGGCCGAAGCCGCCGGTGAAACGGCCATGCTCGAAAGGACGATCGAGATGGTAGCGTGGATCATCTCGTCCAGCGTCGTGTCCGACCCACTCACCGTTGCTATGGACGTGCGGAGCTTCAGGGTGGCCTTGCTGATCGCGATAGGAACGGGGCGCAACTTCCTGTCGCGGCGCGTTGTCTTGTCGAGGCGCGGCTTGCTGTCGCGATGGCTCGGCTTGGCGTGCTCCTCCACGCGAGGGTGGCGGACCGTGGGGAGGAACGTAACCGCCACCTACGGCATGGCTGCTTCCCTGATGGTTATTGTGTTGTGCGAAGGCCGGAAGGGAAACGAACAGCGATACGGCAAGGAGTGTGGGGAGTAATCTCATGAATACCTCCAAGGGTTACCTTACCATTGCGGCTGGGCGGTAACAAATCGTTGACAATTCTTTGCACAGTACGCTATCGTAAAGACTTTGGCAGTCGTGTTGCCCGCCTGATGGCCTGGCGTCCTCGCTAGGGAATCAACGAGCGGTCTTCTTTCGCAGCCTTTATTCAATCTGGGAGAACTCTGATGTCAACCTATTTCCCCAAACCGGGGGAAATTGTGCGCAAGTGGTACGTCGTGGATGCGGACGGGCAAACGCTCGGGCGCCTGGCGTCGCAAGTGGCGCGCATCCTTATTGGCAAGGAAAACCCGCAATACACGCCGTTTCTCGATACTGGCGATCACGTGATTGTGATCAATGCCGAGAAGATCAAGACGACCGGCATGAAGGCCGAGCAGAAACAGTATCACCACTACACCGGATATCCCGGCGGTTTGCGGACTGAGGATTACAACAAGCGCTTGGTGCGTAAGCCGGAAGCTGTGATCGAGTCCGCGGTAAAGCGCATGCTGCCGAAAAACAAGCTGGCGGCGCACATGCTTTCGAAGTTGAATGTGTACAAGGGCGATAAGCATCCGCATCAGGCGCAGAAGCCACAGGATTTGAAGCTGGAAGTGCGGGAGTATCCGGCGCGGAAGGCAGCGGTTTCGTAGGAACAGCTACGAGCCTTGAGCTACGAGCTAAAGAAATTCATAATTGAAAGGTTAAGAGTCAGGTGAGTTCCACGTCTTTGCTCGGAACTCATAGCTCACGACTCGAAGCTAAAAATGGCAGAATTAGTTCAATATTACGGAACGGGACGCCGCAAGCGGGCGATTGCCCGCGTTTATTTGCGTCCGGGCAGCGGCGAGTTCAGTGTGAACGGGCGTGCGTTTGAAGAATATTTCGTGACGCCGGCGCAGCGCTCGGCGGCGAAGGCGCCGCTGGCGTCTTCGGATACTGCGGCTACGTTCAACGTCATCGCCAGCGTCCTCGGCGGCGGCGTGCGCGGCCAGGCGGACGCGGTCAAGTTGGGCATCGCGCGCGCGTTGATGCAGTTCAATGCGGAACTGCGGAAGAAGCTGAAGGCCGAAGGTTTGGTCAGCCGGGATTCGCGCGGGAAAGAGCGCAAGAAGTACGGGCAGAAGGGCGCTCGCAAACGGTTCCAGTTCTCGAAGAGATAGGTTTCAAGGTGATAAGGTTTCAAAGTTTCAGGGTCTGGCAGTTCGACTTTGAAACCTTGAAACCTGCGAAACGTTGAAACATTTGGCTTTTCAGGTGTTCAATTCTTCCCGTGCCTCGCGTGCGGGGCGGGAATGGCAATCGGAAAGAAGGTTTCATCGTTTCAGAAGTTTCAATGTTTCAAAGACCTTGAAACATTGCAACCTTGAAACTCTGAAACCTTGAATTTCCGATGCAGATCAAAGAGGAGGTTCATTGGCTACGATTACCATGAAGGAGTTGCTCGAAGCGGGCGTCCACTTC
>Ga0193751_1001156_pt1 | contig 17457 bp, 15 predicted proteins | sample L1c2metaG_FD_143050 | JGI IMG/M metagenome (GOLD analysis project Ga0193751, IMG submission 143050) | Soil microbial communities from a riparian zone of the East river system, Colorado, United States - L1c2 | ecosystem: Environmental > Terrestrial > Soil > Riparian zone | place: USA: East River... | reverse complement strand
CACTGGCATCGATCGCAGACCAGGCGAGATCGACGGCAAGGCGCTGTTCGATGTCGGCGCCGGCGAATCCTGGGACCGCTTCGTCTCGCACGCGGTGATTGCGCGGAGCGCGGGCGTTGAGTGCTTGAGCGGAATCCCGGGCAGCGTAGGCGGCACGCCGGTACAGAACGTTGGCGCTTACGGCCAAGAAGTTTCGGAGACGATCGAGGCGATCGAAGTCCTTGACCTAAAAGATGGTCAGGTGCGCGACCTGTGCAGGGAGGCCTGCGGATTCGCCTATCGCTCCAGCATTTTCAATACGACGGAACGCGGACGGTTCGTCATTCTTCGCGTCGCCTACGCACTCACGCCCGGGGGCGAGCCCCACGTCGCCTATGCCGATTTGAAAAAGCACTTTGAGGGCCGCGAGACCCCGCCCAATCTTGCCGAGACTCGCGAGGCGGTACGCCACATTCGCGCGCTGAAGGGAATGTTGATCGTTGACGGCGATCCCGATTGCCTAAGCGCGGGATCGTTTTTCAAGAATCCCGTGATTTCCCGAGACCAGCATGAAGACCTGAAGGCGCGAGCCGCGGCGAAAGGCTTAACGCTGCCCAGCTATCCCGCGCTGGAGAAGAGCAAGAAAATCTCGGCCGCCTGGCTGGTCGAGCACTCCGGATTCGCCCGCGGATACGGCTTTGGACAAGTGGGCATTTCGCACAACCATGCGCTCGCCATTGTGAACCGCGGCGGAGCCACCGCCGCCGAAGTCCTCGCCTTGAAAGATCAGATCCAGCAGCGCGTCGAGCAAATCTGGGGCGTGCGCCTGGAGCCCGAGCCGGTGATGGTCGGCTTCTGAGAGCAGTTCCGAGTTGTCAGTTCCCAGTTCTCAGTTCCCAGTTCTCAGTTCCCAGTTCCCATCCCCATCCTCTAGTTTGTCATTCCGAGCGAAGCGAGGAATCTGCTTTCTCTTGCGGCGCAACAGCAGATTCCTCGCGCCAAAAACAAGGCGCTCGGAATGACAATTCTCCTTAGATACTGCAAGCACCTTCCTTCCAAACGTTCCCATTCAAGAAATTCCTGAACAAAATCTGGCTCGGGACGGTCTTCATGAGTGAGGACAGACAAGTGCTGGCAGGAGAGGCGATCCTGAGTGGAGCGGCGACGATCGAGCGCACCGAAAACGAGCGTAGTCAGGAGGAGGTGCTCGAAGCTCTGGTCCGGGAGCACTCCCGGCTCGTCTACCGCATCGCCTATGCCGTGCTGCGCCGCCATCACGACGCCGAAGATGCCACGCAGGAAACGTTCATGCGGGTGCTGCGCTACAGTTCGAAGCTTGCGTCCGTGGACAATCAGAAGACGTGGCTGGTGCGAATCGCGTGGCGCGTAGCCGTAGACCGGAGTAGGCTGCGTGGACGGACGCGAGAAATTCCTTTGGAAGATCCCGAGAAGCCGTTGCCGGAACCAGCTTCTGACGACGCTCCGGCGGATCAGAGTCTTCACGGCGCGCAGGTCGCTGTGGCGCTGCAGCGAATGATCGCCGCGCTCCCAGACAAGCTTCGCGAGCCGTTGATTTTGTCGACCCTGGAAGAGATGTCGCCCAAAGAGGTCGCCGCGACGCTGGGAATCAACGAGGCGGCGGTGCGTTCACGCGTTTTCCGGGCGCGGCAGATTTTGCGGGAAAAGTTGGCAGGACGAATTGGCAGCAGCAGGTAAAAGTCATGGCAGACATGAAGCAGGACGAACTCGATCGCGTACTGTATGCCGCGCTGGCGAAATACGCAGCGGCTCAGCCGAGGCAAGGATTGGAAGAGCGGGTGCTGGCGAACTTGCGCGCCGAGCGGGCGCAGGTTGCAAATCGAGCGTGGTGGCGCTGGGGCGTGATGGCCCTGACGGCGGCAATTGTCATCGTGGCAATAGCCTTCGCGTGGAGATCAGGCGAGCGGCCTCATCCACCGGTGGCGGATCATCTTCCAATCCGGACGCCGAGCGTGGAGCAGCCTGGATCGCGGGTCGCGGCGAAGACAGGAGCAAACAACGTTCATCCACAAGCGTCCGGTCCGGCGACCCGGCAAGCCACACATCGTGCTCGTCACAAGGTCGCCGAGCCCGGCAATCCCAAGCTCGATCAGTTCCCGTCGCGGCAGCAACTGAGTGAGCAAGAACTGGCCTTAGCGAGGTATGTTAGCGAGTTTCCGCAGGAAGCCACGCTGATCGCACGAGCGCAAGAGGAATACGAGAAAGATATTCAGGAGAAGATGAAAGACGCACATTCTGAGACCGAGTTTTCCAATTCCGACCAACAAGAAAGGTGAGGCAGCTATTTATGCGAAAAATGTTTGTAGTCTTGATTGCGGTAGTGACAATAGGGCTCTGGTTTGTACCGAGGCCCGCAGAAGCGCAGGAGGGGTCCAAAGAAAGCGGCTCGACAGAGCCCGCAAAGCCAAAACCGGTGCAACCCGTACAGTCCTATCGTCTCGATTTTTCCTTCAATGAAGTGGCTGACGGAAAGATTCTAAACACCCGGCACTACTCCATGAACATGACCGGCGGTAATCCCAATGAGATAAAAATCGGGACGCGGGTTCCGGTTGCAAGCGGCTCAAGCTCGAGCACGCCTGCGTCCACTCAGTACCAGTACTTGGACGTCGGAACCAATATCTGGGCTCAGCTGAGAGAGCACGGCGATGAGTTCATCTTGGTGGTCAGGGGCGAGGTCAGCAACCTGGATGTGGAAACCGGGGAACACTCCGGGGCATTTTTGCCACCGGTGGTTCGGCAAATCAAAATCAATGGTGACACGTTGCTGGTTGTCGGGAAACCGATCGTGATCGGCAGCGTGGACGATCCGAATTCCAAAAAGCAGTTTCAGCTTGAGGTGACAGTCACGAAGTTGAAATAGTTCACGGGGAGGACACTTCTAAAGACAATTGTTGATTGTTGATTTTTGATTGGGATTGAAAATCGGGACCTTCCGAAGTGCTTTATGCAGTTCAATCAAAAATCAACAATTCTTAACGCGCGCCGCCTCAGCCTACTGATCGGCAAATCCTGACGCTGCCTGAAAGATTTCTACAAACATTTCGCGGGTCAGCTTGCCGGTCTGCGTGTTCTGGTTGGAAGGATGGTACGACGCGAGCAGCACCTTGCCGTCGGGCATGCGGTAACTCGCTGCGTGTTTAAAGACATAATTTTTTTTGTTGGCGATTATACCCAGCCGCTTCAAGTAATTAAGGTAAGCCTCGAAGCCGATCTTACCCAGGGCGACGATCACCTTCACGTTTCTTAATCCCGCCAACTCGCGATCAAGAAATGACGCGCATGCTGTCAGTTCCTCCGGCAACGGCTTATTGTCCGGCGGAGCGCAACGGACTGCGGCCGTAATATAGAGATCCGTTAACGTCATGCCGTCGTTGCGGTCGATGGCCGTGGGCTGGCTGGCAAATCCCGTTTCATGCAGCACGGGATACATGAACTTCCCGGAAGCGTCGCCGGTGAACGGACGCCCAGTGCGGTTCGAGCCGTGAGCCCCGGGGGCTAGACCAATGACGAGCACGCGAGCCTGAGGATCGCCGAACCCAGCCACCGGCTTGCCCCAATATTCCCAGCCAAGATAGGCGCGCCGCTTGACGCGCGCAACTTCCTCCCGGTACGCGACCAACCGCGGGCAGCGGGTGCAAGCCACGATTTCGCGGTTGAGAATAGTCAGCCAGGACATCGGTTCATTACACCACACCGCCTAACATCCCGTCGTAGAGACGTAGCTCGCTACGTCTCTGCCGACAGCATCGTAAAACTATGTTTCGAGGCGCCGCATGTAGAGACGTTGTAAGCAACGTCTCTACGATTCCGTTTCTGGGCCAACGACCTACGACAAACGACCAACGACGGTTCTGTGCGTTTGACGCTGCTCTCCCTTAGTCTTTACACTCAGATGAACGGCGTGTGAACCGGATTGATCCGTGGTTCGAGGAGCGTTCAAAACCGGGCAGTAGGATGTAGCAGGCAACGTTGAAAGGGTCAAAGTGAGTCCCACGGAAACAGTCGATGCCGCCAACGACGCGAAGAAAGACGGCGTCAAACGCGAGATTTCGGTCGAAATCCCGGCCGCGGAGGTCACTCGCGAGATGGAAATTATTATTCTGAAATATCAGAAAGTGGCCCGCTTGCCTGGCTTTCGGACCGGACACGTCCCCGCGTCCATCATCAAGCAACGATTCAAGGAAGATCTGAAAAGTGACGTAGTCGAGGCCCTGGTCCCACGCTACTTCCGCAAAGAGGCGGAAAAGCAGGGGATGATTCCGGTCTCCCAGCCCCGCGTCACCGACCTGCATATTCATGACGGCGAGCCGTTGCGCTTCAAGGCCAGCTTCGAAATCCTGCCTGAGATCGTGGTCGAGGGTTACAAAGAACTGCGCGCCGATCACCCCGAGATCGTCGTCACCGACGAAGAAGTGGAAGCGGCGGTGAACAGCGTGCGCGAGCAGCACGCCACCTATACTTCGGTGGAAGGACGGCCGCTGGCCGAAAGCGATTTCGCGCAGGCTTCCATGGACGGCAAGCCGAAAAAAGGGGACGACAAAACTCAGCCCGTGCACATGGACGAGGTCCTGATCGAGATCGGCGGCAAGAACACGGTGCCCGAGTTCACCGAGAACCTACGCGGCGCCAATGCCGGAGACGAGCGCGAATTTGAAGTGAGCTATGCCGAGGACGTCGCCGACAAACGGTTAGCCGGCAAAACGTTCGTCTACAAAGTGAAAGTGCACGCGATTAAACAGAAGAGCCTTCCCGAGTTGAACGACGAGTTCGCTAAGGAGCTCGGCGAGTTCACCAGCCTAGATCAGGTGCGCCAGCAGATTCGCGAAAACATGCAGGCGGAGCGCAAGCACGATGCCGAGCGCGAAGCCAAAGATAAGCTGATGGCCGAACTGGTCAAACGCAACGACTTCGAAGTCCCGGAGTCGCTGGTTGATCGCCAGATCGATCTGCGCCTGGAACGCGGTCTGCGCGCGCTGGCGGCGCAGGGCATGAAGATGGAGGACCTCAAGAAAATGGATCTGCCGCGCTTGCGGGCAGGTCAGCGAGATCAGGCGGTACAGGATGTGAAGTCGTCGTTGTTACTGGAACGCGTCGCGGAGCTGGAAAAAGTCGAGGCCGGGGATGATGAATTGAATCACGAGATTGAAGCCCTGGCCAAGCAGTCCAAACAGACTTCGGAGGCGGTCCGCGCTCGTTTGACACAGGATGGGGGCCTCGATAGAATCCGAAACAGAATCCGCAGCGAAAAGACCCTCGACTTTTTGTACCACCAGTCCGAATAGTCACTCACTGATGACACGGACCTCTTCGACCCTCCCCATGTAGTCAAAGCGTTGCATTGGGGCGGAGTGTGGCAGGTGAATGTGAAGAACGATTCGTCAAAGAACGATCCTCAAATGATGCTGGTTCCGATGGTCATCGAGCAGACCGGGCGGGGCGAACGCGCCTACGACATCTATTCCCGGCTGCTGCGCGACAACATTATTTTCATCGGCACCCCGATTGACGACAACATCGCCAACCTGGTCATCGCCCAAATGTTGTTTCTGGCTCAGGAAGATCCCGAGAAAGACATCCAGCTTTACATCAACTCTCCGGGGGGCTCCATCACGGCCGGCATGGCGATTTATGACACCATGCAGTACGTGAAGAATGATGTGATGACCCTGTGCGTGGGCCAGGCCGCGTCGATGGCAGCGTTACTATTGGCATCCGGCGAAGCGAAAAAGAGATTGGCGCTGCCCAATTCGCGGATTCTAATACATCAGCCCTCCATGGGAGGACTGTCGGGGCAGGCAACGGATATCGACATTCACGCTCGGGAAATCCTGCGCATGCGCGAGATTACAAACCAGTTGCTCTCCAAGCACAGTGGGCAAAAACTCGACAAAGTGGAAAAAGATGTGGAGCGCGACTTCATTATGAACGCGCAGCAGGCTAAGGAATACGGAATCATAGACGATATCATCTACAAGACGGCAAAAGCTGTATGATCTGCCTTCGCGCCTGACGGGAAGTCGGCGAAAGTGGAGCGGCGGAAGAGGCTGAAGGACGCTGGGACCTGTTCTGCTGGCTAAAGATTCAAGGAGTAGAGCCGAGTGAAAACCAAGTCGGGCTCCGACGAGATTCTACGCTGCTCGTTCTGCCACAAGTCGCAGGACGCCGTGGCCAAACTGATTTCCTCGCCCAGTGATTATCCCCGCGCCTATATCTGCGACGAGTGCGTAGCGGTCTGCAACTCCATTCTGGAAGACGACCGTACCGCAACTCCTCAGCCCGCCAAACCCGACCAACTGCCCAAGCCCCAGGAAGTGAAGACTTTCCTCGACGAGTACGTAATTGGGCAGGAGCAGACCAAGAAAAAGCTGGCGGTCGCGGTTTACAACCACTACAAACGCATCTTCATGAACCGGCAGAAGGCCAGCGACGGCATCGAACTCAGCAAGTCGAACATCATGCTGATCGGACCCACCGGGACGGGCAAGACACTGCTGGCGCAGACTTTGGCCCGCATGCTGGACGTACCTTTCGCCATTGTCGATGCCACCACCCTCACTGAAGCCGGCTATGTTGGCGAAGACGTCGAGAACATTATCCTCAAGCTGCTGCAGGCGGCGGACGGCGATGTGAGCCGCACCCAGACCGGGATCATCTACATCGATGAAGTCGACAAGATCGGGCGCAAGGACGAGAATCCTTCGATCACTCGCGACGTTTCCGGCGAAGGCGTGCAGCAGGCGCTGTTGAAGATTCTGGAAGGCACGATCGCCAATGTTCCCCCGCAGGGCGGACGCAAGCATCCCCACCAGGAATTCACTCCGGTGGACACGACCAACATCCTTTTCATTTGCGGCGGAGCTTTCGTGGGCCTCGACAAGATCATTTCGCGCAGAATTGGTAAAAAGTCCCTCGGCTTCCGAGGCGGCGAAGACGCGGAAAAGGACGACGCGGCCGGTTCGAAAAAGCGTACCCAGGAATTGTTGACCGAGATCCAACCGGAAGACCTCATCAAGTTCGGGCTGATTCCTGAATTTGTGGGCCGGTTGCCGGTGGTCGGCATGCTCGAAGATCTCGACGAGTTCGCCCTCATCGAAATCCTGACCCGGCCGAAAAACGCCATCGTCAAGCAATACCAGCGTCTGTTTGAGTTCGAAAACGTGCGCCTGAAGTTCCACGAAGAAGCTCTGCGGGCGATCGCCCGGCAGGCCATGGCGCGCAAAGTAGGAGCTCGCGGATTGCGCATGATTCTCGAAGAACTCATGCTCGACCTGATGTTCAATCTCCCCAGCCAGAAGAAAGTAAAGGAGTTCGAAGTCACGCGGGAGATGGTGGAAAAACGCAGCGCCTCGTTTGCCACCGTGATGGAAAAAGCAGGGTAGGAACCCGTCGTTGGTCGCTCGTCGTTGGTCGCTCGTCGTTGGTCGTTGGCCTAGGGCGAAGCGCCTTTGCCAACGACCAAAGACCAACGACTCGGGCCGAAACGCGGTAGAATCTAAAGGCAGTCATTCCAGGGAGACTCAGTGACCACATCCAAGGAAAAGTTCGAATCCAAAAAGCTGCCGATGATGCCTATTCGGGACGTGGTCATCTTCCCCTTCATGATGACGCCATTCGTGGTGGGCCGCGAGTCGAGCGTCCGTGCCCTGGAAGAGGCGTTGGCGGCGGACAAGAAGATTTTCCTGGCCACCCAGCACGACGCCTCCATCGACGAACCCAAAGCCAACGAAATTTATCAGGTGGGAACGATCGTCAACATCGTGCAGAGCCTCAAGCTGCCCGACGGCAACATTAAAGTGCTGGTCGAAGGAGTGGAGCGCGGCAAGATCTTGCAGGTGGTCGACACCGACGGATTCATGCAGGCCACGGTGCGCGTCGCGCGTTACTCGACCGAAGGCAACCAGGCGCTCGAAGCCGGCATGCAGAGAGTAACAACGCTGTTTGAGCAGTATGTAAAGCTTTGCCAGGCACTCAACTACGAGACCATGATCTCGGCCGTGCGCATGGAAGATCCGGCCAAGCTGACCGACGTCATCTCCGCCAACCTGCAACTCTCGATTGAAGAAAAACAGGAACTGCTGGAAATTTTCGATCCGGCCGAACGCCTCACCCGCATCGCCGACGTGCTCGACATCGAGATCGAAAAGCTCAACGTCGACCGCACCATCCAGTCGCGCGTGAAGCGGCAAATGGAGAAGGCCCAGAAAGAGTATTACCTCAACGAGAAGATCAAGGCCATCCAGAAAGAACTGGGCCGCGGCGAGAAAAGTGAATTTGATGAACTGAAGAAGAAGATCGAATCCGCCGGGATGCCAAAGGACGTAAAAGACAAGGCCCTGCAGGAATTGAAAAAGCTGGAGGCCATGCCGCCCATGTCGGCCGAGTCCACGGTTTCGCGCAACTATCTCGACTGGCTGCTGGCCGTGCCGTGGAAGAAGCGCTCCAAGGAAATCCGAAATATTTCCCGCGCCGAGAAAGTTCTGAACGAAGACCATTACGGCCTGGAGAAGATCAAGGAACGCATCCTCGAATTCCTCGCCGTTCGGCAACTGGTAAAAAATCCCAAGGGCTCGATCCTCTGTTTTGTCGGCCCTCCGGGCGTAGGCAAAACTTCGCTGGGAATGTCGATCGCCAAGGCTACCGGCCGCAAGTTCGTCCGCATGTCGCTGGGCGGCGTGCGCGACGAAGCTGAGATTCGCGGCCATCGCCGCACTTACATCGGCGCTCTTCCCGGACAAATCATTCAGATGATGAAGAAGGCCGGCACCAAGAACCCGGTCTTCATGCTCGACGAAGTCGACAAAATGTCGATGGATTTCCGCGGCGACCCCTCCGCGGCGCTGCTCGAAGTGCTCGATCCCGAACAGAATTTCATGTTCGTCGACCACTATCTCGACGTGGAATACGACCTTTCGCAGGTATTTTTTGTCGCCACCGCGAACGTGATGCACACCATACCCGCTGCTCTCCAGGACCGCATGGAAGTGCTTCGCCTGCACGGCTACACGGAGCAGGAAAAGGTCGAGATCGCGAAACAGTTCCTGGTCAAAAAGCAGATGCTGGCCGCGGGCTTGTCGGAAAAGAACATCAAGTTCACTGACGAGGCCATCACCAATCTCATCCGCTCCTACACTCGCGAAGCTGGCGTCCGCAACCTGGAGCGCGAAATCGGCAACGTTTGTCGCAAAGTCGCCCGCAAGGTCGTGAAAGAAGGCGCGAATTATACCGTCGCCGTCACTGGAGAGAACGTCAACGACTTCCTGGGCGTCATCAAGTTCCGCGACACTCTGGCTCATGAGAAGAGCGAAGTCGGACTGGTTACGGGCCTGGCCTGGACTGAGGTCGGCGGCTCGATCCTGAGCACCGAAGCCAGCGTGGTTGACGGCAAAGGCAAGCTGACCCTTACCGGTAAACTGGGCGACGTGATGCAGGAATCAGCACAGGCGGCGATGTCGTATGTGCGCTCGCGCGCGCACCGCCTCGGCCTGAACCGCGACTTCTACCGCAATCTCGATCTGCATGTGCACGTTCCCGAAGGCGCCATTCCAAAAGATGGCCCCTCGGCCGGTATCACCATTGCCACCGCCATCTCCAGCGCCCTGAGCAAAATTCCCGTGCGTCGCGATCTGGCCATGACCGGCGAGATCACGCTGCGCGGCAAGGTTCTGCCCATCGGCGGCCTGAAAGAGAAGCTGCTGGCCGCGCACCGCGCCGGGTTGTTCGAAGTGATTCTGCCCAAGGACAACGAAAAAGATGTCGCCGAGGTGCCGGAAAATCTGCGCACGGCTATGAAGCTGCACTTCGTCGATACCATGGACCAGGTTCTGCAGATCGCTCTGGAAACTCCGCTACCGAAGCTCGATGAAGAAGCCGTGCAGCCAATCGCGCCGCTGACCGCCAACACCGGCGACAGTCCCACGGCCCATCAGTAGAGACGCAGTTTTGAAAGGGCGCGGCCTTAGCCGCGTCATAAACTTTCGCCCCAGCGGGGCGCCTGATAATAGCCCGGCGCTTCCAGCGCCGGGGAAAGTGGGAAATCGGAGCGCGTCCCGGAGGGACGCCCGAAGATCTCGCGCAGACTCTTTAGCCCCTGAGCCGCACAGAGCACCCTTCCTTGCCGTTTTCGAATAAACTGCTAGAGTCACCCAGCCCCACGATTCTGAATTCAGGCAAGGGCCTAGAGATGTCCACATCGAACCAAAGCCAGATTTTTTTTGAGGACGGGCCGGAACCCTCCATCGAACCGGGACAGCCGCGCACGACCGGAATACTTCCCTCGCAGGAAATCAGCAACTTAATCGCCCGAGGACACATTAGCGCGTCGCGCGCCATCGAACCCGAACATATCCAGCCGGCGAGTCTCGACCTGCGCCTGGGCGACATGGCGCACCGGGTGCGAGCAAGCTTTCTGCCGGGCCCGAACAGTACCGTCGAATCGAAGATCAAAGATCTCCGCATGGCGCGAATCGATCTGACTGCTGCGCCGGTTTTCGAAAAGGACTGCGTCTACATCATCCCGCTGGTGGAAGAGTTGAACTTACCGGAAAACACTTCCGGGAAGGCCAACCCTAAGAGCACCACAGGACGCCTCGACATTTTCACTCGCCTCATCACCGATTACGGTACCGAGTTCGACAGCGTTCCCCATGGATACAAAGGCAAGCTCTACGCCGAAGTTGTTTCCCGCACCTTCACCGTCGCTATTCGCGCCGGGATGAGGCTGAGCCAGCTCCGCTTCGTACAGGGCAGTCCCCGCTCCAGCGATCGCACGATTAAAGACCTGGATCACGACGAACCTCTCGTCTACATGGACGAAAGCAGCCCCGGCAAAGCGCAACTGCAACGCGGCCTGCGGATCACCGTCAATCTCGAAGCCTCGGAGCCGGGCGAGATCATTGCCTACAAGGCGAAACGATATGCACCGGTAATCGATCTGGAAAAGATCGGCCATTACCCGACCGAGGAGTTCTGGGAAGTTCGTCACCAAGGAGCAAATAAGAATCTGATTCTCGAGCCCGGTGACTTTTATATTCTCGCTTCGCGCGAGCGGGTGCGTGTCCCTCCCGACTTCGCCGCCGAAATGGTTCCCTTCGATCCCGCTGACGGCGAATTTCGAATTCACTACGCCGGATTCTTCGATCCCGGCTTCGGCTACGGTTCCAGCGAAATCAAAGGCACTCGCGCGGTGCTCGAAGTCCGCGCCCATGAAGTTCCGTTCCTGATGGAACACGGACAGCTTGTAGGCCGCCTCAACTACATGCACCTGTTGTCGCGCCCGGAAAAAATCTACGGCACGAACATAGGATCCTCCTACCAGCATCAGGCCCTCACCCTGAGCAAGCAGTTCCGCCGCGAACCGAAGGGCTGAGCACCCATCCATCCGTAGAGACGTAGCTTGCTACGTCTCTGCCGAAAGCATTTCGAACGATCGCAAGAGAGACGTTGCCAGTAACGTCTCCACGACGGCTTGTCCGCCGAGGCCCGGCTTGCCAACTTCCTCTCCCTCGTTGCAAACTTGAGCATGAGGGTTCTCTCCCGCTTCCTGGCGGCGGCCACCGATGCCGCGCAATTCCCTGCTCCCAGCCTGCCGGAGATTGCCTTCCTCGGCCGCTCCAACGTCGGCAAATCCAGCGTGATCAATTCTCTGGTCGGCACCAAGCTGGCGCGCACCAGTTCCACTCCCGGCCGCACCCGCAGCATCAACTTCTTCGAAATCCGCTGGCCGGGAAAGCCGCGCCCCGAGCTGATCTTCGCCGATCTCCCCGGCTACGGCTACGCCAAGATTTCGCGCGAGATCTCGGCGGAGTGGCCGAAATTCATCGAGCCCTACCTCAACGACCGTCCCACCCTCGGCTTGTGCATCGTTCTGGTGGATGCCAACGTTCCTCCGCAACCGAGTGACCGCCAACTGTTGGACTTTCTCAGCGCCTCGCAACGCACCTTTCTGGTAGTGGCCACCAAGAGCGACCGGCTCTCGAACAATCAACTGCAAAATACTCTGCGAGTCTTGACCCAGGAGTATCCCGCGGCTCGTCTGCTTCCCTTCTCGGCCAAGACCGGAGCCGGATGCGACGAACTGTGGAAGGAAATTCGGCAGGTGGCGCAGCATATGACTACAACCGAAGCTTCTTAGAAAATTCTCAGAGAGACATTCACGCTCCGTACTCTAATCGTTTCAGCCTTTTCCTCCGATAGAGAGAGCAGAGTTTTCCCCGGGTCTTCCTAAGGCAAGAATTGCGCCGGGCGGCTTGGATTTGCAGAGAACCAAATCGAGAGACCATGGCAGAGCAAAACAACGAAGGCGTCGCTTATTTAAAGGCCTTGAAGCAGTCAGACGATCCGGCCGCGGCAGCGCCACCTCTGGAAAGCGCTTCGGGCCAGCAACTCATCGGGAGCACTGTCGAAACCGACGCCGGCGGCCGCGTTAGGGAAAAACGGCGCAGCTTTCGCTATAAGTGCGAAGGCAGCGCCGAACTCCGGCAGGACGGCCGCGACATACGTATTTGGGCTACCGTTCGGGACGTGAGTCTGCATGGTTGTTATGTAGAGGCGCAGGCTACCTATCCAGTGGGCGCCATTCTGTACATGAAACTGGAAGCCAATGGTGTTCAGGTCGAGACCAAAGGCCTGGTGCGCGTGAACTATCCTTACCTCGGCATGGGCAGTGCGTTCCATGAAACGTCAGAAGCAGTTGTGGCGCGATTGCGAGAGATGCTGAATAAAATTTCCCGCCGCACCGTGGTTATGGTGCCGGGCATCCCGTTCGGACGTTGCCTCAACTCGCCGATCCCGCTTCCGCGGCTTGCGGACTCGTTCTCCCAGTCGGTCAAAGAATTTCGCTTGATCTGGCACCTCCGAGTTTGTAGCGTTCCACGAGCAGCTTAGCTGGTGATCGCGTCGCGTGGACGTGCGTACCAGCGCCGAATCAGCGGAAACATGTCGGACGCCGGCCAATGCGCGCTTGCAATTGCCGAGACCCAAACTCTAACTATTAATTTAATAGTTGACAATGGGAGATTGCGTGCAATATAAATCTGTAACTATTAATTATTTAATTGTTCGTCCTGGGGGAGGTAGCGTTGGCACGGAAAAAATCACCGAACTTAACGGAAGGTGAACTACGGCTGATGAACGTAGTGTGGAAGGAAGGGCGAGCGACGGTGGGTGAAGTAGTAGCATCATTGCCGGCCAATCCGCCGCTTGCGTACAGCACCGTGCTGACCACGCTGCGCATTCTGGAGGCCAAGGGCTACCTGCGGCACACGAAGAAAGGACGCGCCTTCATCTATGAACCCGTGATTGCGCAAGAAGAAGCCAGCCGTACCGCATTGGGTCATCTGGTGAACCGCTTTTTCGGTGGCTCGCGCGAACTGCTGGTCGTGAATCTACTGAAAGAAGAAACAATAGGCCGAGCCGAATTGCGGCGCATCAAAAGGACGATCGCGGAGAGTGAGCAAGGAGAGCAGAAATGACACATATCAACTTCGCCATGACAACTCTTCTGAACGGAATCTGTCAGGGCACAATTCTAGCGGCGGTGATGTGGGTCCTTTTGAAACTGCTTCCGCGATTGAACTCGACGACACGCTTCACGGTTCTATGGCTAACCTTGCTCGCTGTCGTGGCCCTGCCTACCGGGCTGGTGTCGCCCAGAGGTCCCACTACTACAGGGGCCCGACCGGATTCGCTTCCGACTGCAACAACGAACACGCCTGTGGCCACGACTTTCGCTCCTGCGGAAATTCGGTACTCGGAATTGAAGGCCGCCGCGAACCCCGAGTCACATCCTGGATCAATTCCTGAATCAAATCGTGAATCCGCATCCCAACGAGGTTTCAAATCCGCGCTGCGAAACGCGGGCTCCCGGACTTCATCGGTAGTGAGGGAGGCGGTTGAGCATCCACTGATTCGCATTCGCTCTGGAAAGGTTCTTGCCGTGATCGAGATTCTATGGGCTCTCCTGTCTCTAGTGATGCTGGCGAGGCTGGCACGTGGATACCGGGAGCTGCGAAGGTTGAAATCAGGCGCGACGCCGGCTCCGGACCGCTGGGAGTTGCGGTTGCGGCGTCTGTGTGCAATCAACGGCGTTCGGCGGCAAACGCGATTGCTCATCTCGAGGCAGGTCGCGGGCCCTGTGTCGCTCGGATTCCTCGATCCGGCGATCCTGATCCCTTGGGCATTTCTCGACACGCTTTCGGACTCGGAACTCGACCACATCGTGATGCACGAACTCGCCCACCTACGGCGCCGAGATGATTGGACCAATCTGGCGCAGAGATTTATTGAAGCAGTGATACCGATTCAGCCGGCGGTCTACTGGCTCAGTCACCGGATGTCACTCGAGCGTGAGATGGCATGCGATGACTGGGTGATCGCAGCAACAGGAACCGCGAAGCCATATGCGGCTTCGCTAACGAAAGTGGCAGAACTCTCGCAATTTGGGCCTGCGGGCATCCTGGCCGCAGGCGCGGCGGGAAACCAGTCACAGCTCCTCCGGCGCGTTCATCACATGCTGGACAGAACCCGGAACGCAGCCCCGAAGCTTGTCTTTGGTCCACTGGTAGCGGCGGTTGCCGTGGTCGGCGGGGTGATCTATTTGGGCGCGCGGGCTCCGCAAATGGTCGCGTTCGCGCAGAATCCGGCAAACGAAAACAGCCAGCAGGAGCTTACCGTAACAAAAGCGCCAAAAGCACTGCATTCACTGCAGGCACACGTAGCACCAATTGCGGCGCTGACTCCTGGTGCACCGTTGGCGTCTTACGCATCGCTAACATCGATCGCGGTGCTTACTCCATCCGCATCGCCGGCAGTGCAGGCTGCCACTTCGCCGCTTGCACCGCCTGCGCCTCTCGCGCCCAGCGCTCCGCTATCTGCCATGGCGCCGCTAGCACCCCTGGCGTCCGCAGCCTCGCAGCAGAGTGGCGAGACTCATATGGAATTTACAACCCAGAACGGGTGGACGTCACTGAAAGTGAAGATTGACGGCGCAATCGAATTCACTGACGACGATCAGGACGTTAAGTCATTGTCTCCCAATGGACATTTCACCCTGGAAGAAGGGAGTTGGCTTTCCGGACGCGGGTATGACGTGAAAGCGGATGCTACTGGAAATCTTGCAAAGACCTACTCGGTGGGTCGGACTTCGAAACCTTTGGACGACGAGGGGCGTGCATGGCTAGGGCGCTTGCTCCCACAGGTGATTCGCGACACTGGGATTGGAGCAGGACCCCGCGTCGCGCGAATACTCCGGCAAGGTGGTCCGCCGGCTGTGATCGCCGAGATTGGATTGGTCCACAGCGATGGATCGAGGCGCATTTATCTGGAGCAACTCTTCTCCCAAGCGACCCTGAATACGGAGCAGCTCAAAGACTCCTCCAAGTTGATTCGGGGAATCTCGTCGGATGGCGATAAGGCGCAGGTGCTGATTACTGTGGATGAGAAGTATTTCACCGGCTACCTTCGTCCGTACCTGTTTGACGCAGCCGAGAGCATTAATTCCGATGGCGACAAACGAAGGGTTCTTTCCGACATTGTTAAGAAGGATGCGGGAAACACTGAGTCTCTTGTACGCGTGGCGCGGGCCGCAAGGCATATTTCCTCCGACGGTGACAAGGCAGAAGTGCTGGTCGAGATGGCGGGTCCCTATCGTGCGAGTGATGAACTTCACATGGTGTATTTCGAGTCGGTGAATTCGATTTCGTCGGATGGGGATCACGCGCGCGTTCTCTCGAAATTGCTGACGGCACATGGCGACGATCGCGACACACTAGCTCGGGTCCTGCGCTCGGCTGAAAAAATCTCCTCGGACGGTGACAAAGCTCGTGTGCTCAGAGAAGCCGTTTCCAGTTACCGCGATGATCAGGCCATGAGAAAGGCATTCTTTGACGCGGCGAATTCGATTTCGAGCGATGGCGACCACCAGCAGGTGCTTGTGACACTCGTCCACCGGCAGGGAATTGGGGCAGACACCCTTGGAGGAATCGCGAATTCAGCGCAGCGAATTTCGTCCGACGGGGATAAAGCGCGTGTCCTTGTGGACCTCGCTGGGGCGAATATTGAGCCGGCACGCGATGCTTTCTTTGCTGCTGCGGACAGCATCCATTCAGATGGAGATCGCTCCCGCGTTCTGACAGCGCTGCTCGACAAGCCGGGGACTTCGAGCGCGATGGCGATTGCGGCGATTCAGTCGGCAACCGGCATTTCCTCAGAGGGGGATATGGCGCGTGTGCTACTGGACGCGGCTAACCGGTATTCCAATGATCCGGGCGTCAACGCAGCTCTGCGTAAAGCTGTCGAAAGCTTGCACTCGGATGGCGAATATCGAGCGGTGATGTCTGAAATCGAGCGGCATCGCGGAAGCATCTAACATGGATAACAATCTTCCTAATGGGCGGAACCCCATCAGTTCTTCCAATCATTGGTGCGGAGACTCTGATGAACAGTTCCAATACCCAAGGTACGTCCGGCTGACGACTTCCGAGATTTTGGCTCTGTTCACATTTTCCGGCAACTTACTCTGGGTCTCAGCTTGCTCCAGTTCAAGAAACAACCTATTCGCCAGCGTGAGCACGCGCTCAAGGGAACCGTAACTCCCGGTGCGAATGGTGATCAGCAATTCCTTTTCGGGGCGGGGCAGTGTGATCGTGCCGTAGCGCATCAACTCGATGCCCTCGTTGAGCAGTCGAATTACATGCATGGCAGCCTTTATGTCGTACCCGTGAACGCCGATCAACTCGTGCCTCTGCCCCTTCTTGCCAGTTCCGATTCCTTGCAATCGGCGTACTTGTGCATCTGCAAAGCCACGGAACTGAAGAGCCGCTTGCCGCGAGAGAAATACTTCCCGGTTCTTCAGAATTCCTTCCCAAGGTTCCGGCTTCGGCAAATAGTCCGGGGAGAACAGAAAGTGCAGAGCAGTCGGGTTGCCTTTCGCCGCGAGACCCGCCCACTTCCGCAAAGAATACAAGCACACGTCAATGTCATCTGGGCCGTTCCGGCGCTCGTCGCCTGCTGTGCTCCAAGCGTAGAAGTCTTGTTTGTCTAGCCCTAGCACGAGTTCCGGTGGCTCCAGATACACGCCGTAGATGTCCAGATCGTCCGTGTCCTTGACCTTGGCACCATGCAATTCGCTGCCACCTACGAACAAGTGAATGAGGCTGTCGAGGTGCGGGAATCCCGACTGCTGAATGGCGGCGATGAGTTGTTCGGCGCGAGTCATTCCTGACTCTCTCCTTTCAGTACGGATCAGCATGTCATATCAGAAAACGGCTCTGCCACGATCTGATATTCATCCTCGTACACGACATAGCCGACGCGCTTCGCCTTTAGCGTTCGCACTGGAACTCCGTGGTTGTCCAAAATTGCTGTCAACTCGCGAACACGGGCCAGGTGCTCAATCGCGGTGTGCTTGAACCAAGAGATTGCCTTGTTCTTCTTTCGATT
>Ga0193751_1001155_pt1 | contig 17459 bp, 21 predicted proteins | sample L1c2metaG_FD_143050 | JGI IMG/M metagenome (GOLD analysis project Ga0193751, IMG submission 143050) | Soil microbial communities from a riparian zone of the East river system, Colorado, United States - L1c2 | ecosystem: Environmental > Terrestrial > Soil > Riparian zone | place: USA: East River... | reverse complement strand
CGCGCGGCAGCCGATGGGCAGGCTCGCCAAGCCCGAGGAGATCGCGCCGATCGTGGTTTTTCTCGCGTCGGACGAATCGGCGTTCGCGACCGGAAACGTGTATTCAGTCGATGGCGGCATGACGATTTAACCGGTGGAAAGCTTCGGATAACGGCCGTTCTCCTCGCTTTCTCCCCGGCTCGGAAGTTCGGATCAACTCGCTTCAACTCATTAGGAGCAACGCATGAAACTCGTTCGCTTTGGACCACCGGGAAGGGAAAAACCCGGCATGATCGACGCCGAAGGGCAGTTGCGTGATCTGTCGCGCAAGGTCAAGGACATCGACGCCGTATCGCTCGCGCCCACCGAGCTTGCGAGATTGCGCAAGGTCGATCCGCGCCGGCTTCCCGCGGTGAAAGGCCGGCCCCGTCTCGGTCCCTGCGTAGCGACACCGTCGAAATTCGTCGCCATCGGTCTCAACTACATCGATCACGCCAAGGAAACGGGATCGCCCATTCCGGACAATCCGATCGTTTTCTACAAGGCCGAAACCTGCATCGTCGGCGCCAACGACAATATCATGCTGCCTCCCGACTCCACGCACACCGATTGGGAGGTCGAGCTCGGCGTTGTCATCGGCCGCACTGCGCGCCGGGTCGCCGTGAAGGATGCCATGCGTTACGTCGCCGGATACTGCGTGATCAACGATGTCTCCGAGCGCGAGTACCAGATGAAGCGCAACGGCTCGCAATGGAGCAAGGGCAAGGGTTGCGATACCTTTGGACCGATCGGGCCGTATCTCGTCACCGCCGATGAAATCAAGGATCCACAAAATCTCGACATGTGGCTCGACGTCAACGGCGAAAGAAAGCAGACCGGCAATACACGCACGATGATCTTCGGCGTCGACGCGCTGGTCGCCGACGTCTCGTCATATATGACGCTCCTTCCGGGTGACGTCATTACGACTGGGACTCCGCCGGGCGTCGGCATGGGCATGAAGCCGACGCCGCAGTTCCTCAAGCCCGGCGATGTCGTCACGCTGGGCATCCAGGGCCTCGGCGAGCAGAAGCAGCGGGTCGTGCCGTTCCGGAAATTGCGATAACGCATGCGCCGCGATCATCGACGCCGCGGTGCCGCAGCTGCCGCCGCGCTCGCCGGTTTCGTTGCCGGCCTCGCCGCCCTCGCGATCGCGGCGACGGTTCCCGACGCAATCGCGCAATCGTATCCGACTAAGGCCGTGCACCTGGAAGTCGGCGCGCCCGCCGGCGGCGGCACCGACATCGTCGCACGCATGCTCGGCGACAAGCTCGGCGAGACGCTCAAGCAGCCGTTCGTGGTCGACAACCGTCCAGGCGCGTCGAATACCATCGCCGCGGACTTCACGGCCAAGTCGGCGCCCGACGGGCACACCCTGCTCGTGGCAACCAACACCGGCCAGGCGATCGCGCCGCATCTGCTCAAGCTCAACTTCGACGCCCAGAAGGACCTCACCCCGGTGGCGCTGGTGATGGTCGTTCCCAACGTGCTCGTCGTCGGCCCTTCGGTGAGCGCGCGCGATGTCCGTGAACTGGTCGCGCAAATGAAGGCGAAGCCCGACTCGTTCAATTTCGCATCGTCGGGCCCGGGCAGCACCCAGCACCTCGCGGGCGAGGCGTTCAAGAAGCTCGCCGGCGTGTCGATGACGCACATTCCATACAAGGGAAGCAGCCAGGCGCATGCGGATCTGCTTTCCGGCAACGCCCAGCTCATGTTCGATACGACGTCTTCCGCCATCGGCCAGATCAAGGGCGGCAAGCTGCGCGCGCTCGCCGTCACTGCGCCGCGACGCTCGCCCGAGCTTGCCGAGGTGCCGACGCTGGCCGAAGCGGGATTTCCCGGCCTGGACATGACGACCTGGTACGGCGTATTCGCGCCTGCGGCCACGCCCAAGGACATCGTCACCAGGCTGCACAACGAGATCATGAACGTGCTTAAGGTTCCCGACGTTCAAAAGCGCATCGCCGGCCTCGCGGGCGAGCCCGGCGCGATGTCGATCGCGGAATTCGCCGAGCTCAACCGCGCGGACTTCGATCGCTACGGCAAGCTGATCCGCGACACCGGCATCAAGCTGGAATGACTCTGCCCTCCATCGCGCTTTTTGCCGGGGACCCGGCCGGCATCGGTCCGGAGCTCGTTGCCAAGCTCCTCGCAGCACCGGCGGCACTGCCGCCGGTGCGCATCAGGCTGATCGCGCAACGCGCGAGCCTGGACGCCGCCGCACGCGCGTCCGGTATCGTGCTCGATCTGCCGGCGCTGTCGGTCGCCGACGCCGCGCGGCCCGAGCCCGCCGTCGCGCGACTCGAATGGCCGGGCTGGAGCGCGCCTGCGTTCGCGCGGGCGCAAGCAAGCGCAGCCAACGGCGCGTTCATGCTCGACGGATTGAGACTCGCGCTCGATCTCGCGCAGCAGGGCACGGTCGACGCGATCTGTTTTGCGCCGCTCAACAAGGCCGCGCTGCGGGCGGCCGGAATGGCGCACGAAGACGAGCTGCGATGGTTCGCGGAGATTCTCGCCTACCGTGGCGCGTGCGGTGAGTTCAATGTCCTGGAGACGCTCTGGACCTCCCGCGTCACCTCGCACGTTCCGCTCAAGGACGTCGCAGGCCTGATCAGCGCCGAAGGCGTCGCCGAGGCGATCGGCATGCTGCACGACGCATTGCGCCGCGCCGGCAACGCGGCCCCCCGTATCGGCGTGTGCGGGCTCAATCCGCACAACGGCGACAATGGAAATTTCGGCCGCGAGGAGCTCGATATCATCGCGCCCGGCATTCGGCTCGCGGCCGAGCAAGGGCATCGCGCCGAAGGCCCCTATCCGGCGGACACTATTTTCGTGCGCGCGAAAAACGGCGCTTTCGACGGTGTCGTCACCATGTATCACGACCAGGGACAGATCGCGATGAAACTCATGGGCTTCGAGCGCGGCGTCACCGTCCAGGGCGGCTTGCCCGTGGCGATCACGACGCCCGCCCATGGAACCGCTTATGAAATTGCAGGCCGCGGCGTTGCCAATATCGAGGCGATGCGTAACGCGCTGGCCATCGCCGCGCGCATGGGCGCCGCGCGCTAGGAAGCGGCGGACCACGTTTCTCCATGCAGGACATCAGCGCCACGCGGACGCTTTCGCGCGAAGACGTTCTTTACCCCCCGATCACGCCGAATCACACCGGCGCGCTTCCGCTCGACGAGCTGCATACGATGTATTGGGAGGAATCGGGCAACCCGGGCGGCATTCCCGCGGTGTTTCTTCACGGCGGGCCCGGCGGAGGCAGCGCCCCCGATCACCGACGCTTCTTCGACCCCGCGTTTTATCGCATCATCGTCTACGATCAGCGAGGCGCCGGCCGGTCGACGCCGGTGGGGGAACTCAAGGACAACACGACGCCGCATCTCGTCGCCGATCTCGAGCGGTTGCGCACGCATCTGTCGATCGAGCGCTGGCTGATCTTTGGCGGTTCATGGGGATCGACGCTTGCTCTCGCCTACGCGCAGGCGCATCCGGAGCGCTCGCTGGGCCTGGTGCTGCGCGGGATCTTTCTGTGCAGGGCCCTGGAGATCGACTGGTTCCTCTACGGAATGCGCTTTCTGTTTCCCGAACCGTGGCGCGCATTCTCGGGCTTCATTTCACCGGGCGAGCGCAGCGACCTTCTCGGCGCGTATCATCGCCGCCTGACCGACCCCAATCCGGCGGTGCACATGCCCGCGGCGCACGCATGGAGCCGCTACGAGAGCTCGTGCTCGACCCTGCTGCCCGACCCGGAACTGATCGCGCATTTCGACGAGGACTCGGTCGCGCTGGCGATCGCAAGAATCGAGTCGCACTACTTCGTCAACCACATTTTCATGTCCGAGAACGCGCTGCTGAACGGTCTGTCGGCCATCCGCCACCTGCCCTGCGTCGTCGTGCAAGGACGTTACGACGCGGTGTGTCCGATACTGTCCGCAGACGATTTGTATCGCGCCTGGCCGGCCATCGACTACGTGGTGGTTCCCGATGCAGGCCACTCCGCGCGGGAGCCGGGGATCGCACGCGAGCTGGTCGCCGCCACCAACCGCTTTCGCGCGCGGCTGAACAGGTAAGCAGGGCTTCGCCGTGGCGATAATCGAACGCATCGAGCTCTCGCTCGTCGAACTCAAGCCCAAGGTCCGGCGCACCGATGCGATCCAGAGCTTTGTGTCGCAGGAAACGCCTATCGTGCGTGTGTTCGACCGCGATGGCGCGGTTGCACGGGCTTATAGCTATACCATCGGCACGGGCGGATCATCCATCGTCGCGCTCCTTCGCGATCATCTCCTGCCGCCACTCATCGGGCGCGACGCGGAATCGGTCGAGGCGATATGGCGGGACCTGTTCTTCCGCACGCACGCGACGTCCGTCGGCGCGATCACCTCGCTCTCGCTTGCCGCCATCGATACCGCCCTGTGGGACCTTCGCTGCCATCGCGCGCATTCCCCGTTAGCGGTGCTTGCCGGCGGCGCGAAAGCGTCGCTGCCGCTGTACACGACCGAGGGCGGATGGCTGCACCTGGATCCATCGGCGCTGGTCGACGATGCGCTGGCTGCGAAGGCACAGGGTTTCGGCGGCACCAAGATCAAGATCGGCCGACCGCATGTCGCCGAAGACATGGAGCGCCTGAGCGCGGTCCGCGAGGCGGTAGGTGCCGAATGGGACATCATGACCGACGCGAATCAAGCCTTCACGCTGTCCGAATCGATTCGGCGCGCGCGTCATCTGGAGTCGCTCGACGTCGCGTGGTTCGAAGAACCGCTGCCCGCCGACGACATCGGCTCGCATCGCGAGCTCGCGACGCGCACGTCAGTCCCGATCGCGGTCGGCGAATCCTTGTACAGCGTCTCGCAATTCAAGGACTATCTGCACGCCGGCGCATGCTCGATCGTGCAGGTCGACGTCGCGCGTATCGGGGGAATCACGCCCTGGCTCAAGGTGGCGCATCTCGCGGAAGCCTTCAACGTTCCGGTGTGCCCGCATTTCCTGATGGAGCTGCACGTTGCTCTCTGCTGCGCGGTGCCGAACAGTCGCTGGGTCGAATTCATCCCGCAGCTCGATTCGATCACTCGCACCAAGCTTTCGATCCGCGACGGCCGCGCCTATGCATCGGCAGAGGCCGGCTTGGGAATCGACTGGGACTGGGACGCGATCGGACGCCTGTCCAAGGCGGCGCCCGTCGTCGTGCGTTGATCGATACTGCTACCGCTTGTCGTCGCCGCTGCCGGCGGGGACACGAAATGCGGTCACCTGAAAAGAAAGATCGATCTCGTCGCCGACCAAACCAAGCGCGTAGCTCATTCCGAACTCGGAGCGCTTGATGGTCGTGGCAACATCCGCGCCACATCCTTCGCGATCGTCCGGCGTCCTGCCGCAATCGATCCGGCCGACGCTGAGCACGACCGTGCGGGTGACGTTGTGCATCGTCAATTCGCCGGCGACCGCGACAAGCCTGCTGTCGTCGAAAGTAAGCTGCGTCGAGCGGAAGGTCACCACCGGAAATCTCGCCGTGTCGAACATATCCTCGCCCTTCAGGAATTCGTCGCGCGCGGGCCATCCGGTGTCCACCGATGTTGCGTCGATAACCAAGTCGATGCGCCCGTCATGCGCTTGCGGGTCGAGCACGATGGTGCCGCGGGTGCGGGCAAAATGCCCGCGTTGCTTCGACAACCCGAGATGGCTTACCGCGAACTCCGCCGATGTGAGCTCGGGCTCGATGCGGTAGGTCTGCTGTCCTGCGCCGGCGGCGCTCGCTTCCGTGACGACGGTGATGGCGAGGCACGCAACGATGACCGCTAGCGTGAACCCCCGCGCCGTTGTGCTATTCGCGATACGCCTCGATCGGAATGGCGATGCGCACATCGTCGCCTACCGCTTTGGGGATGCCGGCATTCATTCCCCACGCGGAGCGCTTGATGGTCGTCGTCACCTCGGCGCCGCACATCGCTCGCTTATTGATCGGGTGCTCGCCGCAAGCGAAGTTCGACACCTTCAGCGCGACGGGCCGGGTAACGCCCAGCATCGTCAAATCGCCCTCGGCGCCCGTAATGCGATCTCCCTCGAAGTTGAGCTTGCTCGAGCGGAAGGTCATGGTCGGATAGTGCGCGATGTCGAAGAAATCCTCACCCTTGACGCGCTCGTCGAGGCGCGGGTCGATGGTCCGGACGGAAGTCGTGTCGATGGTGACGTCGATACTACCGCGTCCTGCCGCACGGTCGACCGTAACCTTGCCTGCGACCTTGTTGAACGAGCCTCGCTGCATCGAGAATCCCATATGCTGGACCTCGAACATCGGCTGCGAATGTACCGGGTCGATGATGTAGGTTTCCGCAGCGGACGCCGAACCGGTGAGAAGCGCGAACGCGACCGCCGCTGATACGGCGGCAAAAGATCGGACCATGATGGCTCTTCAGGGAAACAGCGAGAAAAAGGCTTTTATTCCGTCGCGCCCGGAAAAGGGCTAACCCAGGGGCGGCAACACCATTCGCACGCGAACGATGACCTCGTTCGCGACGGTGTCCGGATCGGCCCAGGGGCCTTCCCCGATCTTGAAGTCGAGGCGCTTCAGCGTGAAATTGCCCTCGGCGACGCTGTTGCCCGCCGGGTCCTTTTTCAGGACGATCGGAACGATCGCATCGCGGGTGACGCCCTTCAGGGTCAATTGACCGGCGATCTCATACTTGTCGCCACCAACCTCCCGGATCGCGGTCGAGGCGAAGTGCGCAACCGGAAACTTCGCGGTATTGAACCAGGACGCACGCTTGACCTCGGTCTCGGCCTCGTCGCTGGCAAGGTCGATGCTACCGAGCTCGATGTCCATGTCGGCTTTCGAATGCGCGAGATCTTTGGGCATGAAGACGATATTGGCCTTCCAGCGGCGGAAGCGGCCTTCGACATTGACCCCCATCTGCCTGGAGATGAAGCGGATCTCGCTCTTGTCGATAAGAACGCCCTGCGCGCCGGCCTGGCCTGCGGCAAGCAGCAGCATGCCAAGGGGCGGAATGAATGAACGTAGCCGCATCATCTAGAAATCCTTTGCTCGAAGAATCGAGGGCCGCGGCAGCATTCGCTTCAGCACGCCGTCGCGATCGACGAAATGGTGCCATAGCGCAGCCGCGCTATGGACACAGACCAGGCAGAGCAAGGTGAAGTTCAACGCCACGTGCGTTGCGCGTAACACATCCGCGAGCGCCTTGTCCTTGGCAACCAGGTCCGGAAGAGGGAAAAGCCCCAGATACACGACCTGGACGCCGGCCGCGGAACTGTAGAGCCAGCCGGAAAGGGGGATCAGCAGCAGCAAGGCGTACAGCGCCGCATGCGCAATCCAGGCAGCGCTCCTTTGCCATCCGGGAATGCTTTCGGGCTGACCCGGCGCCGGATGCCCCATCCGCCATGCGAGACGGGCGCAGGTAAGCAGGAAAATGGTGATACCGATCCATTTGTGCCACGCGTACCACTGGAGCTTTTGGCGGCTTAGCGGCAGCTCCACCATCGACAGCCCCAAGGTCGCACCCGCGACGAGAAGCAGCGCGGTCAGCCAGTGCAACGCGACCGCGGTTGGGCCATAGCGCTGGTTTGAGTCGTCGTTTCGGCTCGTCGCGGCGATTCAATCATGCACGTTCCTTGTAGTGCGGAGATTCGCATGCTGTCAACGTGGGCTTTTTTCGGCGATTCGCGCGAAGGGCGCCGGTATAATGAAACCGAATCAACGCGCTCGATGATGCCACTCGCGATCCGCAAGGTTTTGCCGCTGCCCGATGCGCCCGCGCGCCACCCGATTCTCAGTAGCGCACACGCGATTGCCCAGGCTATCCATGCCTAACGCGCAGTGGCTTGCGCGGAGCCGCGCCGCGGTGTGGCATCCGTGCACGCAGATGAAGCAGCACGAAACCCTGCCGTTGGTGCCGGTCGCGCGCGGACGAGGGGCCTGGCTCTACGATTTCGACGGCGCGCGCTATCTCGACGCGGTGAGCTCGTGGTGGGTCAATTTGTTCGGCCACGGACACCCCGCGATCAACGCAGCGGTCCTTGCGCAGCTCCAAACGCTCGAGCACGTCATGCTCGCGGGATTTACCCATCGCCCCGTGATCGAGCTATCCGAGCGGCTCGCCGAGATCTCGCCCGGCGAGCTTGGCCACTGCTTTTACGGTTCCGATGGCTCGTCGGCGGTGGAAATCGCGCTGAAGATGAGCTTTCACTACTGGCGAAACCGCGGCCAGGCGCAAAAGAGCGGCTTCGTCAGCCTTTCGCGGAGCTACCACGGCGAGACCCAGGGCGCGCTCTCCATCACCGATGTCGCCTTGTTTCGCGACGCTTATGCGCCGCTGCTGCGAGTGAACGCGATCGTTCCCTCCCCGGATGCGCGCCTTGCCCGCGCCGGCAAGTCGGCGCGCGATCGCGCGCTCGACGCGGCAGCGGCGCTCGAGGCGCATCTCGCGGCGCACCACGCGACGACGGCGGCGCTGGTGGTCGAGCCCTTGGTACAGGGAGCGGCGGGCATGGCGATGTACGACGGTGCGTATCTCCAGCGCGCCCGCGAGCTGTGCACGCGCTACGACGTGCACTTCATCGCCGACGAGATCATGACCGGCTTCGGACGCACCGGGACCATGTTCGCTTGCGAGCAGGCCAGCGTCGCGCCGGATTTTCTCTGTCTGTCGAAGGGATTGACCGGAGGCTATCTGCCGCTATCGGTTGTTCTTGCCACCGATGCGGTGTACGAGGCGTTCTACCATGACGACACCGCACGCGGCTTTCTGCATTCGCATTCGTACAGCGGCAATGCGCTGGCATGCAGCGCCGCGCTGGCGGTGCTCGATCTCTTCCGCGACGAAGACGTCATCGCCACCAACCGCGCGCGCTCGCAGCGGCTCAGCGCGCTCGCGCAGCCGATTGCGTCGCACCGCAAGGTGTCGCATTTTCGCCATCTCGGCATGATCTGGGCATTCGAAGTCGAGACGCTGCGGCCCGACTTCGCGCGGTGGTGCTTCTCCGAGGCGCTGCGGCGCGAGCTTTTGCTGCGGCCGATCGGGAACACGATCTACTGGATGCCGCCGTATTGCCTCGACGACGGGGAGATGGCACTGCTGGCCTCGCGAACGCAGGAGATCGTCGAATGCGCGTGAAGGCGACCGCGCTGCGTCGAGGCATCGCCGTGGCGAGCGCATGGCTGGTCGCATCGCTGGCGAGTGTCGATGCGCTGGCGCTCCTTCCCCCCGTGATCGAACGCGCCTTTCTCGATCAGCGGATCCCCCTGACTGCGGTGAGCGTGTACGTGCAGGAAATAGGCGCCGCGCGCCCGCTGGTGTCCCACAAAGCGTCGCAATCCATGAGTCCGGCATCGACCATGAAGCTGCTGACCACCTTTGCGGGGCTCGAGCTGCTCGGACCGGATTACCGCTGGAGGACCGAGGCGTACGCCGACGGCCCGATCACCGGCGGCATCCTCGACGGCGATCTTTTGCTCAAGGGTTACGGCGATCCGAAGGTCACCATCGAGCAATTTCAGGAGCTCGTCGCGCGCTTGCGTGCGACGGGGATGTCGAGGATTCGCGGCGATCTGGTTCTCGACCGCAGCTATTTTTCAGGCCCGCCGTACGATCCCGGTGCTTTCGACGGCGAGCCTCTGCGGTCGTACAACGTCGGTCCCGACGCGCTGCTGGTCAATTTCAAGACGGTGCGATTTGTGTTTTCGCCCAATGCCGCCGGCGACGGCGTGGAAGTTCGCATCGAACCGCCTCTCGACAACATCGCGATTCGCGGTGCGCCGCTGCTCGCCACCGGGGATTGCGGCGACTGGCGCGCCGGTTTGCGTGCAGATTTCTCGAACCGCCCGGATGCCGCGGAAGCGAATTTCTCAGGACGCTATCCCATCGCATGCGGCGAGCGCGACTGGTACGTCTCGCTGCTCGACCATCCGCATTACGTGCTTGGCATGTTCGCGCGTTCATGGGCGGATGCAGGCGGAAGCTTTTCCGGCGGCGTGCGCGAAGGCCGTGTCAAGCGCGGTGCGACCCCGATTGCCACGATCCAGTCCGCGCCGCTTTACGCGATGGTGAGCGACATCAACAAGCTTTCCAACAACGTCATGGCGCGCCAGCTGTTCCTGACGCTGGCGACGACATCATTTCCGCCGCCGGCGACGACCGAAAACGCGGCGAAAGCGGTCGAACGGTGGCTTGCGGGACACAAGCTGAAATTTCCCGGGCTGGTGCTCGACAACGGTTCCGGGCTTTCGCGCCGCGAGCGTATCTCGGCGCAGAACATGGCGCGTCTCCTGCTAGCCGCGGACGCGAGCAAGGCGCGGGGAGAATACATCAGCTCACTGGCAGTCGCCGCGACCGACGGCACGGTGCGCAAGCGCTTTCAGAACGACGACGTCGCCGATCAGGCTTTCCTGAAGACCGGTACGCTCGAAGGCGTGCGCGCCATTGCGGGCTACGTATTCGCGCCCACCGGAAAGCGGTTGGTGGTCGTGTGCTTCGTCAATCACCGTAATGCATCGCGCGCCCAAATTCCGATCGATCTGCTCGTGCAATGGGTGTACGACAACGCGCGTTAATTATTGAAGGTGGAGTGGCTGCGAGCGCCTTTCGCGAACAATCGCAGAACACCTATCTACACGCCGTCATTCCCGCGCAAGCGGGAATCCATTTTTTAAGCCCTGCAGAGTGGATCCCCGCTTTCGCGGGGATGACGCATCCGTTTCCAATCGCGATGACAGGATGACGGCGCTTCCTCACAACCGTCATTCCCGCGCACGCGGGAATCCATTTTGGCTTTGGTCGTAAGACACTGGATCCCCGCTTTCGCGGGGATGACGCAACTTGTCCGATCGTCGCGACGGGAAGACGGCGCTTCCTCACAACCGTCATTCCCGCGCACGCGGGAATCCATTTTGGCTTTGGTCGTAAGACACTGGATCCCCGCTTTCGCGGGGATGACGTAGCTGTTTCCAATCGCCGCGACCCTTCGGGTCTAGCTCTTGGACAGCTACGTCACATTCCGGGGATCGGCCTGCTTTCCTTGAACAGCACGAAGCCGCGGATCAGGCGATAGATCACCCATATTGTCGTCGCGACCCAGATGACGAAGGCGACGGGAATGCCGATCAGCGTCAGGAACAGAACGCCGCCGATAAAGCCCCACAAGAACGAGAACCAGAAAGTGCGGATCAGCCAGCGATAGTGCGTCGCAAGCCAGGTGCCCTGCGCGTCACCGCGTTTCACGTACGCGAAAATCAGGGCGATGATCCCGATGAGGCCCATCAGCGGCGCGATCAGCGGAAAGCCCGACGAAGCCAGCGCGACAATGTCGGCGACGCCGAACAGCGCGTAGACCAGCAGCGTAGTCGAAATCAGCGAGGGCGACGGCGCAGAAACCTGTGATTCGAGTAGCTCGGCCATGATCGTGCTCCGATTATGGAATAGCGCGAACGTTAGATGGGGGCGAACAGGTCCGCTTCAACTGCCGTAACGAGTGCCGTTTTTGTGCGCGGCATACGGTCCCTCGCCCTGGTCGCACCACATCAGATCGTCGTCGGGATAAAACGCGTTATCGCCGGGGTCACGGTTTCCGATCTCGAGATACTTTGCCGGCGCGGATCCGCGGTTGACGAAATGATGGGCATCGCGCCTGCCCGCTGGGTAGCCGGCGCACATCCCTGCGGTCAACGTCTGCTCGCCGGCGTCGGTGACCAATACAAGCTTACCGGAAACGACGTAGACGAATTCGTCTTCGAGGGTGTGCCAGTGCCTGAGCGCGGACTGCCCGCCCGGGCCCAACGTGACCAGGTTGACCCCGAACCGGGTCAGGCCGCAGGCGTCGCCAAGCCGGCGTTTGACGCGGTCTCCCATGCGCGTTCGAAACGGCTCGGGATAGCCGCAGCCGCGAATTTCTGCAACGGCTTCGGGATCGAACGCGGGAGGCTTGAGCTCAGTCATAATGAAGGCAAATTGCTCGCATGGAGGCGGCGTTATAATACACGCCGGTCGGCGCAATCGATCCTTAAGGCTTTGATCGGTGGCGCGCCTTTTTTACCGTACACGGAGACGAACATGGCTGCTGCAAAACTCGAACGGAATCGCAGAACCATCGTGAAGGATTTCGGAGACGTGCTGGGCGAGGCCGAGGCACTCCTCCGGCAGGCGGCGAAGGAAACCGGCGACAAGGCGAGCGATTTGCGCTCGCAGGTCGAGGCCAAGCTCTCCGCGGCCAAGGCCAAGCTGCAGGACCTCCAGGACGACGCGATCGATCAAGCCAAGGCCGCGGCGCGCGCGACCGACGATTATGTTCGCGACAATCCCTGGCAGGCGATCGGCGCGGCGGCTGCGGTCGGTTTTCTGATCGGTATGCTGATGAGCCGCCGCTAGTGCCGTTCCAAATATCCTAGGCTAAGGAAGGCTGTCGATGCCTTACAGCAAGTTGGAACGGTACTAGCAGGTGTCCGAATCCGACGAACTGCGCCGGCCGGGCCGGCTCGGCTCGGCCTTGAGCGAGCTCGCCGCCAATGCGATAGCGCTGGTCCGCACACGAATCGAGCTCGCCGGCGTCGAACTGCAGGAGACCACGGGCCGCGTAAAAGAGCTGCTGATCCTCGCGATCTGCGGCGCGCTTCTGGGCCTGTTCACCCTGCTGTTCGCGTCGATGTTCGTCATCGTCTGCTTCTGGGATTCGTACCCCTTGGCCGCCGTCGGAGGCGTTACCCTGTTCTATCTCGCGCTGACGGTGGCGGTGTGGGTGCGACTGCGCCAGCGCGTCCGCGGCGGGCCGACGCCGTTTGCAGCGACCCTGGCCGAGCTCCAGAATGATGTGACGTCGCTGAGAAACAGGCGATGAGCGAGCACTTGGAATCGCTTGCGACGCGCAAAGCGCTCCTGATCGCTCAGCTGCGCATGCAGAGGATGGAGCTTGCACTGAGCTTCAGCGACGCGCGCGAGGCGCTGCGTCCGGCGCGCATGATCGGCGGAGCCTTCGCAAAGCCCGCAGCGACCGTCGCGGCATTCCAGATGGTCGCTCCGCTGTTCGGCTTGAGGCGGCTCGCGCGCTGGGTGCGCATCGCAGCCCTTGCCTTCGCGGTGTTTCGCATCGTCCGCGGCCACCGCGACGACGAGTAACCGCGCTGCCTGATCCCGCGGTCCTCGACAGCCTTCTTGCTGTCGATCGCGCCTCGATCGATTGCCCCGCCTACAAGCCGAGTTCCTTCCACATCGCGTCGACTCGCTTCTTGACCTGCTCGTCCATCGCAATGGTCCGCCCCCATTTACGCGCAGTTTCCGCAGGCCATTTGTTCGTAGCGTCGATGCCCATCTTGCTTCCCAGCCCCGCCGCGGGCGACGCGAAATCGAGGTAGTCGATCGGCGTATTCTCGACGATCAACGCATCGCGCGCGGGATCGACCCGCGTCGTCAACGCCCAAATCACTTGCTTCCAGTCGCGAATGTCCACGTCGTCGTCGGTCACGACGATGATCTTGGTGTACATGAACTGGCGCAAAAAGCTCCAGACGCCGAACATGACGCGCTTGGCGTGACCGGGATACTGCTTTTTCAAGCTGACCACCGCGATCCGATATGAACAACCCTCGGGCGGAAGATAGAAGTCGGCTATTTCCGGAAACTGCTTTTGCAGGAGCGGGACGAACACTTCGTTCAGCGCCACGCCGAGCACTGCCGGCTCGTCGGGCGGTTTGCCGGTGTAGGTCGAGTGATAGATGGGATCGCGGCGCATTGTGATGCGCTCGATCGTCAGAACCGGAAAACGCTCGACCTCGTTGTAATACCCCGTGTGGTCGCCAAAAGGGCCTTCCAGCGCGGTTTCATAGCCGAGGGGATCGGCCGCGTCGGGACGGATAAAACCTTCGAAGACGATCTCCGCCGACGCCGGCACCTGCAAGTCATGCGTGATGCATTTGACGATCTCGGTGCGCGCGCCGCGCAACAATCCCGCGAATTGATATTCCGATAGCGAGTCGGGCACCGGAGTCACGGCGCCCAGCATGGTGGCCGGATCCGCGCCGAGCGCGACCGCGATGGGAAATGGCGTGCCCGGATGCTTGTTTGCGTGATCGCGAAAATCCAGCGCGCCTCCGCGATGTGCCAACCACCGCATGATGACCTTGTTCGGTGCGATTATCTGCTGCCGGTAGATGCCGAGATTCTGCCGCTCCTTGAGCGGACCCCGCGTCACCGTGAGCCCCCATGTGATCAGCGGGCCGACATCGCCCGGCCAGCACGTCTGCACAGGCAGTCTCGACAGATCGACGTCCGCGCCTTCCCAGACGATTGCTGACACGGCGCCGACGCGCGCTCCTTCGGCGCCATGTGCATAACCTGCATGAACACGGGCCGCGTGTTCTGCCACGCATCCTTCAGGCCCTTCGGAGGATCGGGCTCCTTGAGAAACGCGAGCAATTTCCCGACTTCGCGAAGCGCCGTAACCGACTCCTCGCCCATGCCGAGCGCGACGCGTTCGGCGGTTCCGAAGAGATTTGCCAGCACGGGAATCGAATGTCCCTTTGGTCTTTCGAACAGCAGCGCGGGACCACCGGACTTCAGCACGCGGTCACAGATCTCGGTGATCTCGAGGCGCGGATCGACTTCGGTGGAGATGCGCTTGAGCAGCGCCCGCTTCTCGAGTTGCGCGATGAAGTCGCGAAGGTCGGCGTATTTCATGGAGTGCCTTCAGTGCGTCGCGAAGATGATTCTACAGGTCACGGCGGGATCACGAGATGCCTGCACGATGCAAGCGGTGACTTGGACGTGCGTCGGCGAGTCGAAAGAAGAATTGGGTTGAGCGCGTTATGCGCACAAGACAACCATGACTCTCACTCGCAGCACATCTTTTCATTCCCGAGCATGACTCACTCGATTGCGGACTCGAGCGCACGGCAGAAGGAACGGTGTGGAGTAGCGATTCCGGGCGGAGCAGCACAACACGCGACGCGCGGAATACGGCGTCGGCTCTCCCACGGAAAACATGCGTGAAGGACCGATTTCGGTGCAGCCGCGCGAAAATCCGCGCGAACTGTCGGGACTAGGCGACACTCGACGTCGCATCGGCGCCACAATCGTGCCGAGCCAGTGTATGTTCCGACATTCGCGCTGGACCAGGCCCGGTTTCAGTCGCTATGCTCAATCCCGGGCCTCTTCGGAGGCCCTTGCTGTCCGGAGACGCTGGTTTGACAAACACGGTTCGCTTGACCGTCGCGATGGGAGTGTGCGCCCTTCTCTGGGGAGGCAGCGTCATGGCTGCCGCTGCCGGAACTTCGGATTCGATCGTCCCACCGGCGGCGGCCGTGCCCACGTCGGCGCAGTTGCCTTCCATCGAGATACTCTCCAATCAAAGCCAGCTCGCGGGAACCTGTGGTGGACAGACGTTCGATCTCAACACCTTCATCAATGTCGATACGCAAGCATCCGCGGACGTGAAGCTGTCGGTTGTCGGGGCCGGAACGATTGAACAATTCGTCGACGAGACCGGAACCAACATCGGCCCCTTCAGGGGAGTGTACTCGGGGTTTCACATCAAGAGCTTCGGCGGTGGTTTGCCGCCGAACACGCCGATTCAGATCATCATCACGACGTATTCGGGGCCTGCGTTGAGCGGAGTGGCCAGGTACGTCAGCTCGCTGACCTTTGACTGCACGACGGGCGTGATCCTGCACCTTTCCGCCAACCTGCCGGGCGCTCCGGAGCCGATTCCCACCTTGAGCGATGCCGCGCTGATAGCGATGGCGGGCTTGCTGGCGCTCCTGGGTGCCGTGGTGCTGCGCAAGCGCAAAATCGCACCGTTCACAACGCGCCGTTGACGCCGGACTTCGCTAGATAACGGCGTTCGACGCGCCGTCCATAGGCACTATCGCACCGCTGACATAGCTCGCCTGCGAAGACGCGAGAAACACGGCGACGCGCGCGACCTCTTCCGGCGTCGCGTACCGCTTCAGCGGGATTCTCATCTGATTGCGTGAAAGCAGCTCGGACTCCGGCATGCCGGTCATCTTAGCCTCCGCCTTCAACCCCTCCTGCACCCGCCCGGTCAGTGTCGCCCCGGGATTGATCCCATTGACGCGGATGCCCTTGCCGCCAAAGGCGCTTGCCAAGCCCACCGTCGCCAGCATGAGCGCGGCATTTGCGGCACCCCCCGGAAGGTGGACGGGGTTCGCCACTTTGCCTCCCGAACCGATAATGTTGACGATGACGCCGCGACCGCGCGACACCATGCGCTTCAGCACCGCATCGGTCGGGTGAATGTAGCTGAAGAATTTCGCATCCATGGCGTCGTGCCACGCCTGCGCATCGAGGTCATCGGGCGCGTAGCGACGCGCGGCACCCGCGGAATTGACCAGTACGTCGATGGAGCCGTGATCGCTCTCCGCCTTTTCCACCATGCGCTGCGCTTCATCTGCTTTCACGAGGTCCGCGACGATGGTGGCGGGGACGTGTGCACCGCGTGGAAAACGCGCGATCGCCGCATCGAGATTGGCCCGGCTGCGCGACACCATGACAACCCGCGCGCCCTCGGCGGCGAACGCCGCTGCGCACGCATAGCCGATGCCCTTGCTTGCACCCGTCACAACTACGAGCCTGTCGGAGAGTTCGAGATCCATCGGAATTCCTTTAGGGAAACATCGCAGCGCGAAGGCGCGCCATCACTTGCCCGTAGGCGTCGTCGCGCGCTTCGCGATTGGGCGCCATGGTGACGCCCCGCCCGGGATAGACCCCTTCGGGCCCATCGAGATGCCGGGGGCCGATCATATCCGGCGTGTCGAAACCGTGATGCGCCCCGGCATAGGTCTTGACGTGCAGGGGCATGTCCAGCGCTTCCATCGCAGCGCCCAGCGCGATGCAAGGCTTGGGCGAAGTCCAATCGTCGGACTCGCCGATAAAGATGTCGACGCGCGTCGCCGGCGCATAGGCGTCACGACCGCGCAGCGACGCATAGCACCCCGGATAAAAGGCGACCGCGGTGCGGAAAAATGAACCAGCAGCGGGCGACGCGAGATAGCTTGCGACCGCGGGATGGCGTCGATTGACCGATGCGAGCACCGCGCTGCCACCGTGGGACCAGCCGAGCAGCGCGATGCGATCTCCGTCGACGTCGTCGCGCGTGCGCACGTAGGTAAGCGCTCCCAGCACATCCAGGCGGCGATTGTCCTGCGTGATGTTGCTCTTGCCCGGCGGATCATTGCAGACTTCGCGGCGGCCTCTCGGGTTGAAGCTGTCGGGAAAGAGAACCGCGTAGCCTTGCGCAAGCAACAGCTCGGCCATCTGCTGGTGGCGCGGTGAGAGTCGATCCCGTCGACCGGCCGCGGCGCTGTACATGCCGCCGCAGCCGTGCAGCACGATCACCGCCGGATATCCTCCGCTCGATGTATCGGGCGAGAAATAAAGCGCGCTAAGCGCGACCGGCTTCCCCGTCGCGGCGTCGATGTCCAG
>Ga0193751_1001154_pt1 | contig 17463 bp, 17 predicted proteins | sample L1c2metaG_FD_143050 | JGI IMG/M metagenome (GOLD analysis project Ga0193751, IMG submission 143050) | Soil microbial communities from a riparian zone of the East river system, Colorado, United States - L1c2 | ecosystem: Environmental > Terrestrial > Soil > Riparian zone | place: USA: East River... | reverse complement strand
GCCGACCTGAAAGAAGCCTCCGCCGACCGCTGCCCCCGCGCCCTTGGTACGTTCATCAAGGCGCAGGAAGTCCAGTTCCACCACGAGGTCTACAACCAGTTCCTGTGGAATTTGTTTTAGATTGCTGTGGATCTGCCAACCGCCCCGGTCAAAAGCCGGGGCGTTTTTGTTTACATAGCGCTGGCGTCCCGCGGCCGTCGCCAAAGGTTCGTAGCTCCGATTCTGATTCACTGTTTGAGCTTAGCCTTGAAGGCTATTCAACCGAATGATCTGCCGATTGCTTCCCATATTTCTGGTAAAACTCGTTTTGAAAAAGCTCCTGAGGATCGAACCGCCGCTTCAATTTGAAAAACTCATCGGCTTGAGGATAAGCGCGACGAAACTGAGCCCGAGTCGCATGTAATCGGTAAGGTAAGTAATACCTCCCGCCGGCATCAAGAACCGAGTTGATTAGTTCCCGAGTCATGGACTGCATTTCTGAATCTCCTGCCATGGTACGCGGCTGACTGAAGAACATGACAAATGCGAGCATGTCCTGATTGGCATACTTGAGAAACGAATCGTTGTCCGTTCTGACGTCCCGCACGGTGACATTCAGAAGGTCTCCGTTGTGCTTCTGGATTATTTTTCGCGCAGCGCTAAGGAATCTGCCCGCACTCTCCCGGCGCACGAAGTATTCGTGAAGGATATCTGTAGTGTCCTCCGAACGATCCAGGTACCACTCGGCGCTGTCGTTCATCAACTGGTTCCGGGAAAATATCGTGCCACTGAGCTCAGGCTGTATGGTCGTTTCCGCTGACCAGCGCATCTTCTTGCCAAATGTGCTACCCGCAGAGCCGCGAAACACCAGTCGTGGCAACCAATGAGACCCCGCAGCAGCAAGATGCGGAATTGGCCCTCCCTCCTTGTAAAAGAGGTTCACCAGAACCTGATCAAACATCTTCTGAGGAGTGATATTCATTCTGGCGTATGCCATCTCGACATCCGGCTTTTGGCGGAGCTTGCGGTCGAACAACTCAACAGCCCCTCCGAGAGGAACTTCATATTGCTCAAGTCTCAATCGCTCGTTGGCCACAACCGGTAAATCGGCATCGAGGATGACCCCGAACAGCCCATATCCTCCAAGGACGAGCGAGAAGAGTTCCCGATTCTCGGAGCGAGTGCAGCGTACCACCGAGCCGTCTGCCTTCATGAGGCGGAAGGACTCGACGGTCGAAGCAATCGGCGGTCGGCCATACTGCCAGCCGTGACAATTAACGCTTAGGGATCCTCCTACGGTGAACGAATTATCGGACTGCATGACTGCAACTGAGCGATCGTGCCCGTCGAGATAGGGAACGATGTCGGCCCACTTTGCCCCTGCCTGCACGTGGAGCAGGTTCTTCTCCTCGTCAAGTTTCATTCCCTTGAAGGGAAGCATATTTATCGCGATGCCTCCCGGATAGATCGTCTGGCCTCCCATACTGTGGCGCGCTCCCGCGATCGACACGCGTAAGCCGGACGATTGCGCCTTTAGCAGCAGCTCGCGGAGTTCTTTTTCACCTCTTTCCGGATCGCCGGGAATGTCCCAGATACCTGCAATTTGAGTCTTATCGAGTCGACTGACGTCATCTGTATATCCGGGAGGCAGCTTTTCAATGACACTTCTGTCCCGGTACGCGGTTCTAACTAGCAAGAAGACCGGCGCCAGCAACAGCGCGACCACTCCGATCGTGAGCAATAGCAGCCACTTCTTTTTTCGAGGAGACATTTGGCACCCGGAAGAACGACCTCGACAGTTTATGTCAGAGCATGAAAGCGTTGGAAGGAGGTTGTGGACTGGTGTAAGCTCGCCCAGCCCCTTGGAAGACGTTGACTCTCGACCCGCATATCCCTAAGATGACACCGCAAGCTTCAGCATTCATCCAGCAAATCATTCTGAGATAGCCAATGTCACCCTCAACCGAACCCACCGCTCCCCTAAATCTGTTTCGCGCAATCGCCACCGACATCCATTTCTGGATCCCGCTGATCGTCCTCATCGGCGGTCTCCTGCTCCTGGACAAGCTCCGTTGAACTCATCTCCGACAATCGCTCAAACCGCAGCACCCACCGTTCCGAGTCCCATGCACGCTACCCGCCTGCGCTCGCTACAGGCGCTGGGCATCTTCTGCGGATTCGCCGCTGGAGCGTGGCTGGGCGGGGCCGAAGCTCCCATCAAGCTCGTCAATCCGGACATCTCTCCCATCACCGTTTCGCTCATCATGGTCTTCGGAGTTTTTCTGGCGCGATGGAGCGTGCCTGCCTTCATTCGCGGCACATCGCACGTTCGCAACGACGTCCGCCAAGCTCCGCACCTGGTCGTGTGGGCTGTGCTCGCCGGATGCATGTGGGCCGTCGCCAACACCCTCACCATTTACGCCATCCGCAACGTCGGCCTCAGCATCGCATTTCCTCTTTGGAACACGAACAGCCTGCTCGGGATTTTCTGGGGCTTTGTGCTTTTCAAGGAATTGCACTACGCAGGATGGAAGCGCTGGCTCGGCGTTCTGGGCGGAGCCGTCTTCATGTTTGCCGGAGCCACGCTGCTGGCAATCGCATCGTCCCATCAGGCAGCGCCGGGCAAAGCAGCGCTTGGAATACTTGCAGCGCTGGGCGCAGGCATTCTTTGGGGAACGATGTACATCCCGTACCGTAAAGCCTATCTGACCGGCATGAATCCGCTTTCCTTCATCACGTTCTTCACTGTCGGCGAGCTCGTCACCATGACCGTTCTGGCAGTCGCCTATCGCGGCGCGACCCCGCTGTGGCACGAGCTCATTGGAGCCAAATCCGTAATGTTCTGGCTAATGCTGGGCGGATTCGTCTGGGTGATCGGGGATTTATTCCAGCAATACGCCACGAAATATGTCGGCATCAGCCGCGGCATTCCTCTCTCCAACACCAATCAACTCTGGGGACTGCTATGGGGCATCCTGGTCTTTCACGAACTGCACGGAGCAAGCCAGTCCATCTACGCACAAGTCGCCGGAGGATCGCTGCTCATGGCCTTGGGCGCAGTCGCAATCGCCCTGTCGTCGGCCACCGAGCGCGAGCATTCCTCCTGGCAGGGCGCTGCCGACCGTGAAGGCGACCGCTACGGCGTCGATGAGGAATACGTTCGTGCCGGCATGGAGGGCCGGGACATGAATATCCAAACACTTCAAGGCGAAGTACTCAACGGCGGCCCGAATCGCAGAACATTGCTGGATTGGGTGCTCATTCTCGTCACTACTGGCGTGTTTGCGATGCTTGCGATTCTCGCAAGGCTTCCCCACATTGACATTGCTCCAGGTTGGGCCGCGGTGCTCACGATCGCAATGCTCACCCTGCTGGCAACTTGCGGAATTGCTCTCTGGCGCACCACTCGATTTCGCTGAGCCGGTAGAAACGCCTACGACCTAGCACACTTCATTGAAGGCGTCATCCCGAAACCCGGCGCAGTTCAGCTGGGTGAGGGATCTCGCGGGCAGGCAAACGATGCTCGACACGCGAGATCCATCTCTCCGCCTGCAAAACGGCTCCGCTCTGGATGACGCCGGAGTAACGGAACTTATCGACGTTGAAGAACGGCACTGCCACTACGATTTCGTTCTAGACATATTCTTGCGACACGCTAGACTGATTGCGCTTAAAAAGGAGACTCCTCCATGAAACGCATGCTCTCGGTTTTCTGTTTATTCGCACTCACGTTTGGCGCATTTCGTGTCAACGCGCAAGTCAATCCCTACAAAGATGGCACTCCCGGCGTTACCGGCTACCGCTCTGAAATTCTTGCCGAGGTCATGATTCAAGAGAACAAGTTCACGCGCCTCGCCGAGGCCATTCCCGCCGAAAAATACACATGGCGCCCCGCGCCCGACGTGCGCTCTTTCGCCGAAGTGTTCCTGCATGTCAGCGCGGCCAACTTCAACTTGTACAAGCTAGTGGGCACGCCCCCACCTGCAGGGCTTGATTTGAAAACTCTTGAAAAGTCGACTACCGACAAAGCCAAAGTCGTCGCCACGCTAAAAGACTCCTTCGTCCATGCCAAGAAAGCGATTACAGCCATGCCTGACGCCGATCTGGAAAAGAGCCTCGACTGGTTCGGCGGAAAAAATACCGAACGCGGAATCCTCCTATTCATTGTCCGACATGCCGCTGAGCATCTCGGGCAGTCGATCGCCTATGCGCGTTTCGTCAGCATCGTTCCTCCGTGGACCGAAGACATGCAGAAAAAGCAACCGGAGAAAAAAGAAGCGCCGAAACGGTAGCGACGATTCCAATCTCATGCAGTCATCCTGAAGGAGTCATCCCGAACGGAGCCGCATTTCAGGCGGAGGGAGGGATCTCGCGCGCAGAGGGGCCCGCATCCTTCCTCGGTTGAACCGCGCCCACGGGGTCTCCGCCAACGCACACCTTCCCGTGGGTATGCTAGATTCAGAAAATTGATGGACCTCGCACCCACCATCTCCACCCAAGGTCTGACCCGCCGCTTCGGAGAACTCGTCGCCGTAGACGGCATTGACCTGCGCGTTGCTCCCGGTCAATTCTTCGGTTTCCTCGGCCCAAACGGCGCGGGCAAATCCACCACCATCAAGATGCTCACTGGCTTGCTCGCGCCCAGTTCGGGGCGAATCGAAATTCTCGGACTTGATCTCAACGCTGACCCGGTCGAAGTCAAACGCCAGATCGGCGTCGTGCCCGAAGGCATGGCTCTGTTCGGTCGACTCACTGGGGCTGAGTTCCTCAGTTTCGCTGGGCGAATGTATGGCCTTGACCGCACAACTGCGGCCAAGCGCGCCGCCGAGCTGCTCGAATTTATGCAACTTGCCGACCAACCGAAAAAACTGATCACCGACTACTCTCACGGCATGCAGAAGAAGCTCGCGCTGGCTGCCGCGGTGATTCACGGGCCAAAAGTATTATTTCTGGATGAGCCCTTCGAGGGCGTGGACGCGATTGCCGCCGGTACGCTGAAATCCATGCTGCAAGGAATGATCGCGCGCGGCGCCACCATTTTCCTGACTTCGCACGTGCTCGAAATCGTCGAGCGCCTGTGCAGTCATGTCGCCATCATTCATCAGGGACGGTTGGTGGCTCAGGGCTCGCTCGAGGAACTGCGCGCAGGTGTCGAAGCCCAGACGCCCGCCGGATCAGGCGATGGCGCCGCCCCGTCGGGCGAAAAGTTGACGCTGGAACAGCTTTTCCTGCGCATCGTTGGCGGGACACATCGCGCCGAGCAGGAACTCTCGTGGCTGGGATAAAAGTCAGAAGGATAAAAGACAGGAATTGAAGGCTAGAAGAGAGTGACCACTGCAATTAGTCGCGGCGGCCAGCTTACCGCCATCGCCGAGCTGCGCTGGCGCCTATTCGTCAACAGCCTGCGCAGCAACCGCGGCAAAATGGAACTGGCTTCGCGCCTTCTAATCACGTTCGTCTTCGCCATCGGCGGACTTGGCGGGTTCATCGCCGCAACCGGATTTGCCTGGTACTTCGTCTCGCAAAACAACGCCGAATACCTTGCGATCTTGCTCTGGCCGATCTTTTTCTTCTGGCAGCTTTTTCCCGTAATGTCGACCGCGTTCACCAATAATCCCGACTCGGCCGAGTTGCTGCGATTTCCTCTGACCTACCGTTCGTTTTTCTTGATTCGGCTGGCCTACGGTTTTTTCGATCCCGCCAGCGCGCTCGGCACAGTGGGCTTGCTTGGAGTTCTGCTGGGCGTCACTGTCGCACGCCCTCTATTGTTCCCCTGGGCGTTGATAGTTCTCCTGACCTTCGCACTCTTCAACCTCGTCCTGATGCAGACGGTCTTCGCCTGGCTGGAACGTTGGCTTGCACAGCGCCGCACTCGCGAGATCATGGGCGTCCTCTTCATTCTCGCCATGCTCAGCTTTCAATTGATCGGCCCAGTGATGGGACGCCTTGGCAGAACGCCGCACCCCGAATTCAGCCACGCGATCGAGATCGGGACACAAGTCCAAGCCGTATTGCCGCCTGGCCTCGCGGCCAACGCCATTGCGCAGACTTCGCATGGACAGTTCCCGCTGGGGTTGATTTCGCTGCTTGTTCTGGGGGCGATTGCCGCAGCCTTGGCGGCGCTGCTACACCTCCGGCTACGCGCGCAGTTTCGCGGCGAGAACCTCAGTGAAGCGTCGGCGCGTCCCGCCGTTGCACAAGTCCAAGGCCTGCAAGTGGGATGGAATCTGCCAGGATTTTCACAATCTGTCGCAGCAGTGTTCGAAAAGGAAATGCGCTATCTGGCTCGCAGCGGTCCCATGCTGCTCACCCTGATCATGCCAATCTTCATGCTGCTGATCTTTCGCTTCGGCGCCATGAATTCTCTGCGGCACTCGAGTTCCTTCAGCCGGACGCCGGACATGGCATTCCCCGGAGCGGCCGCCTACGCCATCCTGGTCCTCACCAATCTGGTGTTCAACAGTTTTGGCGGCGATGGCGGCGGCATCCAGTTCTTCTATGCGTCGCCGGTAACTTTCCGCCAGATCGTGCTAGCCAAGAATTTGACGCATGCCAGCATTCTTCTCGCCAATACCGCCTTTGCCTGGATCGCGGTCTCCTACCTCTACGGGATGCCCCACTTATCTGTTTCGGTTGCGACTCTAGCCGGACTTCTATTCGCTGTGCCCTTGAACTTCACCATCGGCAACCTGCTCTCGATTTATGCCCCAAAGAAACGCGATTTTTCCACCTTCGGCCGCCAAAACGTCTCCCAAATAACCGTGCTGGCGAGCTTCGGCGCTCAGATCGTAATCGTCGGCCTGGGTGTTGCAGTCTTCGCCATCGCGCGACTTTACGAGAATCTTTGGATCGCTACCCTACTATTTCTTGTGCTCGCGGGCGGCTCGATTCCAGTGTATCTGCTGGTTCTGCGTCGACTCGATGGAATCGCGCTTCAACGGCGGGAGACGCTGGTGGCCGAACTGTGCCGCGCGTGAAGCCGGATAATCTTCTATTCTTTTATTCCTTTTCAGGTGAAGCCACAAAGCGATATCCCACCCCCCGCACGGTGAGCAAGTGGCGCGGATTCGCGGGATCGTCTTCAATGTACCGCCGCAACCGCACCACAAAATTATCGATGGCGCGCGTGTCGGTATCTTCGTGCAGTCCCCACACTTCTTCCAGAATCTGCTTGCGCGAAACAATGTGTCCGTCATTGCGCACCAAGTGCCGCAACAATTCTGACTCCATCAGCGTCAAGTGAATCGTGGTATCTCCAGAGCGCAGTTCCAACGCACCGAAGTCGATCGTCTTACCGTCGAAGGAAAATGTTCCAAAGTCTTCATTGCCGCCGGAATCTGCCGGACGCTCGCCTGCCGGCCCCTGCCCTCCACGGAGCCACTGGCTGCGTCGCAGCAACCCCTGCAACCGCGCCAGCAGAATGGAAAGGTCAAACGGCTTCGCGAGGTAGTCATCGGCTCCCGAGGCAAAACCCTTCAGCACATCTTCCGGTCGTCCTCGCGCGGTAAGCATCAGGACCGGCACATAATTTCGCGCGGCCCGCAACTCCGAGACCACGCTGAACCCATCTTTTCCCGGCAGCATAATGTCGAGCACAACCGCATCAAAATTCTCTTTCTTCTCCAGCAAACGATCGGTGGCTGCTTCCCCATCCCCTACCACCTCCGCCGCATAGCCTTCGGCTTCGAGGTTGAAGCGCAACCCCTGCGCCAGATGCTCCTCGTCTTCCACCACCAGAACGCGGCTCATTCCCCCCACCTGGGCAGTTCCAGCACGATCGTGGTCCCTTGCCCTTCCCCAGCGCTCTCCGCGAAGACGTTGCCGCCGTGCTTGAGAGCAATCGCTTTCACAATAAACAGGCCCAGCCCGGTTCCCTTGACGTGCGCCAACGAACGGTGGGTAACCCGATAGAAGCGCTTGAATATCCGTTTCACATCCTCAGGAGGAATCCCCACCCCCTGATCCTGCACGCGCAGCACAATACGCTTTTCGTCCGGCGTTTCCAGCTGAACCCGCACGTCTACCTTGTCTCCGGAGTATTTCACAGCATTGTCGAGCACATTGGAAACCGCGGTGCGCAGATCTTCGGCGTTGCCCCGCACTCGCAGCCCGTCGCCGTTACTCAATGCTTCCTGGTAACGGAGCGCATCGGGGTGCAGGTGATGTCGCGAGCGGGTGGCGTCCATGCACTCGCGCACCAGTTGGCTGAAATCGACTTCCGCTTTTTCCCGGCCGGTTTTCTTGTCGCCCGCCCGACCGGCCCGCAGAACCTGCTCCACCGTCTCGGTTAGCCGGTCCGTATCGCTCAGCATCAGTCGGTAGAACTCCTGCTTCTGCTGTTCCGGCAGTTCACGCCGCTGCAGGGTTTCCAGGTGCAGCCTGATTGACGCCACCGGCGTCTTCAGTTCATGGGTCACCGCGTTGATGAAGCTGTCGTGACGTTCGCTGCGCCGCAACTCCCGCACCAGAAAAATCGTGTTCACCACCATGCCCGCAATAATTAGGGCGAAAAACACGATGCCGAAAAACAGCAACACACCCTCGCGCCAGTTGAGAATGATCCATCCGACGTTGAGGGCAACAGCCAGGGCCACCAGGCCCACGCCCAGGCAGAGAAAGAAAACGATAGTTCCGCGGCGGCTCGATATGCGCATGGCCGATTCGCCCCGATTTTACCGCGTTCGGGGCTGCGCTCATACACTCGCGTTGCTGAAGTCAACCAGAGTAAATTTTAACCTTTGCCAGAGTCGATCGCCCTTAACGAACGTCTAGCAAACCTTCGCGGTCAAAGGCTTTTCAGTATTCGGAGCTACAAACAGCAATAACTTCTCATCTCAATCGTATGATATCGTATTGATTCTCTATTGATATGCGTATGATTCCAATATGATGAACCTGCCACTGGGAGCAAATTTCACTTTGATTGTGCTTGCTTTGTTGGTTTGTGCTTGCCTGCTCTCCTCCGCGAGCGGCCAGGATGCTTCTGCCAAAGACTATTTGGCAGACTGGTTTCCCCGTGTCACCAAAACCCAGGCTGAGCAACCGCATTGGATCACCCCCCTCTTCACTACTACACCTCGCCTGGAAGAGGAATTCCGCACCGACATCACCTGGACGCCGGTCACCGGCGGCGACAACCTGAATTATTTCGGCGGTAAGGGCCTGGAGCTGATCCCCACCGAGCACACCGAAATCATCCTCGGCCTGCCCCCGTACCAAGTCCCGGTTACGGGGCCTGACGGCTTCGGCAACATTCCGTTGACCCTCAAATATCGCCTATTCGCCGGCAATGAGGAGCATGGCGACTACATCGTCACAGCGTTTCTTGCCGGCAGCATACCCTACGGTCGCTTCGCTACGCCTTATCCATCCATCACGCCTACCATCGCCTTCGGTAAGGGCTACCGAAACTTCGATTTTCAAAGCACTCTTGGCTGGACCATTCCGACCGGGGGCCGCCAGAAAAGCGGCACACCCGTGGCGTACAATACCGCCTTCCAGTACCGCGTGTTGCGTAAGCTGTGGCCCGAGGTGGAAGCTAACGTGACGCTGTGGCCGAACGGCAAACTCGTCGGAGAAAAACAGGTTTTCATCTCTCCCGGCCTGGTGGCGGGGCGTTTTCATTTATGGAAGCGCCTGGGTTTCAGCGTCGGCGCGGGCGAGCAGATCGCGGTCACGCACTTCCACCAGTACAATCATGCGCCGACGCTCTCCATCCGCTTTCCTTTCTGAATTTGCCTCATCCAGGAGTGCCGGCGAAAGGAGTCACGTTCTCATGGGCAAAAAGAATTCTGGTCGCGCCACAGAGCGGGAACCCCTGCTTCGTCCACGCGACGCCGCCGTGCAATTGCAAATCAGCTATCCCACCATCAAGCAGTGGATCTACCACCGCAAACTGCGTGCCGTCAAGACGCCCGGCGGTCATTACCGCATCCCACAAACAGAAGTGGACCGCCTGCTTTACCGCACTCGAGGTCACAACCAAGATGAACGTCGCGTTACCTACAAGCGCATCAGCGGGCGCAACCAACTCGTGGGCCGCATCGTCGATGTCCGCGTCAGCGGACTGGTAGCGCAAGTCACGTTATCCGTTGGAGGACAATTGATCACTTCCCTGATTACCTCAAGCGCCGTGCGTGAAATGCAATTGAAGAAGGGACAAACGGCCGCAGCCCTGATCAAGTCCACTGAAGTGATGATCATCCGCGTCTGAATTCGAGAGGAGCTACTCTGCGTCTGCCCGTCCCAATAAAAAACCCGCCACGGAATTACCGGGCGGGTACTTAACACAGATTTAAATCTTAACTCAATCTCCCGCCACCGAGGCTTCCGGCATGGCGGCGGTGATCAAGCGCCCATTCGGCGTCGGCACCAATCCGCGTTCCACTTCAGCCAGCTTCACCCGCTTGATGTCCCAGGCCAAGCCCAAAGTCTTCAGCGCCCAAATCCCATACCAGTTCACGTCGACTTCATACCACTTGAAGCCGTGCTGCGCCGCCGTGGGATGCGCGTGATGATTGTTGTGCCAGCCTTCGCCGAACGTCAACAGCGCCACCCACCAGCTGTTCGTCGAAAGATCGCGAGTCGCGAAGCGCCGCGAACCCCAGGAATGCGTCGCCGAGTTGACCAGCCACGTAGCGTGCAATCCCACCACGGTGCGCATGAAAATTCCCCACATCAGGAAAGGCAGTCCGCCGAGAGCGAGTAAAATCACGCCGAGCACAATCATGGGCACATAATGATATTTCGTAATCCAGACATGAAACTTATCCTTGGCGAGATCGGGTACGTAACGCGCCAGCGTCGTCGTGTCGTGGTGCATCGACTTGCCCATCAGGATCCATCCCATGTGGGCCCACCACTTGCCGTCGATCGGCGAATGCGGGTCGCCTTCCTGATCCGAATGATGATGATGAATGCGATGCGTCGCCACCCAGAAAATCGGGCCGCCTTCGAGCGCAAGCGTGGCGCAGATGGTCAGGAAATATTCCACCCACTTCGGAGTCTTAAAACCCCGATGGGTCAGGAGGCGGTGATAACTCATCCCAATCCCCAGGCTGCCCGACACCCACCACAAAAACATCGCCACAAACAAAGCCTTCCAGGTAAAAAAGAAAAGTGCGGCAATCGCCCCGACGTGGAACGCCGCCATGAATCCGGCTGTGATCCAGTTCACTTCATCTTTCGCGGCTTGTGGTCTCTCCAAATCTCGCAGTTCCATATCCAAGGAAGGTCCCCATTTCGTGGTTGTCTGAGTTCGATCAGCCTCTACGTCTACCGTAGCAAGGGAATGGATGGGGTGACTGTAATACTTGTGTAATAGCGGGGTTTGAGGGATTACGGCGGTAACGAACAAGTAATTTTAGGCCTGTTCTAGAGGCATTTCCTGGATTGTATATTCATCTACAAGGGGAAAGATGCGATCGTTGATGTAGATTCGAACGCCGGGACTAGGCGGCCCGGCCCTTCACCTGCACGCCCGCCCACTTTTCCAGCAGCATCAGAGTAGCGGCATAGTCGAGATCCTGATTTCCCTCTTCCGACGCCATCTCATAAACCTCTTCCACTGTTTCCAGCGCCGGCAGTTTCACGCGCGCTTCTTTCGCAGCCTCAAGCGTTAACCGGATGTCTTTGTGCATCAGCCGCAACGGAAAGTTTGGCGAGAAGTCGCGCTGCAGAATAAATGGCCCTTTGTAATCCACAACGCCGGATCGCACCATCGTGGCCTCAATCAGCGATAACAGTTGTTGTGTGTCTACTCCGAGTTTGGTGGCCAGAGTGAGCGCCTCGGCGAATCCTTCAAAGATGAGCGCAATCTGCAAATTCATGGCGAGCTTCGTGGCCTGTCCCTTGCCGGTTTCGCCCATGCGGAAAATTTTCTTTCCCATCGCCGCGAACAGGGGCTTGAGCCGCTCCACCGCAGCTTCGCTTCCTCCCACAATGAACACCAGCGTCCCGTCCCGCGCTCCAACCTTCGATCCCGTCATCGGCGCATCCACCCAGGTCACGCCCTTCGTCCCAGCACGCTCGGCAAACTTCGCCGTCGCCGATGGAGAAATCGTGCTCGAGTCAGCGATGATCATGCCCTCGGTAAACGATGCCTCGACTCCGTCCGCACCGAAGACGACGCTTTCGACCGCGTCCGTATCCGCAACGCACATCCACACCACTTCCGCACCCTGTGCCGCTGCCGCCGGAGTGGGCGCCACTCCCGCTCCCTCCACCAATTTGCCCGGCGTTCGATTCCACACCGTTACCTCGTGTCCCGCCTTGACCATATTCGTGGCCATGGCGTGTCCCATGATTCCCAATCCCATAAACGCAACTCGCATGCGGACTTCTCCTGTCGTCCTGAAGAACAGCACAAAAACAATGCCTTCGGATTAGATATGAGTCACAGGATTAAGGTCAAGCAACGATCTGCCAATCACGAGTGAGCAGGAATTTATCACCGTGTGTCTCCGAGGCGGAACTAAAAGTAGCCGCCGCCTTTTCCTTCATCTAAACTACAATTCGGTTATGACTCCGCCCTATCGCTTTTATTATTCCCGCTCGCGCGGCGATCAGGAATAACATGAAAGCTGCAGGCTACTTCGATCTAGCCCGCAGGCTGTAACGCAGAATGATTAAGCAGACACTTCGCAATCCGGCGCTTCGCCGGCGCGCCACCCAGTTCGGACGCTTGGTACGTCACTCCGCAGTCACGCCGCGAAGGGGAGAAACTCACAAGCCGCGACTCGCCACCAACGGAGAACTCGGCGTCACCTTCATCGGCCACGCCAGCTTCTTCGTGCAGATTGGCGGCAAGAGTGTGCTCATCGATCCCAATTTCGCGCGCTGGCTTTTCGTATTGAAACGTCTGCGGCGTCCCGGCCTGCGCATCGCCGACCTTCCCGCCCTTGACGCGGTGCTGGTCTCGCACGCCCACTTCGATCACCTCCATCGTCCCTCGCTGCGCGCCATCGTGGCGAACAACCTGCGGACGCGCGGCGTTGCGCCGGTTATCATCATTCCCGCTCATGTTTCCGATCTAGTCTCCGACCTTGGCTTTTCGGAGATCATCGAACTCGATTGGTGGAAGAATTCCCGCCTCGGCAACCTATCCATTACCCATGTCCCCTCGCGGCACTGGGGCGCTCGCATTCTCAAAGATTCGCATCGCGGCTACGGAGGCTTCGTCCTGAAAGCCGGCAAACACTCCGTCTATCACGCCGGGGACACCGCCTATTTTTCCGGCTTCAGCGAGATCGGGCGCCGCCTGGCTCCCGAACTCGCATTGCTGCCCATCGGCGCCTACAATCCGCCACAGTTCCGCAATGTCCACACCAATCCCGCCGACGCCATGCGCGCCTTCCTCGATCTCAAATCCCGCTGGATGGTTCCGATGCACTACGGCACCTTCCGCCTCTCGCACGAACCTGTCGACGAGCCCCTGCAACTGTTGGAACAAGAGGCCCGTTCCGCCGGGATAAAGGATCGCGTGGTCGTAATGGAAGAAGGCGTCACCAGATTCTTCTAGCAGCATTGGATTCTTCTTCTATTCAACTCAGGATCCTCTACGGCGAAGGTCTTCGCGAGTTCCCGATCACCCATAATGCAGTTTTTTAACAATCTCTCGTTGGATTTTGGTGTAGACTGCGTGCCTGGAATTCCCGCCTAGGAGGTTCGTTATGTCCGTAAAACCGATTCCCGAGGGCTATCACACTCTCACTCCGTTTCTGACAGTCCGCGACGCGGTTCGCGCCATCGAGTTCTATAAACAAGCATTCGGCGCGGAAGAACGAGGCGTCGCGAAAGGTCCGGACGGCAAAGTCATGCACGCCGAGTTGAAGATTGGTGACTCCGTCATCATGCTGAGCGACGAGTTCCCCGAGTACGGCGCTCTCTCTCCCTTGAGTAGCGGCGGCGCAGGCATGGGGCTGCACATCTACGTCGATGGCGTCGACGCCGCTTTCGATCGGGCCGTGAAAGCCGGAGCGCAAGTCGAAATGCCGGTCACCGACCAGTTCTGGGGCGACCGCTACGGCAAGCTGAAAGATCCCTTCGGCCACAAGTGGTCAATCGCCACTCACACCAAGGACATGTCGGGCGACGAAATGAAGCGCAGCATGGACGAAGCCATGGCAAAAATGAAGCCGGAGATGCAAAAGACCGCATAGTTTGCCGATCCGAACATGCCCACGTAGGGACAGCCGCCTCGGCTGTCCCGCCTGGGCGAAGGCCCGCGGCTCTGTCTGTCAATACGCTAGCAAGATTCTCAGATCGCGCAGATTATTTCCAGTCGGTCCCGTCTCTATCGCATCGCGAAGCGCTTTGAAAAGCGGATACGCATCAAACTTGTCAAGCGCGGCGCGAACGTCCAGGCCGCGAGTTCGCGCACGTTCGAGAGTCGTGCCATCCGCAACCGCTCCCGTTGCTGAACTGTTTCCATCCAAGCCATCGGTCCCTGCGCTGAGGACGGTGATGCTTTCTCCCGCAATCTTTTCCGCGCACGCCAGCGCGAACTGCTGATTGCGCCCGCCAATTCCGCCATTTGCAACCTTCACCGTCACTTCCCCTCCAGAAATCAAACACACGGGCGAGCACTGCTTCCTCAACTCGCGCAATCGCTTCAGTAAATATTCAGCGGCCTTCTCGTAATCCCAATCGTCGCAGGAGTTGTCCACGTGCACGATGAAGCCCGCGCGCTCCGCCGCGGCGCTTGCCGCTTCAACCGCCGTCTGGTTAGTCAGCACAGGCCACCAGCGCGCGCGCTGAAATGCCGGATCGTCCGACTTCGGCGTCTCTTCTAAAGCGTGGCGCTCAAACAGGTCACGCGTCGATTGCGGGAATTGTTTCAGCAGTTCGTACTTCTTCGCGATGCGATAGCAATCCCCGACTGAGGTTGAATCGGGCATGGTCGGGCCAGAAGCCAATGCTTCGAGCGTGTCGTCGGGAACATCGGAGACCAGCAGCGACACCTGCTGCGCAGGAAACGCAGCTTGCGCCAAACGTCCTCCCTTAACCGCAGAGAGATGTTTGCGTACGGCATTGATTTCCGCGATGGGCGCGCCAGAAAACACCAGCGCGCGATACGTCGCAATCAGATCTTTCAGTGAAATCTCATCGTCGATCGGCTTCTCGACAATCGACGATCCTCCTCCGCTCAGCAGGAAGATCACCAACGCCGAAGCGGGCAACGCTTCCAGAGCTCGCAACATCGCACTGGCTGCCTGAATGGATTCCGCATTCGGCGTCGGATGGCCACCACGAAAATACCGGAAGCCACGAACCTGCGTGGAAGGCGGCGCCGAACTGGCCACAATTCCTTCCAGCGAGCCTCCAATCAGCTCCGAGAGTGCCTCAACCATCGTGTGTCCAGCCTTGCCCAACGACACGACAAATACACGCGAATACGAATGGAGCTGATAGAGATCGTCGCGGACACGCAAAACGCCCCGCTCACAATGAACGTGCCGGGCAAAGCCCTTGGCAATCGACGCTTCGGCCAGCGCCTGCTGGAAAATCTTGGGTGCTGCCTCGCGCATACTCCGAAGCTGGGTTTCGCGATCGAGGTCAGACATGCGAAGAATTATAAAGAGAGCGCGCGAACAGCAATATCCGGGCAGACAAGACGATTTGCTCCGCGATCTCTGCGAATCCTTCGCGACCTTCGCGGTAGAGCTTTTAACCGCCGAGAGCGCTAAGGGTCGCGGAGGACGCTGAGAAAGTCGAAACCCAATTGCATCACAAGGTCACGCGCTCGCGAACGAAACTTTCAATTGCTTCGCGCAACTCGCGCAAGCGTCCTTCGAAGAAATGATCCGCGCCTTCGATCAAGACCAGCTTTTTCGGCTCGGGCACCGATGCAAGCAGCGCTTCCAACTTCGCTCGCGGACCAAACTGATCGCGGGATCCGCTGACAAACAACTTTGGCTTGGCGCAATCCTGCATGAACTCAAACGTGTACACGCGTGGCTCTTCGGTATCGGCCGCAACAGGAATTACGGGCATTCCAACTCCGATAACCGCACCAACGCGAGCGTCGGCGCAAGCCGGGCGCATTCCAACTGCCGCGCCAAACGAGAATCCCGCGAATACCAAGGGCAAGTGATATTCTGCGTCGAGCCAGTCGAGTGCGGTGCGCACATCTTCGATTTCCCCGTTACCTTGATCATGTTCTCCGTGGCTAAGACCGGTTCCACGGAAGTTGAAGCGCAATACAGGAAAGCCAAAACTGTTCAGCGCCTTCATGGTATGGAAGACGACCTTGTTGTGCAGCGTTCCGCCAAACAGCGGATGGGGATGACAGACCACAGCTGCATGCGTTGCATTCGCCGCACCGGCGTTGAGCAGCGCTTCCAGTCGTCCAGCAGGACCGTCGAGGAATAACGATCGGATAGAAGAGTTCGAAGAAATCACAACGTCAGATTACACGGTAATTGCGGGAGAGAAGAAATCCGCTGAGGTGAGAAGCTCCGAGGTCTGAAGTCCGACGTCTGCTGTCTGCTATTCTCTCCTCCATGGACGCCGTAACTCTTACGCGGCAACTGGTGGACATCGAGTCCATCAGCGGCAACGAAGCTGGGGTGGGGAATTATCTTTACGGGGAACTTTGCCGTCTCGGCTATCAGACCAAAAAGATGCCGGTCGAGGGAGATCGTTTCAACGTGTTGGCGACGTGGGAAGAACATCTTCATCCTGAGATCGTGTTGTCCACCCACATGGACACGGTTCCTCCCTTCATTCCGTCTTCGGAAGATGAGGGACGCATTTACGGACGCGGATCCTGCGACGCCAAAGGCATTATCGCGACGCAAATCGCGGCTGCTGAACGATTGCGTCAAACGGGCATTCATGTTGGTTTGCTGTTTGTGGCGGGAGAAGAGCGCGACAGCCTGGGCGCGCAGGTGGCGAATGAATATGCAGCCAATGGACAAGGCTCGCGATCCCGCTTTCTGATTAACGGCGAGCCGACGGAGAATCGCCTGGCGCTCGCATCGAAGGGCACACTGCGGGTTGAGGTCACTGCCACGGGACGCATGGCGCACTCGGCCTATCCGGAGTTGGGAGAATCGGCGATCGACAAGCTGATTCCGGCGCTCACGCGGTTGCGCGCGATGGCTCTGCCTTCCGATCCCGAGATCGGTCCGTGCACGCTGAATATTGGATTGATAGAAGGCGGACGAGCGCCGAACGTGATCCCCGATTATGCGCACGCGGATTTGCTTTACCGGCTGGTTGGTCCGTCGGATGATTTGCGGCGACAGGTTGTTTCGACTGCGGGCAACGAAGTGCAGGTGACGTTTCCGCTGGAGCTTCCCTTTCTTCGCTTGCGCACAGTGGACGGATTGCCGACGATGATTGCGGCGTTCACCACGGACATCCCAAAGCTCACCAACTGGGGCGAACCGCTGCTGCTCGGTCCGGGATCGATTCATGTGGCGCATACCGATGGCGAGTACATCGAGAAGAGGCAGCTGGCGGAAGCGATCAACTTGTACT
>Ga0193751_1001153_pt1 | contig 17485 bp, 14 predicted proteins | sample L1c2metaG_FD_143050 | JGI IMG/M metagenome (GOLD analysis project Ga0193751, IMG submission 143050) | Soil microbial communities from a riparian zone of the East river system, Colorado, United States - L1c2 | ecosystem: Environmental > Terrestrial > Soil > Riparian zone | place: USA: East River... | reverse complement strand
CCGCATCGTTTCACGTTCGATTGGTGGCGTGTTCATCCAGCGTCCAAGCAAGCGAGTTGTGCCGGCGAGATCATCGTTCTCCACGTAGCCGGCATGGTCTGCATCGATTTCGCGCCAGATATTCACGCGATTAGAAATCAAGACCGGCAAACCGGCGGCCAGTGCTTCAACAACGGACATTCCAAAATTTTCCTGATGCGAGGGAAGAATGAACGCGTCCGCGTTGGCGAGTGCTGACTGTTTCATCGCACCTTGCAACATCCCTGTAAAAACGACACGAGACGCAAGACCCAGGCGCTCAACCCGCGATTGCAAATCCGCTTGCCAGCCAATCTGATCGGGGCCCGCGAGAGCAAGCGAAAGTCGGTTTTCTGCATCGGCGACCCGAGACAAAGCATCGATTAAAATATCGCAGCCTTTTTTCGGATGGATTCGGCCCAGAAAAAGCAACATCCGCGTGTTCTTAATTTCAGGATGGCGGGCCAGAAATTCGTCGTTCACCTGCCGCGTGGTCGGCGCGGGAGCATCTACACCAAGCGGCGACATTTTTTCGTGGCAGCCATAAAGGCGGAACGACATTCTCGCCCGCACCCGTTCTTCTTCCGACGTAAAAATTACCGCGGTGGCGTCTCGCAAAACGCGGTAATCCGCCCACGGCCAGTAGAGCGACTTCTTTAGATGCTTAAGCGGAAAAGTCTCTTTAAACCACGGATCGAGCATTCCGTGTGGAAAAACGTAGTAAGGAATCGACGAACCGGCGAAGCGGCGCCATGCAGCAAAACTCAAGTATTGCCAAAGCCCGTTCACGATTACGCGATCATAACTCCCGCCGTGCTGGCGCAACCACGGTAAAAGACTCCGTGAGTACCGATAACTCGTTAGGCCGGCTCCGAGAGCGTGGACGGTTAAATCGACATCGGCAAGCCAGGCCGCGGAGGAGTCGTCGAGGGCCACGATGTCGATCTTGTGACCGCGGCGCGCCAGTCCACGGCTGAGAGCGAGCACGGCCGCCACTACGCCGCCAACGCTCGGGTCGAGCGTTTGAACCATTTGCAAAATCTTCAACGCGCTAGACAACGAATCCTTCCGTCCGCCGAAAATATCTGCAGTCCGGCGAAAGCTTCTCGATCGGGCGGGCTGGCACGCCACCATAAAGCTGATACGATTCGGTGAAGGTTTTGTTGAGAAGAGACTTGGCGCCGAGCACGCAAAAATCCGGAAGGGCGCTGCCGCCCAACAGCACGCAGTTCGTTCCGACGAAGCAATAATCGCCGATGTGCACCGGCACCGAAGCCTGGCAATTTTTCTCGATGTTGATGCTATGGGTGACGATCTGCGACTGAAATCCAGCGAAAGTCGTGAATTTCCCAATCGTCACCGAATTCGTGCAATCAATCAGATGCCGATGCGTGATCGCAGCGTGTTCGCCAACAATTAACTCCGGTCGCCGGTTTTTCTCCTGGGCGAAGTGGCGCGACGGGCCGAGCGGAAAACCGGTGATCCAGTTGCCACGCCCGATCGACGCGTGCGTTTTGAGATGCAACAGATCAATGTTTCTGCAAACCGTGAAATGGTCGATTCGGCTGCCTTCTTCCATGATTAGTCGCGTCGGGAAAATGTAGGAAAACCCGATCCGGCAGCTCGGATGAATTTTGACTAACGGCGTGCTTTCCACGGAAGAAAAAGACTCAGCAGCATCAGAACTTTTGTCACAGTTTTGCTCCGAGGCTGCGGTAGATATCGATATACTGCGAAATCATTTTGCTCGTTGAGAATTTTTCCGCGTTGCGCAAACTTTTCTCACTCCAGATCGCGCGCTCCTTCGGACCGGTCAACCGCAGCAAATCCGAGGCAAAACCCTCTTCATCATCGACGTCATGAAAAAGTCCTGCTTCGCCGGCAACCTCAGGAAGCGGACCCGAGTTACTGCAAACGACGGGACAGCCGCAAGCGTGAGCTTCAATGACTGGCCAACCGAAGCCTTCGAAGCGGGAAGGATATAAAAGCGCAACCGCATAATTATAAAGCACTTCGAGCAACTCATCGGGCGGGTTTTCCAATTGCGTGATGCGATCGCGAATTCCGAGTTCTTGCGCGAGCGACATCAATTCTGCGTCCAAGAGATCTCCGGCAAAGACCAGGCGGCCATTCCACTTCTCTTTGCAGCGGGCGAAAATCCGAAGCACTCCGTCGCGATTTTTTCTGCGCAAATTTGAGCCAACATGAAGAACGAACGGGACCTCGGAATCGAATTGCGGTATTTTCTCCAAAGCCGCCACGGTTTCTGTTTGCGACAGCTTCCGGTACGGATAATTCAAGCCAAGCATCACGACCTCGAGCTTCGGCGAAGCGCCATCACGATGGACGAGTCGTTGGGCATCGTCGCGCGTCGCCTGTGAATCGCAAACGATCGTGCTGGCGCGGCGCAGTCCGTGCAAGATCCAGCGTTGCAAAAGTTTTCCGGCGACGGATGCGGAACAATTTGTTTCCTCACCAAGCGCACCTCGAACAGCGAGAAGATCGTGGCAAGTGACAAGAATGGGCGCACGCGCAACGTAAGCGCCGTACATCGCGTTCGAATGATCACAAATGTGGACCAAGGCTGGCCGTTTAAAGAGTCTGGTCCGGAGTTGACGCGGGAAGACGACGAATTTGTCGATATAGCCAAGCCATTTCGCAACGAAGCCACCAGCACTCCGGAATCGTCCGAAGAAAGGTCGAGGCGCAATCATCTCGGCGGCGACTCCAGCGGCAGCTAGACTTTGCAGCATCATCTTTCCGAAGCGCTGCATGCTTTGCTGTCGATCTAGCGGATAATTACCGATCAGCAAAACCATTTGTTTGTTCGGCGCCGACGCCGGGGCCGTGGAGTCGGCTCGCATATTCGGATCTGCGCGGCCTAGGCTTTGGCGCGGAATCTTTGATTGCGGCTGGCAGACCGTCCACGATACTGGGTCCCTTCCTTTGGATCACAGCCAGGCAAAGACCGCTCAGGAATACGGCGAATCCGAGGCTGGTAGGCTGGCCGAGCTGGCCGTTCAATAACGGAACGAAGCTGCAACTGAACAAAAGAATCGGCAGGATCGCGCCCTGTTTTAACACAACGAGGCTGAGGCGGAGGAGCCGAAAAGTCAGTGCCGTTCGCCAAAGAAGAAATGCCAAACCAAGAATCGGGCCGCTCTCTGCCAAAACGCGCGTCCATTCGTTTTCGGCCAGCAAAAATGTCGCTTGGCCGGTAAGAAAACGCGCACCGGCGGCGGTCCCGATGCCAAGCCCGTAACCGGTGAGTGGGAATTTATTGAAGTATTCAAAGCCTTCGGTGAACCCACTTATGGTGCGGTCGAGCATGCCTTTGACAACCGTCGTATCGGCGGCTTCGGCTGACTCAGTGAACCGGTCGGAAAGAATGCCTGCGCCTTCTTTAAAAATTGGAAGACGAGTAATGACGAGCGCCGCAAGGACAACGATAAGAACCGTGCGGCCAAACTTATTTACTGCGCTGGGCCGAACCAAAAGGATGACCAGAATTGATAAGACTACGAGAAGCGTGGCGGCAACGCACGAACGGCTACCCGAGACGGCAACTGCGATCACCAACGCGGCTCCCGAAGCAACCAGTAGCCACGTTTTGTAAGCGGCCCTGGTGAGTGCCCCGTAAATGAGAAATGCTGCGGCCACGCTAACGTAAAAGACTGGCCCAGAGATGAACGAAAAGGTACCTGGCGGCCGGATTTTGCCGCCTCCGGCAGTGAGCTGCTCCGCTTCGCCCAGACCAACGGTGCGATTGATAAACGCATCCGGCGACGCCTTGAACTGCGCGACCATGATCAGACCCATCGGAATCATGAGGAGAAGAATCCACCAGCCGATCTTTTTTACTTCTTCCTCGTCCATCACGTTTGCCATGACAAAGATGAGCGGGAGGTGAAAAAAGTTTGAGCGGAAACCGTAAAGCGTGATTTCCAAAATCGGCTTCAACGGAAGGTAAGGGTAGAGCACAGCAACGCTCACCGCCAGGGAGAGAACGCCGATGACAAGAAGCGAGATGACATAGGCGTTACGCGGAAAGACCCGGGCCCGGATGGCATAGAAGTAAATCGCAAGCGCGACCGGATCGCGCACGACAAGCAGCGGGTTCGACAATTGCGGAACAACCCATTTGCGCAGAGCGCCTTCAATGAGGAGTAGCCAAAAATAGAGCCAGATCAGCTGGCGAACACGGCTCTTTGCTTTCTCCTCGGGATTGTCGATGTTCATTCGCAGATTAAGGCGCGGACTGCAGCAACAATGCTCTCGCCGTAGAAACGCCAGGTAAATTCGCTCGCTCGCTCCCTGGCCGCAATCCCCATGCCACGAATGCGTGATCGGTTGGCAAGGCACCAACTTATTTTCTCAGCGATCTCTTCCGGTGAGCGAATCGGTACAAGAAATCCCGTCTCGCCTTCGGCAATCAAATCATCGCAACCGGCATTTTTGCTCGCGATCACGGGCAGTCCGCACGCCATCGCCTCTTGCTGAACCAGCGCTCGGCCTTCGACAATGGAAGGCAAGACCAAAATATCGCAGCTTTGCATGAGCCGCAGTACCTCGTCATGCGGTCGAGGGGGTTCATAAATAAAGTCGGCGAATCGCTGACGGTACCAGCTGAGCGGCCGCAAGAGCGAACCCATCACGACAAGCTCGATTTTTTTCGAACCGATCAACTTCATCGCGGCGAAAAGATCAGCCAAACCTTTTCGCTGGGTGAGCGCGCCTGCAAAAAGCAACCTTAGCGGTGAGCGAACGTTTTCCCGCGGAGCGTTTGCTTTTAGATCGACAGTCGGCGAGCCAAACGGCACGACCAAACATCGTTTTTCCATTCGCGCTCGTGTCGGCAACGATTCCAAGACGAACGCGCTCGGACAGATCACGAGCTCAGCAATCTCCAGCTCCTGCGTCTTTCGCGAAAGTTTCTCTTCCGAGTCGCGGGTGCCACCCAGGGTCGGCTCCCATTCAGGATAACGCTGTGCCTCTTCACCGAGCAAGCGCTGGGTCGTTTCCCAATAAGCAATGGGAAGATCATAGACCCGCTTTAAACCCCGATCGCGTGCGGCGCGAAAACTTTGCAGCGCCGCGTCCTCGTACGCGTAAACCAAATGATAATCGCCGACCTTGCGCAACCGGTTGGCAACTCTGCCGTCCAATTCTCGGGAAACCCGATCAATGCTGAACGCTCCAAGTTCGTGCCGCGACGAAAAGCCGACAACGCCGGCGAGCAAGCGAATGGTTTCCCGAAGCGGAACAGTACGCGTACGCGGCCGCACAGATTCGGGAAAAGATCGGCGTCGCAAACGATCGCGAAGAGATTGCGGCAGGAGACGATTGAGACGTCCGTTCGGATTCCAATTAAGTGTCGTCCAGAATTCTCCGAGCATCCCAGCGTGGTCGAATGCGGTTACGGCCTGGCGAACGAATTCATTCCCTGTCGGATGAGAAAGCAAAATCATGCCAGGATGCCTTGCATCAGTTTGAGGTAGGCAGCCGTCATTGCCTTCGATTTAAAGCGCGGCAGATGCTCCGGCGCCGCCTGCCGCAGATTTGATTCCATCTCCGGATGCAGAAGTAAATCCTTCAAGCAATCAGCCAGCGCACGCTCATTTCCATTTTCGAAAGTCAACCCGCAAGCGCCGATCGCTTCTTTCAATCCGCCATTTTTCGATCCGATAACGACGCAGCCGCAGGCGATTCCCTCCAGAGCGACAATGCCGAACGGTTCAGCCCAGCGCGAAGGGACCGCCAGAATCCGATGTCGATTCAAAAGCTCCGCGAGGGCCGCGCCGGATTTTTCGCCCGCGAAAGTTACTTGTCGAGCCAACCCGAGCTCGCCCGCGCGTCGACGCAGGTTTTCTTCCTCCGGACCACCCCCAACTATGGTGAGATCAGGTGCCAGTCCGTCACTCAGCAGAAGTTTCATTGCTAGCAAAAGCAGATCCACGCCCTTATCGGAAACGAGCCGTCCGACAAATGCGATTGTTTTGTCGCGGGCAATATTTGGAAGGAGACGAAACGCGTTATCGTCGTACGGATTTCCGATCACAACCGCCGGCGCGCTAAGACGATCGGCCACTGCCTTACTGATCGCGACATTTGTGACCAGAGGAAGCAGCGTACGCTTGATTCGATCGTTCCAGCTAATTCCGCCACGGGCGCTTTGAATCCACGTCTGGTGCACAACCAAAATGCGTTTTCGTAAAAGCAACGCCGGAATTAAACTGCGCAGGCTGATGTTGTTTTGGAAAAGGAGATCGCACCAGCGTAGAAGCCCAATGAGCTCGCCGAGCGACGGCGCCCGCGTGAGACGATAGTTCGCACCTACAACTTTGTTTCCCGGCGTCTCAGTGATGACGTGAACTTCGTGTCCTGTCGCCGTGAATTGCTGCGCCAGAATCTTCGAGGCCGATTCGATTCCTCCAACGCTGGGATGAAAGACATAGGAAGAGAAAAGTATTTTCATCGATCCTGTGGCCAGCGAATCTCACGCAGCCGCTTCCCGCGTGGAGCAGCATCTAGCTCACTTTGCTCGCGATCCGTTCTAGTAGAAGAAAATATCTGTGGAAGTAACACCTGGGCGAGATGGACCGACACTTTGAAAAATCTTATACTGCCTTGCATTGTTTTTGCGACGCAACTCCAAGTATCGCCATGAATCATCCACCACGATAATGCCGCCTTCTCGGACAAAACTTTCCGCGTGGTAGAAGCACTGCGGCCTTAATTGAACGCTCCCTTCAGAGCTGTCTATAAGAACGATGTCAAACTTCTGAGCCGGGATCGACTGTAAGTATTCTGAATTCTCAAAGTCTGCGCCGAGCTTAAAATCGAACGGCCGATGATGCAGGATCGCATTGTTAAGTTTCGCTTCGGTTATGCGTTGCTGAACTTTGTCGAACCAAATCCGGTTGTTTTCGACACTAACGACCGAAGCACAGCGACGAGCAAAGAACAGGGTGGATCCACCGGAACCGTATTCGAAAACAGACATCGCCGGCTTCGCAAAACCATTTAAAAAATCGATCGCAGCATATGCAATCCAAGGCAGTTCCAATTCCAAGGCGGATGCTCGACCAAGAACGTTCGTCTTTATATAAGGAATCAAATGTCTGGGTTGCTTGATTAAGTGCATGGCCAATCTGGCAACTTTTTGTGACGGACTCCCTGTCATGACGAAAGAGCTAAATCGCGTGAAGCACGCTGTAGGATGGTTATCTAGAGATAATTGCTCCAAACGGTGCGCAACATTTGTTTTCGGTTCGCGAGTTTCTGCTTCGCGCTCGGATCAAATCCGGATCTGTACGCGAGTGCAATGATTTCGACGCAGTGTCGAAGAAAAAGAACGGGTTTGATCAACATGACTCCGTGGCCGCGGTGGCGTTTTAAAAGTCGAAGACGATTTTGGTGAAAATCCAGGCGGAGGGCTGTTCGAGATTATCATGGATTACGCTCTCGGAGAGGATCACGGCCATTCTCCAACCCAGCTTGGCGCAACGCCAGGCCCAGTCCAGGTCGCTGTCCGAAAACGGGAAGGTTTTGGCATCGAACCCTCCTGTTTGCTCCCAAGCTTCGCGCCGAATAACTAGCGGACTGGTAAAAACCGCATCGCAGGTTCGCCAGCGAATGCTGTCTGTCGTTCGCAAGGCGGAATTATTCGGGATGTCGAGGCTCCATCGAAAAGATAGGTTCTGACCGAGCGCGAGCGAGAGGAAACTGGGAAAACGCATGCCATAGCCGAAAAACCTTCCGTTGTACTGTTTCACCGTGAATCCGGTAGCGGCAAGCTGCGTCTGGACTTTGAGGAGTGAGATCGCTTTGCAAAGGGGTTCCGCATCTTTCAGCCAATTGTCGGTTTCGTAAAGAAGGAGCCATTGGCAGTCTGGAAATTGCGTGAGCGCCGCGGCGCATCCAGTATTGACTCCATCGGCGAACGACGAGCGGTCATCGGGCGGCGTTATGACGATTAGATGATCGCCGGGATTTTGTTCGTGCCAGGCGTTCAGGAATTCTTTGCTACCGTCATTGGACCCAGCCTCGAAAATAACAACGGCTGAGCCAAAAGGCGCCTGCCTTAAAGCTTGCGTCAGTGACGCGAGGGCCCGTTGTAAAAGCTCTCGGCGATTGAAGGAATTAATTACCGCGACCAATTCAACCGGCCGGTCTCGAATTGGTTCTTTCATCGAGCGACAACGTGAACATTTGACAGCGGCGAATCATACACCTCTCGCGCTTTGAGTTGTCTGCCGGCAGGCGTGTAGAAGGCGTAACCGCATTGTCTCAGCATATCGACAATAACTTTTGCCGACACGTTTCTTTGTTCCAGATAGTTCAGATGCAACTCCAGAAAGAGCGTGGGTTTGTAACGCGATAGAAATTCGGTTGCGCCCTTGATCGCTTCGAATTCATAACTCTCGATGTCGATCTTGATGAATTGCGGTATGACATTAAGGCGCGATGCGGCATCTGTGATGCTTTCCAATCTCACCTGAACGACTTTTGGCGCCGCCCACATGGTGTGATCGAAGCGCTGCGTCTGGATGAAGCCGCCGGCCGGATCCAAGACCATTTCCATCGTCCGGGTGGCATCGCCAATTCCGGTCGCTTCGATGCACATGCGTTCGCCGAATTGATTCAATTCCCGAATTGCGAAAAGCCGCTCGACTAAGACCGTTGAGGGCTCAAAGCTAAAGACTTTGTTCCGAGGATTCGCGGCGCAAAACACAGCCGAGACCAATCCCGAATGCGCGCCGATGTCAAAGAGAACGCCACCATCTCTGGCCGCGCAAAGGATACTGTGAATTTCTGCGCGTCCTTCTAAAGTGTCGGCGAAATTTGCGAGATCAATCTTGCACGCACGCGGCGCCAGGAAAGACCACGAATTGTCGATGGTACATCGCAAGGCTGACTCCATCTCCTCAACGATGACGTTTGTGTCCGCCGCCCACGTAAACTTGGACTTAAGCCGCCGTTTGATGAAGTCGCGCAGCGCGCTGGGCAGGAATCGATTAAAACATTGCTTAAGAAAACGCTTCATCGAAGGCCGAGCGCGTTAGCAATACCGCGCACCAGCTGCTCTGAAGACGCACGGCGGCGATACCATGCGTAAATTTGAGATGCAACGCTTCCGCGATCTTCCGGCAACGCTGACTGTCGCGCGTCGACAAAATATGGGCCGGGTAAGCGATCGGCCTCCATGGAGATCGCCGACCCGCCATGCGGTAAGACTGGGATGACAGCGTGAGCGCAAGCAGCCGCAAAAGCGGTGGACTTGAGAAGGACGGCTGTAGGCACACCTGGCTGGCGGAAATAATCGAGCCATGCGAAGGAAGAGGCGGAAAGAATTTGGGATGCCTCCGGGACGGCGAGTTGGGGGCGGTAATCGGACCGGATATCTTCGAGACCGGCAAGAAGAGAGCGCGTTGCCGGATTGTCGTTCCCGCCGACGACGAACAATTCTCGAGGGTAAAAAGATTCCGGGATTCGGTTCACAATCGTTCGAAACGATCGCAGCGATCGTTCGATCAAAGCGGTGCCGCCACAAATCACCCAGCGATGCGGATCACGATGCGCGACTTGCTCCGGAGAAAGCACGGGCTCGCCGAAATTCGACGGCACCGGATGGACATGCGCACGCGTGTCTGGCGCAAGACGCTTGAGTTGCGCCAGCAGCGTTTCACTGCTTACGACGCAAACGTCCGACATATCAGAGATCAACCTGGCAATACGTATCTGCCATGGCCGCAGCCAAAACGCGCTCTTCCATGGGGGGCCCGAAGCATATAGTTCGTGAAAAATCGTGAGCAGGCGACCGCCGAAGCCTTTCCGCAGCTCGCGCAAAACCGGCAAGAGCCGCGAAGGAACGCCGCGCTTTTGATAACCGTAGTTCACGTAATGCAAAATCACGTGATCATATTCGCCGCTGAAAGGCATCTTTTCGATGAGGCGATTGAGCGGTACGATTTTAAAACCGTTGATGTCTGCCGTTGAATCGAATTCACCAGCGCCAAAAACGGTGTCGTAACCAAAGGTCTGTCGCAATTTCTTCGCAACAACCAAAGCGTAATCGCCCACCCCGTCGAAAGGTCCGGGCGGTTTCGGCACGATTTGAAGAAGTGTTCTCAAATCGCGGCGAGCTCAGTTTCGCGCTGGCGATTTCGCAAGCGTCCCAGCGCCACGGTGTATTCTCGCGCAGTATCGGCGGCGACTTGCTCCCAATGAAATTGCTCCGCAATCTCCCGACACTGTCTGGAAAGGCTGGCATAATGATTTTCGCTCATGCGCAAGATTTCCACTGCGCGGTCTGCCATGGCTTTGGTATCTCCTGCCGGAATCAAAAGCGTTGCCCGATTTGCCCCTAGAATCTTGCGCGGTCCGGGTACATCGTAGGCAATCGTGGGAATACCTGAGGCCAGTTGCTCGAGCACGGCGATGCCGAATCCCTCGATGTAGCTCGGAAAGAGTCCGACGGCGCATCGGCCAAGGAGAGCAGGAAGCTGCGCTGGATCGTACGTCTCAACACAGCGCACATCATCGGCGCGCGAAACGCCCAAATCGGTAAGGACCGTTGCCTCGTCTGTCATTGTCCCAAGGAACGCGAATTGGACGTTCGGCATCGCATTTCGAATGCGTCGGACGATTTCAGGCCAGTCGCGCGAACCTTTCCGTAGGCTCCACATTCCAACGAAGCAAATCTCTTTTGCTTTGAGACGGACCTCGGCCGGCTGCGTCGCCCGGGCAAATGCAGCGAGATCGTGTTGGTTTAATCCGTACGACTGAACGATGGCCGGTTTGCCTTGCGTCGTGAATTCTTGAAGGAACTCTTTTTCTTCTTCATTCGGCAGGTTGATCAAATCGCAGTGACGGACGGCGCGGCTGGAATTATTTCGAAGCCAGCGTGTGATAAACTTGTAGAAGAAGCGGCCAAGCAGTTTTCCGAGCGGCTGATCGGGCCATCGCTTTCTGCTGAATCGAATGAAGTCTTCGTACGGCCGATAAAGTCCGATCGAACGCGCAACGAGCAAACCGTTGAAGGAAAGCTTCTTCTTTGAGAACGGCAGCGTACCGATTAAGCAATCGATCACATCAAACCGCTCGCAATGGCATCGGACAAAGCGAGCAGCTCGATAGGGAAATAACGCCTGGCGCAATGCAGACAGTGCACGGAGATCGGTCGGTTCTGGAAAGGCGTCGGTTATACAGAATTTTTCGACGGAATGCCCTGCTTTTTTCCACTGCTCGGACAATTCGATCCAAACACGCGCCGCTCCAAGTCGCCGGTCCCATGGTAGGTTCACGATGGCAAGGATCCGAAGCGGCATAGATTCGATCATTGCTGAATTCGGCGCGCAAAATTCATCCAAAACTTGTGGCGCACCGGATTAACGTAATGGCGCATCGCCAGCGTCAGATTCGCATACCGGTCCCGATAAAGGAACTGATCGTCCAACTGCAAAATGTACTTCCGTGGATCCAGAGCGCGGGCGCCATTCGCGTGCATGCACAAATGAACAATTGTTTGGTTGGTAAAAAAGGTTGGTGCTCCTTCCAAATCGATAAGGCGTTGCAGGCCGAGTGACCAATCGAGTTTCTGAAACAAAAGAAGGAAGCCCGTGTTTACAGGATTACGTTTTTCGGTTGGCTCCAAAAGAAGTCGTTCATCACCGGCAAACTCGTAATCCGCGAGATAAAGCGCCCGAACACCTTTCGTTTGGGCGACTTTGAGCAAATCAGCCGCGCCGGCGAAGAAAAGTACGTCCGAATCAACATAGAGAGAAGGGCCGCCTTGTGGCAACGACATGATAATGCGGAGCTGTTTACCGGTGGGATGCGTTGTTAAATATGGCCGGATTATCTCGGGTATTTCTGACCATAACGCCGGAAGAGCCGCGCAAACATGGATGACGGAGTCAATTTCTTCCAGCAACTCGATACTGGCGGTTTGGTGGGAACCATCAGAGAAGACGGTGAATCGTTTCGGCCTGCCGGCGTAAGCGAGAAAAGAGCGGATCGAAGCGACTTGTTCCGGAAGTGTGCTCTCACCGGAATAAGCAAAAACATCGAGTGGAAGATCGCGCTGCACGCTCACTTTTCGGCGCACAATCATGGGCAGAGCTGCCCGATACAGCCGACGCATCGTTTCGCCTTCAAAACGCGCGAAATGATAAGGCAAGTTTGGCATTGTTCATTCCATCGGCTGGCGTGCACTGCGAAAACCGCGATAACTCATCGCTAAATTAAGGAACAGATTGGGCACAGCGGAAAGAAGATTGAAAATCAGCACGCCCGCGACACTGGAAAAATCTGTAAACGGAATAAGTGCGATTTGCGTCCCGAGGGTGAGCGGAATGTAAAGCCATGCCCCAGCCACCCAGGCTTTGGCCGCATTGAGCGCCCAAAATGTTCCCGTCAGCGCCGAAAGCACGGCGACGGCGACGATCAATAGCAGCTCGCGCTGAAGATGTGCGTATTTGTTACCGAGAACAAAAAGGAACTGTTGGGGCAAAATTCCGGCCCAGCAGAGAATCAGAAGACTGAATGCGGCCACGCCGCCAACGATTGCCGCGTAAAGCCAGCGTAATTTTCGCGCGTCCTGGCAACGCGCAAACGCGGGAACGAAAATGTTTGTTAGCAAATTGGTCAGCACGGTGAAGATCATCGCGAGCCGGCCGAGTGCTCCTACTTCGGCCACCGAACTGGCGCGATGCGCAAAAAAGCTGATAAGAAAGACGGTGATCTGCCCCTGAAGACAATAGAAAACCGCATTTGCCGCCAGTTTCCGGATGAGACCGATAATCGCGCGGCGATCCTCAGGATTTTCGGCTGCGGTAAGATCGACAACGCGCGAGGCGTAATGGCGGAGCATCACATACTGGAGAAGCCAGGCCGCGCCCGCGACCGCGACCGCGATACTCGCGTTCAAAAATAGGTAAACCAGGGCGACGACAAGTAGGAGACGTATAATTGCGCCGGTGAAATCGATCACCTGGATGCGAGCAAGGTCCGAACGCAGCCTAGGTACAACGCTCAAGACGCCAAGAGAGAATTGGATCAAGAGCCCGGCCAGGACCAATGCGGTCAAAATGACGCTGTATAGAACCGGTGCACCGTTCCGGATCAGCATAAAATACATCACCGGCGTAACCGCGATCATGGCGGCGGTACCGAGCTTCATTCGCACCCCCAACGCAGTGTTGATCAGTTCGCCAAAACGCCGCCGATCTTTCCAGACCCGGCCGCCAATGGAGACAAGACCGACACTGATACCGATATCGGCAAGCAGATTAATGGTGCCTTGCATCGTGTTTGCGATGGTGAAATAGGCGTATTCTTGTTGGGGCAGCCAGCGAACGAGAAGAATTCCAGTCAAGAAACCGATGGTCTGCACCGCGGCTTGGACCAACGCAAAGCTGCCAACGGCGCGCGCGTGATACATTGCGCGGCGAAGGGCAGGTGCGGAACCTTCGTCCAGAATAGGCGGCGAAATCGGGCCCAAGAAACTCATACCGCGGTCATCTCCTCAAGAGAGCAAATGAGCTGCCGAAGTGCCAAGAGCAATTCCATATACGAAACGACCGACGCGAAATGTTGAATGTCGATCCAAAACGCTCTTCTCGGCGCAGCTTGTTCGACGAATCGGTCGCAACGAACGAGCGAGCGCAGTTTATGAGGGCTGGATTTGTCTTGCTTGTTCGGGACGCGGAGCAGTCACAGCTTCCTCATCCGATGTCGCGGCCGGCGTGTAATACTCCGAATATTGGTAATAATAATACTCGGGCAATGACGTATCGACAAAGTTCAGGATGACGCCCGGCACGTTGACCTGCCGGCCGTAGAGAAGCTCGAGCGCTTTCTTTGTGAGCCGCGCCGACGTGTAGGAAAGGCGAACCACGAAGAGCGTCGCGTCGATTTTCGGCGCGAGACTCGTTGTGTCGTCGGCCGCCAGGACCGGTGAACTGTCGATGATGATGTAGTCGAAACTTTGGTAGATCTCCTTTAGCAGCGCGTCCGTGGAATCGCGCAGAAGATGCTCGCTTGGCTGCGACAAGGTCTTGCCTCGCGGCAGAATGAATAGTGTCGGATAGGCAGTAGGCACGATCACTTCGCGCCAGTTCACCTCCTGCTTCAGCACCTCGCAGAAACCGATCTTTGAAGAGATTCCGAATGTTTCGCGCAACGCGCCGCGCCGTAGATCGGAGTCGATCAACAGCGTGCGTGCACCAGATAAGGCCATAGTAATCGCCAAGTTCGCTGAGACGGTCGATTTTCCTTCACTCGGAACGGCGCTTGTAACCAAAAATGTTTTTGGCCTCGGGCCGTCGTAAGGCATAAAGAAGATCGACGAACGAATATTGCGGTAAGACTCGGCAAAAACGTGCCGCGCGTCATCGGGTTGGAGCAAATCAATTTTGCCCTTCGCTTTTTCCTTGGGAATCTGACCAAGCACATTTTCAGAAAAATGATGCTGGAACTCGCTAAAAGAAGCCATGCGATCGTCGATGCGATCGAGCAGAAAAAGAATGGCTATTCCGGCGAGCGCGCCACAGCCGAATCCAACAAACAGGCTTTTGATCAACCCAGGCCGCACCGAAACCGGCGCGGTCGCCATTTCCATGATTGAAACCTGATCCTCGCCGCCAACAACTTGCGAGACATCGATTTCCTTCAAATTATTCGTTAAGCGATCGTAGAGCGTTTTCAAGCGATCCACTTTTCCCTTCACCCGATTGAACTGGGCGAGGCGCTGGCTCAAATCGAGCGCCTTCGTTTCCCATTCCTTAATATTGGCCTGAAGGTTTTCCATCTGCTTGCCGATGGATTTGCGGCGAGTTTCCAGTTTCTCGACCGTGTCGGCGCGGAAGAGATCGATTAATTTCTCCTGTTTAGAAATTTCGTCGTTGAGTTTAATGATTTTGGGATGGCTCGGGCGAAGATCCTTAGCGAGCGTGTCTCGCTCCGCCTTTAGGAGTTGCACCTGCTGTTTCGCTTTTAGGTAATCGCCTTCCGGACCAACATCGGAAAACGGCAGCCCTTGATTGTCAGTTGACCCTGCGTTCGCAGAACCGTCCGACTTGTTTTGAGCACGATCGAGATTTTGATCGAGATCGAGGAGATTGAGCAAATCGTATTCGGTTTTGAGCTGGGCGTATTGCTGGTTCAGCTTAACCAGATACGCGGCGGCGCTGTTTCCTTCTTCCTGAATGAAACCGATATTGTTTTGCTTTTGGAACTCGAGCATCTCGTCTTCTCCATTGCGCAAATCCTTTTCAACCTGAATGAGCTGCTCCGTAATTCCGGTGGTAATCTCGTGACCACGGTCCTCGCGTATTCCTTTCTTAAAATCGAGGTACTTCTGCATGGCCGCATTCAAGTAAGCTTGCGTGTAATCCGGTGCGCTTCCGATTGCATCGAGATCAAAAATCGAGGTGCGCGGTCTTTGAACAACGATGATTTCTACCGGCACGGGCTGGAGCTCGGGATGGGTCGAACGAACAAGGGCCTCGGCGCCGTGTTTTACTTCTGCGCTCTGCATTAGCTGAATTTGCGTGCCGTAAAAATTCTGCATCTCCTCACTATAAATGGCACCAGCGGGAAGGTTCATTTTGCCCGCGACCATCATTTTGCTCGCCGAGAGGTATGACGGCGGCATTTGGTAAATAAGAAACGCTTCAACAAAGAGACCGAGACAGACAGTCAAAACTGGAATCCACCACCGTCGCAGGAGCAGCGCTTTGTAGCGATGCAACCGCGTGATAAACGAGGTAGACCAGGAAGCCGAGAGTGCTCTTTCAGCCACGGGAGCTTGCATACTTACATGTTAATCAAACGCTGCGGAACGTAAATCTGATCGTCCGGCTGCAACACCAAGTCTTCGTCAGTGTGTGCTTCTTCAATCACACGCTTCAGATCGACACTGAACTCCTGGCCATTTTTACGTGTGAGCTTTACTTTCCGCTTATTGGCGAAATCGCCAAACCCACCGGCCTTAATAATTGCTTTGCTTACAGTGTATTTCTCATCGGCCGGAATTTCCTGCGGCCCCTGCGATTTCACCGAACCATAAACATAAATTTTGCCGCGCGATTTCTCACTCACGCGGTCCACCGCCAGGATGACAGTGGCATGATAGTAATACTCTTTTTCAAGCTGCCCCTTGATCGTGTACGCAAGTTCTTTGCACGATTTGCCTTCCGCCGGGACAAGACCGATGTACGGAACTTCAAGTTCACCGTTGTCATTCACCCGCAACCGCTGCGAATCGTTGTCTCGATCTTCTACTACCCGGAAGCTGACGTAATCGTTCGGGCCGAGCCTCTTTTTATCGTCTAAAACAGCCATGGAATTCGTTCGCATGACCGTGCTGGTCGCAGACGGCGGATCGGTCGAGGTAGGTTTCGCGCTGGAAGGTCCTGGAATAGCATCCTGCGCCGGCCCGAGTTTGGGCAGAACGAGGAATGCGGCAAAAGTCAGCGCGTAGATACAAACTCTCATCTCGATCCGAAATTCATCCTTTAGAAGCTGTAAGTGCCGTCGAGTGAGACTCGGTTCTGATTGTAATCACGCAGAGCCACATCCGAATCTTTGGTTGTCCCTTGATAGCGCAGACCAAGAGTGACGTGCGGCGTCAACTGGTAGCCGACTGTGACTGCGCCGCCCAGGCGTTGGAAGTGCTCGTCAATAAGGCCGCCGGATTCGCTGGCATCTTCGAAAAAGAACTCGGTGGAGAGCAGCGTGCTGCGAAAAAGGTTCCAGGTGATGGTATGCCGGACATAATTCAACATTATGTAATTTGAATTGACGCCGAGCTGGTTTTCGTGGCCGGCGCTCACGGACTGGCTGATCACCGCGTTGATCCGGTGGCCAATCAAGCAATTGACATAGTAGTCCGAAAGGTCCTTATGGTCCGGAAAAAACATTCCAGAGAAGTTCACAAAGTTGTGGTCGAAATCGATCCGTTGGTAACCACCAGCGACCCGCACCTTTAAGTTGTTGGTAATTTCGGCCTCGACAAAGCCGCCAACACTATAGTCTGTGGAATCACTGAGCACGCTTTGATCGTAGCGGGTGAAAACCGCATTCCCCTCAGGGCCGATACCTATTGTCGGAGTGACCATAAAATCCGCTGTTCCCGAGAGGATGTCCGCGTTTCGATTCAAATAATCAAAATCGCGCACCGTGGAGACATAATTGTAATGATCGTAGCCAAGAGTCAGCAGGATCTTGTTCAAGTCCCAAAGCACCGATACGCCTCCGGTGTTTTCGAAACGGCCATAATCGACCACGTTGCTGAGGGCGCCCTCTTGTACCGGGTCTTGCTGCAGCGACATCCGGTCATGGACATTGATTCGAAAATCGCCCACGAAAACGTCGAACGCGATTTGCGAATTTGGCGAGATTAGCACGCCGTTGGTGTCGGCGTTGGAATGATCGAGATAAAACGCATAGCCGAGCCCAAGAT
>Ga0193751_1001152_pt1 | contig 17494 bp, 14 predicted proteins | sample L1c2metaG_FD_143050 | JGI IMG/M metagenome (GOLD analysis project Ga0193751, IMG submission 143050) | Soil microbial communities from a riparian zone of the East river system, Colorado, United States - L1c2 | ecosystem: Environmental > Terrestrial > Soil > Riparian zone | place: USA: East River... | reverse complement strand
CGGCGCGCTTTCAACGCAATCGCCGTTTTCGCCGCCGCAATGTCGGCGTTGCAGTTGTAAATTTTACCGTCATCGCCAAGCGCGGTCGGACTGATCACCGGCGTGACGCTGCGTCGAATGCATTCGCGCAATGGTTCCACGTTCACGTCGCAAACTTCGCCGACGAAACCAAGATCGACATCTTCACCCTTTTCACTTCTCGCTAAATATTTGCGGCAGCGAAAAATCTCGGGACCGGCGAAACCGCGCGCTTTCCCGCCGAAGTCCTCGATCGCTTTCACAATTTCAGGATTGATTTCGCGCGAGAGAACACGATCGACGATTTTCGCGCTGGCGGCCGCGGTCACTCGATAGCCGTGCACGAACTCGGATTTCACACCGGCTTCCTCGAGCGCACGCGTGATTGCTTTGCCGCCGCCATGCACCACCACCGGATTAATTCCGACCGCTTCGAGAAAAACCACGTCGCGGGCGACCCGGTGCCGTTCTTCCGGATCGGGCGAGTCCATGAAACTGCCGCCGTACTTCACCACGAAGATCTGGCTCCGGAAACGTTGAATGTAAGGCAACGCTTCGAGCAACGTCGCCGCTTTCGAAATGATTTTTTTCATCAGCCGCCGAGGGTCGCGGGATCAGTGATATCGCCTTTGTTGAACGCGACGTAGTTTTCCGTGAGGTCAGCCGCGTAAAGCACGAACTCGCCGCGGCCACGATGAAGATCAACGTGCAGGTCAAAGTCTGGCGCTGCAGTGATTTTGGCCAGCGTTTTCAAGGCGACATTTGTCGGACGACCGCGTCGAAATGCAAAAACAATTTTGCGGGTGCCGGGTCGCGCGTAACCGACATCGACAATCGTTTCGTCGACATCAGCTTTTGAATAGCCAAGCGCGCAGAGAATTCGGCCCCAGTTCGGGTCGCCGCCGCACCAGCTCGCGCGCACGAGCGAGCTGTTAGCGATCGCGCGCGCGGCCGCTTCTGCTTCACCATCGTTCCGCGCGCCACGCAGATGAAGCGCGATAAATCGAGACGTTCCTTCGCCGTCGCGCACGATCATCTTAGCCAACTCGAGACAAACGAAATTCAGCGCATTCTGAAATTGGGAACGCCGAATTTCGGATTTGGAATTCCCCGCAAGTCCATTCGCCAGCGCGATCACTGAATCATTCGTGCTCATGTCGCCATCCACCGTGATTCGGTTGAAACTTTTCCCGGTCGCAATCTTAAGCGCGCGCTTGAGCGCGCGAGGCTCAATCGCTGCGTCAGTCGTAATGAATCCGAGCATGGTCGCCATCCCCGGCTGAATCATGCCGGCGCCTTTGCAGATTCCGCCCATCCGAACCGTTGATTTTCCAACCTTGAGCTCGACCGCGATTTCTTTGCGATGTGTGTCCGTCGTCATGATCGCTTCCGCGACTTGTCGCGCGTTCGACGTCGATCTTGCAATCCGCGGCGCGCACGCTCGAATTCCGCGCTCGATATTTTTCATCGGCATCGACACCCCGATCCGCCCAGTCGAACAAACGAGAACGTCTTCCGCAGAAATTCGCGCTGGCAAACTTGACTGCTTAAAGCGGTCAAGTTTATCGAGCGCGGATGCTACTAGCTGAGTCATTGTTTGGGTATCGCGAAGTCCCTGCTGGCCAGTGCAGGCGTTGGCGTTCCCGGAATTCACGACGATCGCGCGCGCAAGTTCTTTGCGCGCATGCTGCCGGCTAATTTTTACCGGCGCGGCGCAGACCTGGTTCGTCGTAAACACTCCCGCTACCGCCGCCGGAGTATCCGAAACAATCAAAGCGAGATCACGCTTTTGTCCTTTCTCGGAGCCTTTGCCAGTGCCGAGCTTTTTGATGTCGCAGAAAACCGCGGCGCATTTGAAACCGCGGGGCGCGCAAATTGAACCGGCAACTTGTCGAAACGGATTTTTCAAATCAGCCCAGCAGTCTCGGGAAAGCCGAGCATCAGATTCATGCATTGCACAGCCTGACCGCTCGCGCCTTTGACGATGTTATCGATCGCACTCATGACCACAAGACGATGGGTCCGCTGGTCGATCTTCCAGGCGACGTCGATGAAGTTTGTGCCGACCACGTTTTTCGTGTCGGGTAGATGTTCGTCGCCAAGTAAACGGACGAACGGTTCGTCTCCATAAGCGCCGCTGAAAATGACAGCCGGATCCATCTTCACGACGTTGCCCGCGATATCGGCATAAATCGTTGTCACAATCCCACGATTCACCGGCACCAGATGAGGAGTGAATTGAATCACAATTTTCTCGCCGGCCAAAATCGACAGTTCCTGTTCGATCTCGGAAAGATGCCGGTGTTTTGGGACGCCGTACGGCCGGACGCTCTCGTTGCATTCGGAAAAAAGATAATCGCTTTCAAGTTTGCGCCCTGCGCCGGTCACACCGCTCATGCTCGCGACCAGAATCGTTTTGCGATCGATCGCTTTCCGGCGAATCAGCGGCCGCAGCGGAACGAGAGTGCTCGTCGGATAACAACCCGGGCACGCAACAAGCTTCGCTTCGCGAATTTGGTCCCGGTAAATCTCCGGTAAACCGTAAACCGATTGGCCTAGCAAATCGGGCGCGGGATGATCGTGGCCATAGAATTCCTGGTAAACGGCGGCGTCTTTTACTCGGAAATCGGCGCTAAGATCGACGACCCGAGCGCCGGCGGCCAAAAGCGGCTTGGCAAATTCGGCAGCGAGTCCATGTGGCAAGGCGAGGAAAACAAGACCGGCCTCGCCCGCGATCTGTTTTGGGTCGGGATCGGAAAACTTCAGCGCGGTCGCAGTCTTTTGGTGGGCAAAGCGCGGAAAAACCTGCGCGAGCGATTTGCCGGCCAATTGCCGCGACGTCGCCGCGACCAGGTCAACCTGTGGATGCGCGAGGAGCAGACGCACCAGTTCCTCGCCGGTGTAACCGGAAGCGCCCACTACCGCGACCTTGGTTCTTGTCACAACGCGCAATGCGTATTCCGTCTCGCGCGGATTGCAACGAAAAGCTGCGCAAAAAAACAGGACAGGATTAAGAGGATTAAATGAGATTCTAACAAAACAAAAATCGTGTGAATCTTGTTAATCCTGTCTAGTTTTCTCTACCTATGGACGCTCTTTATCTTGTCGGAATCGCGGTGCTCGCCGTTTTCGGTTTCGTTTTTGCCATTGTTCTTTTCAACTTTTTCGGGATCTGGTTGCGGGCGCGCATCGCTAACGCGCCGGTCGGGATGGGCAAAATGATCGGGATGCGGCTTCGACGCGTGCCGGTTGGATTAATTGTCGACAATCGCATCACGGCGGTGAAAGCGGGCATTGAAGTGCCGAGCGATCCGCTGGAAGCGCATTACCTCGCGGGCGGCGACGTGACTCAAGTCATCCTCGCGTTAATTGCGGCCGACAAGGCGGGCATCTCGCTCGATTTTAATCGGGCCTGCGCGATCGATTTGGCCACGAAAGGCACCGGGAAAACCGTGCTCGAAGCGGTACGGACAAGCATTAATCCGAAAGTGATCGACGTACCTAATCCGGCGATGGGCCGGACGACCATCGACGGTGTGGCCAAGGACGGGATTGGCGCGAAAGTTAAAGCGCGGGTGACGGTGCGCTCGCATTTGGATCGATTTGTCGGCGGCGCGACTGAGGAAACAATCATCGCGCGCGTGGGCGAAGGTATCGTGAGCGCGATCGGCTCGGCCGATTCCTACAAGGATGTGCTGGAAAATCCGGATCGCATTTCAAAAGCAGTGTTGGCAAAGGGACTCGATAGTAACACCGCGTTTGAAATTCTTTCCATCGACATCGCCGACGTGGACGTTGGCGACAATATCGGCGCGAAATTGCAGAGCGAACAAGCGGATGCCGACAAGCGCATTGCCCAGGCGAAAGCGGAAGTGCGCCGCGCAGCTGCGGTGGCAGTGGAGCAGGAAATGAAGGCTAAAACGCAGGAAATGCGCGCGAAAGTCGTCGAAGCGGAAGCGCAAGTGCCGATGGCCATGGCGGAAGCGTTTCGCGCCGGTCACCTCGGCATCATGGATTATTACCGGATGAAAAACGTGCAGGCCGACACCTCCATGCGTGAATCGATTGCGGGAACGGACAAACCGCGAACAGACGCGAGCTAAGAAAGTAAAACATGGCAGCGGTGCATCTCGATAATCTGCTTTTCCTTTTGTTCGTCGCGATCGCGATTTTCTTTCAGATCCTGACCCGAGCCGCGACTAAGAGTCGCAGGCGTCCCGGGGATACAACGCGCAGATCGACATCTCCATCGCAAAGGGCGCGTCCAATTGCGAGCGAATCGGAGGACACCGATGCAGACCGCATCCGAAAATTTTTGGAAGCGCTGGGGCAGCCGACCACATCGAAGCCTCCGGCGCCGGTCGCGCCACGACCGACTTACCAAAGGCCAACGGTTCTACCGCATGTTTCGCCACCGTTGAGATCACCGCTGCCGCCGCTGACAACGCGACCACCGGACTTGCCGCGCGAAATCCGGCTACCAGGCCAGATTCCTCCGACCCGCGAAGGGAGAACTTTTCAACCAAGAGTTGCCGAGGCTCCCGCCTTCGAAGTTCAGCAAGGTCCGTCTCCGCTCGAGCCGTTACCGATCATTAAGACAGCAGCAGAAGCGTACGCGATCGCGACCAAACCGATCGCCAAATCGGCGGACGCAAAAATCGACATCGCGACGATGCTAAGATCGACATCCGGTTTACGGGACGCGATTATTTTGCGCGAGATTTTTGGACCGCCGCGCAGTTTGCAGCCGCTCGATTTGGTGGGAAGCGTTTGAGCTTCGTCGCGAAACTCGTATCCTTCCGCTCCCTTTCCAACACGCCGGCGTGGCGGAATGGCAGACGCGCTGGACTCAAAATCCAGTGATCGCAAGATCGTGTGGGTTCAAGTCCCTCCGCCGGCAGATGTCCCGTGTCGGATCGGGTTTTACAAAACGCGGGCAAAGTCGTATTTTGGGAGCATGAAAATGCTCATTCGTGTCGTCGCGATCGGGTTCGTTTCATTCTGCTTAATGCTGAAAGTTAATGCGCAAGGATTAGCCGGGCTCAACGGTTTTGTGAAAGATTCCAGCGGCAAGCCGATCCAAGGTGCAGAGATTCGCATCCAAGGCAGTGACGCGAACAAAATTGGAAAGATTCATACAAAGGGTGATGGCCATTATAGCTATCCGGCGTTGGAGGATGGGACATACGCCGTCACGCTGCTCGTCGATGGCGTAACTAAAGCATCCATCACCAACGTCAGAACGAAAGCGGGGGTTACCGAAACCCTTAACTTCGAGTTTGTAAAAGGATCAATGGCCAGACCATTCGCCGCGGGCAAACACTACGTTTGGGTGCCGAAGCAAACCGGGACCCATCTCGGCGACTGGATGGAAGTCGAGAATGATGGCAAAGCGATGCCTTCAGGAATGACCGAACGCTTGAACAACCAGGGCAACGCGTTGGCCAGACACATCCAGGAATCGGGACTAAACGGCGGAACCACGCACTAAGAAAAATACGGCGGACCACAATTGCGAAAATGTCGGACGAGAGCCGACATACACTTGCGAACTTTGCTTCTGTGTGTGACCATCACTGCCTATGTTTATTAATTCTCTTCGGATCGGTTTTGCTGGATTAATGATTTCCGCCACCGCTGCGTGGGCTTCCCCTGTCGGCCCTGCCACGCTACAGGGCGATGTGAAGGACTCGAAGGGGCAAGCAGTCGCCGGTGCTGAAGTGCACATCCAAGCCAAAGATGGAAGCAATCTTCAAAAGATCGTCCGGACAGACGCGAACGGGCATTACGTTGTGAGCAAGCTGCCAAACACCGACTACGGGGTTGTTCTTTTTGTTAACGGCGCAATCAAAGCAACGATCAACAATACCAAGACCTTCGCCGACAAGCCGACGCAGCTTGATTTCAAGTTGACCGGCCAATATGCCGTGAATAAGCCCGCCAAGAAACACACCCACATGGTTTACGTGCCGGCCGAGACTGGCAGTAATTTGAGCGGCCGGTGGGTTGAAGTCGACGACAACGCCGGCAGTGCAGCCGCAGCCGCTGGAACTGGCCACGTCGACAAAGGCGGCAACGCAATGCTGAGACAGCTTCAGAGCGCCAGCGGATCTAGCAGCGGCGGTAACTAACCCTTAACAACAATTCTGAAAAGCGCGGCCAAAAGGCCGCGCTTTTTTGTTGTACGAGCGATTGCTTCGAGCAAGAACGCTACTCTACCCTGAAACGATGTAGCCTTCTTCGCCGTGCTCGTTGATGTCGAGCCCTTGTCGTTCGGTTTCCGGAGCGATGCGGAGCCCAATAAATGTTTTTACGATCGCGCCGACGATCACGGTCGCCACAGTCGCGAGTAAAATTGTGAGCGCGATCGCCTTTAGCTGTTCGAGCCAAAGGAGACGGCCCACAATTCTTGCAAGACCGTTCTGGGTGGACGCATCAGCGGAAAGATTTGGATTCACTCGGGCCGTTGCCAGTAAGCCGGTGAGAAACGCACCGAGCGTCCCCCCGACCGCATGCACGCCGAACGTGTCGAGCGCGTCATCGTAGTGGAACCACGATTTTAATTTCGTACAGGCAAAAAATGGGACGACGCCTGCGGCCACACCGATTAGGACGGCACCGGTCGGGTCGACAAATCCACACGCCGGCGTGATTACGACCAAGCCGGCGACCGCGCCGGAACAAAATCCGAGCACGCTCGCTTTCCCGCGCAACCCGTACTCCAACATCGCCCAGGTAAAGGACGCGACCGCAGTTGCGAGTGTTGTGGTCATGAACGCGTTCGCCGCGATGCCATCGGCACCAAGTGCGCTGCCCGCATTAAAACCATACCAACCGACCCAGAGCATTCCGGCGCCAACCATGCAAAGCACCATGCTGTGCGGCGCCATGATTTCTTTGCGGAAACCAAGTCGCGGCCCGAGCAGAGCGCAAAGGACAAGCGCCGACCAGCCGGACGACATGTGGACCACCGTGCCGCCAGCGAAATCGATCGCGGTAACTTGTGCGCGCGGATTCCAAACGCCGTTCATCCATCCGTCGATTCCCCAGACCATGTGGGCGAGCGGAAAATAAACGACGAACATCCAGACGCCGACGAAAACGAGGACGGCGGTGAATCTGATTCGTTCGGCAACCGCACCGATGATCAACGCCGGCGTGATGATCGCAAACATCAGCTGATACATCGCGAAAATGTTTTGCGAAACCCAAAAGGAATAATCGCCGTTGGGCTGGGCGTCGACTCCGTGAAGAAATGCAAACTTCAACCCGCCGATGAACGGCGAACCGCGCGAGAAAACGAGCGAATAGCCGACAGCCCACCAAAGAATTGCCACCAATCCCGCGATGCCGAGACATTGCGCCAGGACCGACAGCACATTTTTCTGCCGGACCAGCCCACCGTAAAACAGCGCCAGTCCGGGAAGCGTCATAAAGAGAACCAGCGCGGACGCGGTCATCATCCAGCCGTTGTGACCAGGACCGGAACCGGAAATGTTGGAACCGGTTTTTGCGTCCGTCGAATCGGAACCGCGGGCTCCATTATTAATGTAAGCTTCGAGATCAGCCACTCGCTGCTCGAGCGATGGAGACGTGCTCGGTGCTACCGTCGCTGTTTGCGACTGCGAAACGTTCGCGGAAAGCAAAACCGCGCCGAAAATAAAAACGCGAATGAACATGTCGATCTTGCCAGCCAGCGTTAATAGAGCCGGTCGTCAAAGATCGACAAGGAAAACTCCGCCGAGCAGTGTGGCCGAAAAGGTAAGGCGCTCGGCGGAGTCTCTCTCTGCCAAAATTAGAGCTGAATCACGAAGGAATTCAGCCTGCCACTGGAAGGTTGAGTCGAAATCTGATTCATCGATTGAATCTCGGACTCGTCGCTGTCCTCTTCATCGATGTCAGTGTCGCTATCGAGCTCGGATTCCTGCGCGGAGATGACCGCTGGCAAATCGTTTTGCTGCAATTTCTCGTAACGCTGACGCACTTCGGCCGGAACTTTGTCCAACTCTTCTTTGGTTTCGACCGGGCCGCTAAATAAAAGCAGTCCTTGCGGGTCTTTCGCGGTCAGCACTTTTTTTCCGTCAACTTTCTCGACCCGCAGTTCGCCTTTGTCGTCCGAGTAAACAATCTGCGCTTTACCGATGTCGATCTTGGTCGTGCTCAATCCGCCATCGTTACTTCTGGTGACGTTGATATTTCCAGCGGCTCGCCGTGCTTCATCGCGCGCGCGCATCGCCTGGTCGCGGATGCGCTGCGCTTGATCGCGCACGCGTTGCGCTTCGTCACGGCGGCGCTGGGCTTCTTCACGAACGCGCTGGGCCTCGGCCTGCGCCGTCATTACGGCGTCATGGATCATTCCCTGCTCTCCATTTCCGAGTTGTTCTTTCAAATGATTCATCTCCTCTTGCAGGTCGTTCATTCCGAAGTCGCCAAAGTCCATTCCATTGAAGTTGAAATTGTGGCGGTGGCGGCCCGGACCAAAGTCCCGCTCCTGCGGCACTTCTTTCTTCGACAACTTTACGCTGATCTTTTCTTCTTTGCCTTTGCGCAAGACCGTGAGCGTAACGGTTGTTCCCTCCGAAAAACTGCGAATGAGTTTCGAAAGTTGATCCGGCTCGGTCAGGATTTGGTCGTTCAACATCTTAAGGATGTCATTTTGTTGAACGCCGGCAGCGGCCGCAGGACCATCCGGAACGACATAATCAATGACCAGTCCAAAACCTTTGGCGAGGCCGAGCTGCTCGCTCACAACTCTGGGCACATCAGAAGTTTCGACACCGAGATACCTGCACCTTCGGCATTTTCTCGCGGCGTTCCGGCGGTGTGCCTGGAGGTGGACCGCCCGGTTGACCTGGCGGCCCGGGAGGAGGCGGCGGAACTGGCGGTGTTTGAGTGAACGCGGCAATCGGCAGAAGCGCGATCGCGGCGATGGTGATGATCGATTTTGTTTTCATAGTTTGTGTTTTGAAAGTCTGGGTCGGACAGGGGGTGTTCATTGGCCGGTAACTGGAACGAGCGAAACCTCTTCGCTTGGATAAGAAATTCGCAGGGACGCGCCGGTGGTTGGATTTCGCCACCGCAACGTCTCGCGAGTGTGCGAGCGAACCCGGCGCATCGGTTGTTCGGAATTGTTCGGGAAATGAAGTCCTTCGTCGCGGGTGTGATAAACAACCTGGGTTAAACCAGCAGGAACAAACTGCGCGGTCGAATTTGTCGACGAAAATTGCGGTATGGGTGTAATCGACGCCAGCGCCGGCGTTTTTTTCACCGGTCGTTCAAGTTGGAAACGCGCGAACAACACCAGCGCAGCCGCAGCCGCTAACCCAAGACCAAGCGACACCCAGTTGAAATGAAACCGGCGTTCGCGCGGAAGCACGCCGGCGGTGGATGCCGATCTGTTCCCCTGATGGAGAGACTCGCCGGGGCGAGCTTCGGCCAGGGCCAGCTCGATTCGTGTCATTAAATCTACGGACGGCTGCACCGGCCGAAGTTTGCGGAGTTTGTCTTCGATCCCGGAAAAATCGTTCATACAGGGGGCAAATTCTTCTTCAGAGTGGCGAGCGCGTATCGATACCGGGACGCGGCTGTGTTCTGCGAAATTTCGAGAGCGCTCGCGATTTCGGCAAAAGTGAGGTCGTTCCAGATTTTCATGACCAGCACCTCCCGTTGCTCGTTAGGCAAAAGATCGAGCGCGGCCACAAGCGCGCGTTGCGATTCGTCCTCAATCTCGAACATTGGCTGGACAGTTTGATCAGTTTCGGAAGCGGCAACGGATTCGCGGCGAGCGCGCCGGCTGTCGCGCCGGAGAAAGTCGAGCGCGATGGAGCGAACCGCCGCGTAGAGGAGGCCACGGTTCGCGATGTCATGTTGTTTTCGCCAAAAACGGACGAAAGCTTCCTGGACAATGTCTTCGGCGTCGCCCGACGATCGCGCCCATTGCCGCGCGAATAGCACGAGGCCGGGTGCGAGCTGGGAAAAGCAAGTCTTCCAATTTTCATCAGTGGCGACATTCTCCATGACCTTTTCACGGTCTTTTATAATCAAGACGCCGCCAAATTCTGTTTTTGTCTAACTCTGTCGGATTTTGTCTTGCTTTGGACACCGGGCGTTGAGACAACCGCCGGTATGAACTGGATAGCAATAATTTGTGCGGCGGCAGTTTACTGGGTCATCGGCGCCATCTGGTACATGGCCTTGTTCGGGAAAATTTGGGCGGCGGGCATTCAGGAGCACGGGGTCAAGCTCGAACGCAGCGGCATGGGCGCGAAGATGATCGGCAATTTCATCTGCAACCTTGTCGCGGCCGCGATCATGGCGCGTTTAATCGCGAGGACAGGCATCGTCGATGCCGGCCACGGACTAAAGCTCGGCGCCGGCGTGGGCCTTGGATTTTCCGGAACGGCCCTGACGATCCAGTATTTGTGGGAATCGAAACCGTTTAAGGTCTGGTTAATCGACGCGAGCTACCACTTTTTCGGCTGTATCGCGCTCGGCGGAATTCTCGCGGTCTGGCGATAACAATTCCGTTGGTAGGGCGGTGCACCGAATCGCCCCTACCTTTAAGATCGACATCTACTTTTTTGGCAGCGGCTTCAAAATCAAATTACCCAACCAATCCGGATTTGCCACGCCCTCGCGGTATGCTTGCAGCGATTCGACTGACGAATTAACCCGCAGATTGCTGTAGGTTTGGTCAACGTTTTGCCAACGCTCGTGCCAATAGACTGCTGCCTTCACCCGCGGATAGCGTGTCCGAAAAAGCTCCAAAGCTTGCTTGATCCATTCCGGTTTATGGATTCCGGGTTCACCGGGCTGGTAGGGAAATTCGCCAGTCGCCCATTCCGCAATCATGATCGGCTTGTTCGGATCGAGGCCGCTTAATTCCTGATACGGCCAGTCAACCAATGAAGTAATATCCGGATTCGGTTCATCTTTGAATTGCTGGCCGTAAACGCTTAGACCCAACCAATCGACATAATCCGGGCCCGGATAATAAGCCGGCGCGAAATTCCAGGTATCGAGGGGATAGGAATAGTTATTGGCGTGAAACATCCATTTGATGTTGGTCGCGCCCCGCGCACGAACGCGATCGACCACGTGGCGATATGCGCGCCTGAAAGTTTCCGGACCTTTCCAGTTATCGGCGTCCTCATCCCAATCGTCACCGCCATAAAATGCTCCCGACCAGGGAAACCAATCGCCGTTCATCTCCACCCCGAAAGCGACGATCATTGGATGGGCGAACTCGCGCGCGCCATCGGCCCACTTGTCGATGTAGACGTCCCATTTTCCAGCGATGATATCGATGAGACTGAATTTGTCCGGACCGCGATTTTGCACGTACGGTCTGTCCCACGGCGACCAAAAGACGAGCGGGAGCGACCCGTGTCGCCAGACCACATTTAAATTCGCCGTTGGAAACGTTTGCTCACCCCAATAGCTCGACGACGCGATGATCGCCTGATGTTTTCCGACCATCTGCTCGAAGTCCTCGATCATCTCCAGGGTGACGTCGTCTTCTTCGTCCCCGAAATCCATGAACGCTCCGGTGTAAGCGCCATGCTCGGGAACCGCGACTTCGACCGGGCCGTTCGGATCAACGCGAACGTTCTGGAGAGACGCCGGTTTCTTGCACGACGTCGCTGCCAAGAGCCACATCATCAAAGCGAAATGACGAATGACGAATGACGAATGACGAAACAAGCTCGAAGATCGAATGAAAAAGATCATGCTTTGCTTCGCCAGATCTTTGAAAAGGTAAGATGCAATAACGCATCCTCGTCAGCCCTCCTTCGGGCTTCGTGCTTGGTCATTCCTTCGACATTCGTCATTCGTGCTTCGTCATTCAGCTCACGCGCGCACGGGAACGCTGGCGGTGCGTTCGAGTTTGCCCCAGCTAACCCATGCGCCTTTGATCGCGCGGAAAATCGCTTTCCAAATGCAATAACTCAGCATTGGCCGATAGATCAATCGCATCGGCAAAATCCGCCACGCGCGCGTGATCGGTTCGCGTTCTAAGATGCAAGCCAGCGTCGCGAGGATGACATCCATCGAAAGAAACGTGATCACGAATGGGAGCACTGCGCTCCAGGCACCGAACGGAAGCGATGCGAGCAAGAGCAAATCCACCACTGGCGTGACCGCCACGAGAATGATTTGAAAGAACCAAACGCTCGGCAAACTGAACCAACCGAGCGCGCGATAGTTCCAGTTGAAAATCATGTCGCGATGTTTCCAAAGACATTGCAACGTGCCGTAGGCCCAGCGAAAACGCTGACGCGCCAAAGTGCGCACCGATTCCGGCGCTTCCGTCCAACCGATCGCCTGCGGCACATAGACGATGCGCTGCCGATCTTTATGCAGACTCAATGTGAGATCGGTGTCTTCGGCCAGGGTCTGCAAACTTAAACCGCCGGCTCGATCGATCGCTGCCTTCCGGATCGCGCTGATTGCCCCGGGCACAACGGTGATGCAATTCCATCGCGTGTAGGCGCGGCGATCGAGATTGAATCCGCAAGTGTACTCGAGCGATTGGCATCTCGCGATGAACGTGCGCAGATTGCCAACTTTCGCGTGGCCCGAAACCGCGCCGATCGTTTCGTCGCCAAATGGCTCGAGTAACAACGGCAGCGTGTCGCGTTGAAAATGCGTATCCGCGTCGACGAACACAATGATTCCGTGGCGAGCTGCGGCCAGTGCGCGTTGCAATGCGCGCGCTTTCCCTCGATTTTCCTGACGCAGCAAACGCACGCGTGAATCGACATCGGCCACGCGTTCAACTTCCTCAGCGGTTTGGTCGCGCGATCCATCGTCCACCACGATGATCTCGAGTTCGCCGTTGTAATCGGTCGAAAGCAACGAACGCAAAGTGCCGGCGATCACTTTTTCTTCGTTGTAAGCGGCGATCACAATGCTGATCGGCGCTACAAAATCTTGTTTGGGTAATCGCCGAAAACGATAAGCGAGCCAAATCACTACCAACGTGCGTGCGACCACCAGCGCGGTGGCGACGATCATGAAAGCCCAAAGAAATTCTTCGAGCACGTGATAAACGCGGAACCCGGCGCCGCTGACCATCCGCGCCAACGACGGGTTCGTTGTTTGCAGCGGCGGCATGACCGCGTCGCGCGATGTTCCCAGCAAAGTGCTGAGGGGCACAATCGTATCGCCGCGTGTGTGCAGCCAATCGAGAATGCGCGGTAGCGCGGCCACAGTTTGGGAACGATCGCCGCCGGCATCGTGTAACAGAATGATGCTGCCGTCGCGCCGTTGCTGCTTTATCCGCTGCAAAATAATGTCCGCGCCCGGCTTCGCCCAATCCTGCGGATCGATATTTTCGAGAACGACCAGATAGCTTAAGTCCTGCGCAATTTGCAACGGCATCAGCTCGCTCATCTGTGACGGCTGGGTGTCGGCGGCGTAAGGCGGACGAAACAATGTCGTCGCGCGGCCGGTAATTGTTTCGATCAGAAGCTGGGTCGCATTCAATTCAAGCCGCACATGCTCGGGCCAGGCGAGCGCCAGATTCGGATGATAATAAGTGTGGTTCCCAATCTCGTGCCCTTCGTTGACAATTCGCCGGACCAGCCCGGGATATTTCTCGGCGTTCACTCCGACCAAAAAGAACGCTGCCTTCGCGTTTGCCGTTTTCAAAATGTCCAGAATCTTCGGCGTCCATTGCGGGTCGGGACCATCGTCAAACGTGATCGCAACCTGATGCTCCCCACCTGCGCCCTGATGATACAGGGTCGGAAACTCGGGGAACTTTGTGTATTTGGCGGTGAGATAGCCTTGCGAATCGACGGCGAGTTTGCGCATCCCGTCGGCGCGACTTTCGTCCACCGTCACGATTTCGCCTTCACCTACGTCTGTGATTGTGTCGGTGCCTTTCAACACTTCGAGTGCGTCGCGCGTTTGATTGTCGATCTTGAAATCGCGAGGCACAGCCAGCGCATCCCAAATCGCGGGATCTTCGGTGCCAAGGCGATACAGCGCGAAGCCCCCCGCTTTTTGACCGCGCACTTCGCGTAGCTCATTTAAGAACGTGACCACGTCGAGAAACCAGACGGCGTGTTCCTTGTCGCCGTCCTCGAAATAAAAATAGGGATTGTAACTTGGACCGCTGACCTCGGCGCCCTGGATTTCAGCGTTGTTCGCGCGACTCATCGCCTCGGCGAAGCTGATCAGCTCCGCTTTTTTGCCGCCGACCGTCCAATCGTAGCCGTAACTCCCGAGTGTGATGATCCACTGCTTCGTATCCGTGCCTTCGAGCAAGACATGCAGCCACCCTTCAAACCACGGGCGTGATCCGAGCGGCCCCGGCGGATCGATATCCGAGGTCTCGTCGAAAAGCGAAGCGACAAAACGATCGACGTTATCCGAAAGTTCGTCGAAATCGATGTACTCTAGCTCCTGACCCGGTTGAACCGTGAGCCAAAGTTCCTTGTCGTCGTTATGAAGCGCGTCGCAAAACTTATCGACGAACGTGGTCACGTCCCTTCTGTAAACTGGGTCGATTTGTTCCCAATCGATTATGACTCCGGCAGCTTTCGCGTCGCGTAACGCTGCGATAACCTTTGCGAAAAAGCGCTCCTGTCGATCCGCCGGCCCGTGCGCCAGATTTTCGATCGCTTCAGGTTGCCACGCGTCACCGACCAAATTTGTCAGCAACGGCATCAGCTTAATTCCTTTGCTCGCGCAAAATTTTGGCAGCCGAATGTCGGGGTCGATCTGAATGTCGCCGAGACCGTTTATGACGGTGATCCATTCCGGACACAAATGCGTAATCAGCGACGCATGCGCTTCCAGCGATGAATAACTATAGGGATCGCCATTGGTGTAGAACGCGAGCCGGACTTCATTCGGCGGCGCTTTTTTGCGAGATTTTGCCGGCGGACTAGGGGTCGCAGCTGCGCCGGCCAACTTTTTCGCCGCTTGTTTGGCCGCGCCGAATTTCTGCCAAAGCAGTGAGCTTGGCGCGACCTGGCCCGCCGGGTTCGCTCTTTGGAGCGCCTTCAATTGTCCCTTCAATTGGCGCAACGAAAACGGCACCCGCATCTGCGGCGCGACAAACAGGGTCTGGACAAAGAGCACCGTGCTCAGAAAGGCGAATACGCCGAAAATGAGCAAAATAAGACGCAACCGCGGCCAGCGTTTACCGGCCGGATCGGAAAAAACAAACGGCGTCAGCGCGCCCGGAGGAACATCCTGCATGAGTCGGCTATTTTCGCCCACCGCGTGCGAAATGAAAGCCGGTTTGGATCAAAAATTGTAGGGCAGGCGCTTCGCCTGCCTGACCTGTGACGTCGAGCGAATCCCGGTCCGGCTAGGACCGAGACATCTCTAAATATTTCTGGCAGTGAAAGATCCGTTCGTTTCGGATCGGGGTGAGCCGCAACAAAAGGTAGAATTTCGCCCTACAAACTGTTCGCCAGTTCGCGCGCATTCTCGCGCAAGAATTCCGCCGCGCGTTTCATATTCTGTTCATCGCTCATTCCGGGCCGCGCGTTTTGATAAACGCCGTCAAAAAGTTTTCGCGGTTCCGCTTCGTCGGTCGCACGCCCGACTATCGCGTAAACCCGCTTCCCCAGTTTGCGCGCGCATTGCGCCACGCCCGCCGGCGTTTTTCCTTCCAGTGTTTGTCGATCCAAACTTCCCTCGCCGGTAATGACTAGATCGACATCTTTCATTTTCGCTTCGAGGCCGATTGATTCGGCAACGACATCGAAGCCCGGCCGAATTGTTGCGCCACAAAAGCTCATCAGTCCAAAGCCCAGTCCCCCCGCCGCGCCCGCGCCCGGTTTATCTCGATAATCAAACCCGAATTGCTCGGCCACGACATCCGCCAGTCTCGTCAGAGCGCGTTCCAATTCGTCGATTTGATTCGGGGTCGCGCCCTTCTGCGGACCGAACACTCGGGTCGCTCCATTTACGCCGAGCAACGGATTTCGTACGTCCACGGCCGCTACGATTTTCGGTAACTTCAAATCCCTTGGTTTTTCGATTCGCCCAAGCGTAATCAAATCACTCACACGTCTTCTCTCATGCTCATGCTCTTGCTCAAATCGAAAACCCAGCGCCCGCGCCATGCCGAACCCGCCATCGTTGGTTGCGCTGCCGCCAAGTCCAATGATGATTTGTCGCGCGTCTCGCTCGGCGGCATCCAAAATCATTTCGCCAACGCCGAAGGTGCTCGCAAGATCGACATCGAACTCGTTCGGCCGTAAACGTCTCATGCCGGCCGCTTCGCTCATCTCCATCACCGCGAGTTTTCTCCCATCACGCCGTAGCCTTGGCGAAGGTGGATGATCGTCGATCCAAACGTAATGCGCCTCGATCTCGCGACCGAGCGGATCGTGCGCTTTGCATTTCAACCATGAACCGCCGCGCGCGTCACAAATCGCCTCCGCGGTTCCCTCGCCGCCGTCCGCCATCGGCGCGATGTCGATCTCGGCATCCGGTAAAACTTCGCGCAGGCCAGCCGCGATGCTCTCGGCAACCTCACGCGCATTTAGCGCGCCTTTGAATTTGTCCGGCGCAATTAGAATGCGCACTACTTTATGATTTTAACCTTCGCTCCAAAATTTCGCCGGCCAGCTGCGGATTGGCTTTGCCTTTCGACAATTTCATCACCTGGCCTTTGAGGAAATTGAGAGAAGCCGCATTGCCCGCCTTAAAATCCGCCGCCGGTTTGGGGTTGGCCGCGATCACTTCGTCGCACAATTTTTCGATTGCGCTCGTGTCGCTCAATTGCTCGATCCCTTTTTCCTTTACAATCGCGGCCGCACCTTTGCCGCTGGAAAACATATCCGCGAAAACTTCCTTGCCCTGTTTGCCGCTAATCTTTCCGCTCTCGATCAAGTTGACCAGCTCGTCGAGCGCTTCCGGCGGAATTGGACAGTCATTGATTGTCTTGCCTGCCGCGCTCAGCGCGCTTTGCAAATCGTTCAGGATCCAGTTGGCGACGTTCTTTGGCTTTTTCGCACCTTTGGCGGCAGTTTCGAAATAACGCGCAAGATCGACATCGTTCGCCAGCACGCCCGCGTCATACGGGGTGATTTGATATTGCTCGATGAAACGCGCGCGTTTTGCCTTCGGCAATTCCGGAATCCGCGCACGTGCGTCCGTCAGCAGCACGTCGCTCGTTACCGGGACCAAATCCGGATCAGGAAAGTATCGATAATCATGGGCCGATTCCTTGGTCCGCATGAGAAATGTCTCACCAGCGGCGTCGTCCCAGCCGCGGGTCTCCTGTTGGAGTTTTTCGCCGCGCTCGAGCGCTTGAGTTTGTCGCTGAATTTCAAACGCAAGTGCGCGCCGCACACCGCTGATCGAGTTCATGTTCTTGATCTCGATTTTCGCGCCGAGCTCCGCCTGCTTTTCCGGCCGCACCGAAACGTTGCAGTCGCAGCGCAGTTGTCCCTTTTCCATATCGGCATCGCTGACGCCGCCGTAAATCAAAATTTGTTTGAGCGAC
>Ga0193751_1001151_pt1 | contig 17496 bp, 16 predicted proteins | sample L1c2metaG_FD_143050 | JGI IMG/M metagenome (GOLD analysis project Ga0193751, IMG submission 143050) | Soil microbial communities from a riparian zone of the East river system, Colorado, United States - L1c2 | ecosystem: Environmental > Terrestrial > Soil > Riparian zone | place: USA: East River... | reverse complement strand
CCGGGGTCGCAAGATCGACAAACGTGAGTTCGACCGGTTTGTCCTCCTCGATCGAAATCGGCGACGACAACATCCCGCCAAAAACCGCGACCGTGGACGCGATTACGAGATGAATGAAGAGCGCGGCCAGAAGAGCCCAAAGAATCTTTCGGAACTCCTGTTTTCTTTCGGCCGCGTCGTCCGCGGAATGGCCGATGATGAATTCCGCTGTAGTCATGAATTTAGGGGGCGAAACACTATCTCAGACGTGCCACGGTGACAAATTAGATGCCTTCCCGAATTCGCCTCAAAGCTTGGGCCTTCGCGCCGTAGTTCGTGCATGATGAAATAAGTATTGCTGGGCGTAGCCGCCCTGCTTGCCGAAGTATTCTTCTGTGAACCTTCGCAGACCGGCGGCGTTCAATTTTCGAGCGCGTGGAAAATACTTTTCGCGCAAAACGCGCTCGACCCAGACGTCGATCGGGAAGGCGCTGAGGCGTTCGTAGGCAAAGAGCATTACGCAATTAGCAACCTTTGCGCCCACGCCGGGGAGCCCGCAAAGCTTTGCTTGAAGATCAAGATCGGAAAGCGAGGACCAAGCTTCCAGGTCGGCGTTGCCGGAGCTGACAATCCGCGCGGTCGCGAGGAGGTTCTTCGCCCGATAACCGAGCGCGCATTCGCGCAGTAGTCTTTCGGAACTTTGGGCAAGGCGCTCTGCCGAAGGAAATGCATGAACCACATATTTATCGATCTTGTCAGCGTTGCCGAAACGGTTGCGCAACGCTCGGGAAATCTGCCGGATATGGACGATCCGTTTCATCGAAGAGCAGATGAATGTCGCCAGGCATTCCCACTTCGGTTGCCGGATGATCCGCAAGCCGTGACAAAAATCTCGCGCCACGTTCATGACCGGATCGTCCGGAAACGAAGCGCAAATTCTCGCGAGCGGGTGATCGAGCGCGAAATAGTTCCGAACAAGATCCGCGCTGCGCTGGTTAACAAATAGCAAGTTGCCCCGTTGTTCGACATAAACTGAGCGCTCGCCAATCGCACCGATGAATCCAGCACCGGTTTTTTCCCAATGGAAGACCTGCCCGGAATCGAGCGTCATCGCCAGATTGAAATCCGGCGCGGCGATTTTGGTCAGCTTCATGGTGGATCGAGCAGTCCCTTGCGCGTTTGCAAAATTCTGCCACTAAGATCGACATGGACGCGCGGCTTGCGATCGACAGCGGAGTCTTACTTCTTTATTTTTTTGTCATCATTTTCATCGGCCTGCGTATGGGCCGCAAGGAGCGCGACCTGGAAGATTTCGCTCTCGGTCGCCGGCAAATCCCGTGGTGGGCGGTGCTCGCCTCGATCATCGCCGCCGAAACGAGCGCCGGCACTTTTTTCGGAACGCCGGGCGAAGGTTTTGCGCTGCGGAATTACACCTACATCCAGCTGGCCTTCGGCACAATCCTAGCGCGCATTCTCGTCAGTTTCATTTTCATCAAGCCGTACTACGACTACAAAGTCTTCTCGATCTACGAATATCTCACCGCGCGTTTCGGGGTCGGATCAAAAAACGCCGCGTCCGCTGTTTTCATGTTCACGCGTGTGCTCGCGTCGGGTGCGCGGCTGTTTGCCGCGGCCATTGCGCTCGTGCTCGCATACGAACTAATTCGTGGTACGCGGCCCGGACAAACCGAAACTCTTCTTATTTATATCGGCGCGACGGTTGTGATCGTCATTTTGACTGCGATTTACACTACCATCGGCGGAATCAAGGCGGTCGTTTGGACCGACTTCATTCAGGCTTCGATCATGATGGGCAGCGCGCTCGTCGCGCTCGGTCTGCTTTACAGCGCGATTCCCGGAGGCTGGCACAAAGTCGCAGAGCTCCACGGCGGTTTTCATTTGACCGACGTCATAACGACCGGACTCGATCCCGCGAAAAGCGGTTGGGACAGATGGAAAGGAATGTTTGAGATCGAGTACACAATTTTTGCCGGGCTCATTGGATCGACATTCATGACCATGGCCACGCATGGAACCGATCAAGACATGGTCCAACGGATGTTGACGGCCGTGGACATTAGGCGCAGCCGGCGCTCGCTCATTCTTTCTGGGCTGGCCGACATTCCGATCGCGCTCACGTTTTTGAGCATCGGCCTGCTGCTCTGGGCTTATTACCAGGTCAACCCCGAGCCCAATCTGCCGAACTCGCCCGAGGTTTTTTGCCATTTCATTCTCACCAAAATGCCAACTGGCCTGCGCGGTTTGTTGATCGCAGGAATTTTCGCCACCGCCATGGGCTCGCTTAGCACCGCAATCAACGCCCTGGCCACGAGTTTCACGCGCGATTGGTACGAGCCTTACATTAATCCCGGCGCAACCGGCGAACAGAGCCTGCGGACGGTGCGTTGGGCCACCGTTGGATTCTCGGTCTTAATGATCGTGGTCGCATCGACCACGTCCTATTTCGTGATCGTGCTGCCAAATGTGCGCATCATTAAGATTGTGCTCGGCATCTACGGTTACACCTACGGTTCTGTGCTCGGCATTTTCCTAGCCGGCATGCTGACAAAGTCGCGCGGCAATGATCGCGGTAACATCATCGCCATGATTACCGGCTTTGTCGTCGTCACGATCCTGAGCGATCTGCTGAATACGATCGCGCGATTGTTCGGCAAGGTCGCTTACGTCAAGCCCGCCTGGCTTCCAACCATGGAATTCCCGTGGTGGATCTGTTTCGGAACGATTGTCACGTTTTTCGTGGCGGTGCTGTTTAGAACCAAGATGAAGCAAGCTTAATTCGGTTCTGCGACCGGATCGAAGTGTGCTTACTTTTCTTAGTGATTGAGAATCGCGCGCTTCTAATCGTCGGGCACGGATCAACGGTAAATCCGGATTCGAGCGCGCCGACGTTGGCGCACGCTGCCGAGATTCGGCGGCGAAAAGTCTTTGTCGATGTTGGTTGCGCGTTTTGGAAAGAGGAACCGAGTTTACGCGATGCCCCTTTCTTGTTCGATCCGGCAACTTTTAGCGAGGTTTACGTGGTGCCGAACTTCATCAGCGAAGGCTATTTTACCCAGACGGTGATTCCGCGCGAGCTGGAGCTAAGCGGGCGAACGACGAAACGTGCGGACGGCCAGGTTTGGAAATATTGCGAGCCGGTCGGGAGCCATCCGCTCATGACCGAATTGCTCGTGCAACGGGCGCGTGAAATCGCGCCGGATGTGCCGGAATCTGAAACGAGTCTCTTGATCGTGGCCCACGGGACCGATTTGAATGAAAACAGCGCCGTAGCGGCGAAGCGCGAAGCGGAAAAGATTCGCGCACTCGGACGTTACGCGAACGTGCTAAACGTTTACATGGAAGAGTTTCCTTCGGTTTCCGATTGGCAGAGCTTGACCAGCACGCCAAACGTGGTGGTGGTGCCGTTTTTCATTTCGGATGGCTTGCACAGCTATCAAGACATTCCCATGCTGCTTGGAATCGCAGAGAAAAGATCGGCATCTTCGTCTCCGGCGCCACGGGAGGAAATTTTCCGGGGCAATCCGTACAAGATTGACGACCGCTCGCTCTTTTACGCCAGCTCCATCGGCACCGAGCTGCGGGTCGCAGACATCATTGTCGAGCAAACTTTGCAGTTCGACAGTTGACAATCCCGCTCGCGTTCTCAGTTTTCTACGCGAGATTATTGCCCCGCGATGAAATCCGAGACGTGCAAAGTCCTCCAGGAAATCGGCGGCTTTGTCCTCGCCGGCGGCTGCACCGCAAAGCGGATCAAACAGGTCGCGGAAATGATTCGCACTGCGCGCGATTACCGCTGGGTTGGCATTTACAAAATTGTGAAGAAGGACTTCGTGATTCTGACTGGCAGCGGTGGTGAGCCGCCGGCTTATCCGCGTTTTCCAATCACACAAGGTCTTTGCGGTGCAGCGCTGGAGTCGGGCAAACCGATCGTCGTGGGCGACGTGCAGAAAGACGCGCGATATCTGCCTACATTTCACACTACCCGGTCGGAGATCATCGTGCCGATGCGAAACGAGCACCGGAAAATCCTTGGGATGCTGGACGCGGAGAGCGACAAAGTGAAGGCATTCGGCGAAGAAGATCGGCAATTTCTCGAGCGCGCGGCCGGTCTAATCGCCCACTGTCTCGCGTAACTTGCTCGATGCCCGATTCAATCGCGAAGGCGCTCGAACAAGCGCTGGTCGGTTCGTGCCGGTTTGGGCAAATTCTGATCCAACGAACAGCCCCTGGCGGTTTTGCCCTTTCTCACCGAGATGACGAAGGCCGTGGCGACCTCCGAGTTTTCACAGACCCAGAAGATGCGCGGGAGATTGTGCGCTACGATGACAGCGGAAATTATCGCCCGCTCAAGACTGCGCCCAATTTGCGCCACGGCTGGCGCCTGGAGATCGTTGACCTTGGCGGATTGCGGCGCGCACTCGATTACTTTTACCCTGGCAGGCTCGCGGTCTTCGGAGCGTGGAAAGAAAATCGCCTTACGACTACTCCGCTGCGCGCGACCTTGGATCGACAATCAGGAATGTATCGCGTCGCCGCAAAAATTTCGGACGAGCAGATTAGCGACGTCGTGGCAAATTTTTGCAGATCTGACGGCGGCTGTTTGCGGACGATTTTGTGGAAGCGGGATACAAGCGGCGCGGTTGGATTGACGAAATTACCGCCGGAAAAATTTGACCCGGCGCATGACCAAACCGGCGGCGGCGAGCAAACGATTCCGCTCCTGTGCCAGGAAGCGTGCAATTTGCTGGTGGCGGAATGTCGCAAGGTTGTGAAAATGGAAGGGGCTTCGCCGTCAGCGCCGGAGTAATGGGACGCGACGACGCGTGTCCCTCCAATTAATAGAGATGATTCTTCGCGCTCGCGCTGTCGTCACGATGGATGGTCCGCCGATCGAGAACGGCGCGGTCGCGGTTTCGGGAAATCGAATTGATGAAGTCGGAAAATTCCCAGAAATCGCCGCTCGGAATCCAGGGGAAGAACTTGTCGACCTTGGCGAGCAAGCGCTGTTGCCAGGCTTAATCAATGCGCATTGTCATCTCGATTACACTTGTCTCCGCGGCAAAATTCCGCGGCCACGGTCGTTCGCGGATTGGATTCGCGCGATTAACGCAGCCAAAGCGAACCTGGTTCCGGAAGATTATATCGCTTCGATCAACGGAGGTTTTTCGGAAGCGAAAAGGTTTGGAACCACGACGATTGCGAACCTGACAGCATTTCCGGATTTGATTTCGCAGGTGGAGTCGCCGATTCGGACCTGGTGGTTCGGAGAACTGATCGACGTTCGCACGCCTGAGCGTGCCGACGAAATGGTCGACCTTGCGGTTGAGTGCTTGAAAGGGTCGGAGAATTGGGGGTTAGCGCCGCACGCGCCGTTCACGGCATCAGTGGATTTGTATCGACGATGCGAAGAGATTGCGGGTGCCAAAAAAAGTGTTTTGCTAACAACGCATCTGGCGGAGTCGGTTGAGGAGATGTCAATGTTTCGTAACGGTTCAGGGCCGCTCTACGAGTTTATAGAGCAGATGGGGCGGGATCTGAGCGATTGCAATAGGCATGGGACGCCGCTTGAAAAGTTTGTCGGCGCAACCGGCCGTCACCCTCTACCTTGGATCGTCGTCCACCTCAACGAACTGACCGAGAGCGACTTCGATTTAATGGCAGGATTGGCAACGAAGTTTTCGATCGTTCATTGTCCGCGCAGTCACCAGTATTTCGGACATTCCCCGTTTCAGTTTGAGAAATTGTGTTCGCTCGGATTCAACGTTTGTCTCGGAACGGACAGCCTCGCGAGCAACGATAATCTGAGTTTGTTCGCCGAGATGCGGCAATTTCAGAAAAATTTCCCGGCAGTTTCGCCCGAAAACATTTTGTCGATGGTAACGGCGAATTCAGGGGGAGTGCTTCGGCGGAAGAACGGACTGGGCAAAATTCGACCGGACGCTTATGCCGACTTAATCGCTGTTCCATGTGCAAGGCCAACAAGTGTGTTTGAGGAAATTTTGGCGTTCGATAAGCGGGTCAATTGGTTGATGCTAAACGGAGCTGTGCAAAAAATCGCGTAACCAGCGGGATTCTCATTTCCGCTTTCTTTTTCTCAAAACTGAAATATTCTCCGCGCTGAGATTTCATGGCAAAAATTGTAATTATTGATGATGAGCCGGCAATGGTTGAGGTAATCGTGACGCTTTGTCGCGAGAAAGGGCACCAGGTTTTCCCATTTAGTTCCGCGTCGAAAGCGATCGAGCAGCTCGACAGCATCGCGCCGCAGGTGGTGATCACCGACATCAAGATGGAGGCGATGAGCGGCTTCGATGTGTTGAGGCACGTTCGCGAACACCAGCGGCAGACGGCGGTCATCTTGATCACGGCGTTCGGCTCCGCGGAAACGGCGGTGGAAGCGATGAAGATGGGCGCGAGAGACTATGTCCTCAAGCCCTTTAAAATCGACGAGCTGCAGACGCGTATTCAGATGGCGCTCGATTATCAAGCGGCGCTAGGCGAGGTGACTTATCTCCGCAAAGAACTCAAGAATCGCTACCGATTCGAGAACATCATTGGCACGAGCGCGCGGATGCAGGAAGTTTATAATTTGATCAACAAAGTCGCCGACACAGATAGCACAGTCTTGATCGTCGGTGAAAGCGGCACCGGCAAGGAGCTGGTCGCGCGCGGTCTGCATTTCAACAGCAATCGACAGCATCATCCGTTCGTCGCGATCAATTGCAGCGCACTGCCCGAAAATTTGCTCGAGTCGGAGTTGTTTGGTCATAAGAAAGGCTCTTTCACCGGGGCAGTTGCGGACAAGCGCGGCTTGTTCGAAGAAGCGAACCTGGGCACGATTTTTCTCGACGAAGTGAACTCGATGGCGCCGCCATTGCAGACGAAACTGCTGCGAGTGTTGCAGGAGCGCGAGGTACGGAGGGTGGGCGACAACAAAAGCTCACCGGTCAATGTGCGCGTGGTGGGCGCGACCAACGAACCGCTGCAGCCAAAGCTTAAGGACGGAACGTTTCGCGAAGATTTGTATTACCGACTGGCGGTCATTCCAGTTGAGATCCCGCCATTGCGCGAGCGTCTCGAGGACGTGCCCCTGTTGGTGAACCATTTTTTGCAAAAACAGGCGAGCGCGACGGGCGGCGAGCCAAAAAAGATCGAATCGCAGGCGGTGGATATTTTGTGCCACTACGATTATCCGGGAAACGTGCGCGAATTGGAGAACGCGATCGAGCGCGCGTGCGCGTTGTGCGAGAATGATCTGATTCTGCCAAGTGATTTGCCGCCGCACATCGTCAGCCACGCCAAAGGCGATAAAGCCGACCAGGCGATAGCGTCGATGCCGGTTGGACAAACACTCGACCAGTTCATTCAGCAACAGGAACGCACCTACATCGAAGCCACGCTCGCGCACTGTGGCGGCTCACGCGAGAAAGCTGCGAGCATGCTCGACATCAGCATGGCCACGCTTTATCGGAAAGTTGAGCCAAAAAATAAGAAATAGGTGCCGGTGGAACGTAGCCCGGCGCGGTTTCTCTTTGGACTTGTCGATCTTCGGCGCCGAATAATGCGATGGGATGATTCTCTTTAGAGATCGCGAATGACGCAGTTCACGCGCCGGATATTGTTCGTTCTTTTCTTTTTGTCCGGCTTTTGTGGCTTGCTGTACCAAGTGATCTGGACGCGAATGGCTTTCGCTTCCTTTGGGATCATTATCCCGGTTCTTTCGGTCGTTCTCTCGATCTTCATGCTCGGGCTCTCAATCGGCGCGTGGGCGGGCGGGTGGCTGATTGGTCCGCTGCAGAAAAAAAGCGGACTATCGGCAATCTTCTTTTACGGGCTAATGGAATTGTTTATTGGAGTCGGTGCTTTTGCGGTTCCGAAATTGTTTGGCCTGGGCGAAGAAATTCTTTTGTCCGCCGGCCAAATGGATTCTTTTCGCTATCTCTTATTTTCTGCGGTGGCATTGGGGCTGTCGATCTTTCCGTGGTGTCTGTTCATGGGGACAACGTTTCCTTTCATGATGGCGTTCGTCCGGACGCAGGACGCTCGGATTACGGACAGCTTCAGTTATCTTTACCTGGCCAATGTGCTCGGAGCGATGAGCGGAACATTTCTAACGGCGATCGTCCTGGTCGAGGTACTCGGATTTAGACATACCCTTTTCGTTGCGGCATTCGCAAATTTTACCGTTGCCGTTACCAGCGGTGCGTTGGCCTGGCGGCACCGGCGCGCGCTTGAGCCGATTTTGTCCGAAGCTGGAATCGCGGCTCCACTGTTGATGCAATCTGAGCCTCCGGTCTCGCAGCGACGACTGATCAAATGGATTTTATTTTCGACCGGGTTCTCCGCGATGGCGATGGAAGTAGTCTGGGCGCGCGCGTTTACCCCAATGCTGAAAACGCAGGTTTATTCCTTTGCCATGATCCTGTTTACTTATCTGGGCGCGACGTTTCTGGGATCAGTTTTATACCGCCGCGACCTTCGGCGTAACCACGTGCGCTCTGTGGCCGAGTTGGCGTCGGTTTTGGCTATCGCCACGTTCTTACCGATCGTTTTGAACGACGTCCAATTTCTTTGGAGCAACGCGTTTTTGGCTAATTACGCGACCAGCGCGATCATCGTCCTATCGAGCATCTGTCCGCTCTGTATGGTGCTGGGTTATCTGACACCCAGTTTGATCGATGAAGGCGCGCTCGGCGATCCTGCTGGTGCCGGCAAAGCCTACGCTGTGAATGTGCTTGGCTGCATCCTCGGGCCGCTGTTTGCTTCGTATGTTTTGCTGCCGTGGTTGGGAGAGCGCCACGGATTAATTCTCCTGGCGCTGCCGTTTCTCGTATTTTATTTCTTCGTCGCCAAATCTTTGCCGACATCTTACCGATTCGGGGTCGGACTGATCTCCGTAGTGCTTCTGTTCTGGTCGATGTTTTATACCGTGGATTTCGCAGGCCGCTTTTCGCGCGAAGCTGAAGGGGCCGAAATCCGGCGCGATTATGCCGCGTCGGTTATTTCTGCCGGCGAAGGCCGTAGCAAACAGCTTCTGGTCAACGGCGTCGGCATGACCAGTTTGGTTCCGGCTACTAAATTCATGGCTCATTTGCCGCTCGTTTTGCACACGGGCAAACCGGAATCGGCCCTGATTATTTGCTTTGGAATGGGCACAACGTTCCGTTCTGCCCTGAGCTGGAACGTAGAGACCACGGCGGTCGAGTTGGTGCCTAGCGTAAAGGATGCGTTCGGATTTTATTACGCGAATGCCGCGAGAGTTCTGAGTAATCCGAAAGGCCACATTATCGTTGATGATGGCCGGCGCTATTTAAAACGCACGCAAGAAAAGTTCGATGTCATTGTGATTGATCCACCCCCGCCGGTGACAGCGGCCGGGTCCAGCCTCCTTTATTCCGAAGAATTTTATGAACTAGCCAAACAACATCTGAAACCCAACGGCATTCTGCAGGCATGGCTCCCGCGCGGAGAACCCGTGACCGGACAAGCGGTTCTGCGCTCATTACGGGGTTCCTTTCCGCACGTCCAATGCTTCGCTTCGCTTGGCGATCTCGGCGCACATTTGCTAGCCTCGATGGAACCGATCACGATGTACGCGCCCGCAGAGCTTGCCTATACTATGCCGATCAATGCTTCGGAGGACCTCTTGGAATGGACTGCGTCGCGAGATTTGGCGGCTTACCTACAGGAGGTTTTGTCCAAGTCCATTCCGGTGAAGCAACTGCTGAGTCCCGATCGGAAAATTCGGATCACCGATGACCATCCCTACAACGAATATTTTCTCCTACGCAGCTGGGGATTATTTTAACATCTCCGCCATGAGTGCGACAAAGCAAGTCAATCCTAGCACGCGCGAAATGGAGCGCGTCAACTGGATGGAATTTCGCGATTGGGTCCCGGCGAAAATCAACACTGTGTTGCTTCCGCTGGGGACGATCGAAGCGCACGGAGTCGCGGCCAACGGCGCCGACATTATCGCGCCGGTGGCGATGGCGCGCGAAATTGCTCCGCGGCTCAATGCAATGATCGCGCCGGTCGTTCCCTACGGATTCACCGGAGTTTTGGATGCGTATCCCGGGAGCTTCACGATCCCGGAAGACGCATATCGGGCCTACGTCCGCGCGGTATTGGTTGGTTTGGCGAAGAACAAATTCAAAAACATCATTTTGCTAAATGGTCACGGTGGCGGGCAGACCGCGATCTTGAGCGCGCTCGTGCAGGAAGTGGGTCGCGAGACCGGCGCGCGAATCTTGGCGGTGAATTGGTGGTCGTATTGTAGCGATCTGACGTTAGAGGTTTTCGGTCAGGGTTTCGTTCACGCCGGCGAGAACGAAACGGCTTACGTTATGGCGATCGACCCGTCGCTCGTGCGAAAGGAACAATACAATCCGGACATGGCCACGCCGCTTCCCGCTCCCAACACCTGGAGCGCGTATCCGTTCCCTTCGAGCATCATGCTTTACAAAGAAGGGCAGGGTTATCCGAAGTTCGATCTTGCGAAGGCAAAGACATATTTCGCGAAGGTCAACGACAAGATCGCGAGCTTGATCCACGAGACGATCAGGAAGTGGGACATGGCCGGATTGTGATCGCAGACTGTCGGCCTTAGCCCCGCTTGCTGAAAATCTTTAGCTCCTCAGCGGCTTGCTGCATTTCATCGAGTTGTTGCAGCGCGGCTTCCTGTTTCTTCAAAGTCTCGGCGTTGCTCGCTTTCATTTGCTCGAGCAATTTAATTGCGGCTTGAATCGAACCGGGCTCCTGCCCGGCCGGCGCGGCCGCTACCGTTGTGACAGGTGCGGGTGACGCTGCCTGCACTACGATGGGAGCAGCAGATTGTGCACGCCCGGCGTCGGAAGCGAGGGCCAGCAGCACCAACGCTAACAAAAGCAGGATGAATTTTGTGTTGCGCATTATTTCGCCCGTTTCCCGTAAATCCGTGCTTGGCGAATCGCTTCGGCGAGATCGGCTAGTTTTGTGTCGATCTTGGATTGGTTATCAGCGATTTGACCCTGCTGGACCTGCACCTCTTTAATGAGCGTAAGCAGTCTCTTCTCGTCGTTCGATTCTGGTGTCTGCGCGACGCTGGACGAAATGACGAGGAGCGTAACGGGAAATAAAATCGTGAGAAGAATTCGTTTCATTTTGAAGCACTCGACTCGATCAACCAAGTAGCAAGTCGTGTTCCGCGTTTCGCTGCTGTCAGCACGAAGTGGCTTAGATTGACATCCGCGGCCCGCAAATTGCTTGCCTGTGCCCGTCAAAATTGGTATCCTCCGCTCATGGCAGGCCAAGGCATGCATCAAACGCAGAATCTCTCTCTGCAACAGGTCCTTGCGCCGCAGCTCCAGCAAAGTCTCCTTATCCTGCAAGCGCCGCTACTCGAGCTGCGCAATCTCGTTCAACAGGAAATGGAAACCAATCCTGTCCTGGAAGAACTGGCTGACGAACCGAATCCGGATGAACCAGGCGATTCGGATGTTGCCAAGGACGAGAAATTCAAGGAGGAATTCGATAAGCTGGCAAAACTCGATGAAGAATGGCGCGATTACATGGCGCAATCGAGCAGCTACACTGGCCGTTCCCAAGAAGCGGAAGATAAGCGCCAGTTCTTTTTTGATTCGATCCCGACGCAGGAGACGTTGCAACAGCATCTCATGGGGCAACTCAATCAAAATGTGCTCAACGGCGACGACCGCAAAACCGCTGAGCTTATTATTGGCAACATCGACGATAATGGATTTCTCCAGACCACGCCCGAAGAGATGGCGCTCAACACGGGCATTCCCAAGGAAGATTTCGAGCACATGCTCACTCTCATTCAGAGTTTTCATCCGCCGGGCGTGGGCGCGCGCGACTTGCGCGAGTGTTTGCTCATTCAGCTAAAGCGCGAGGGCAAACAAAACAGTCTCGAGTACAAAATAATTTCCGAGCACATGCAGGACCTCGGAAAGCGACGTTTCCCCGAGATTGCGCGGCGCGTCGGTGTCAACGTCGAACAGGTCCAAAAATGCGCCAACAGTATTGCGCAGCTCGATCCCCGGCCGGGTGCGATCTTTGCCCAAGCGCCACAAAATTATGTTTTGCCCGATGTCACCGTCGAAAAAGTAAACGGCAATTACCAGGTCATCCTGAACGGCGAACAAATCCCGCACTTGCGGATCAGCAACACCTATAAAGACATCATGGCGCAGGACGGTAACGGAAACGAGGTCAAGGATTATATCCGGGACAAGATTCGGAGCGGGAAATTTTTAATTAAATCGATCCATCAACGCCAGCAAACCATCTCCAACATCGCGCATCAGATCGTGCAACGGCAGCATGAGTTTTTCGAAAGAGGGTCCTCTTATCTCAAGCCGATGACAATGGTGCAGATCGCCGACGCAGTGGGCGTACATGAAACGACGGTGAGTCGGGCTATTTCCGGAAAATACATGTCCACGCCACAGGGCGTTTTTGAGATGAAATACTTTTTCACGCCCGGCTATCAAACTGCTACCGGCGAGTCGATGAGTAACACAAGCGTGAAGGAAGCGATTCTGGATCTGGTCAAGAACGAGGATGGAAATGCGCCATTGAGTGACAAGGAAATCGTCGAAATCTTGAGCAAGCGCGGTATCCCGATCGCGAGGCGCACGGTGGCAAAGTACCGGACGGAGCTCAATATTTTGCCCAGCAACATGCGGAGGAAATATTGACGCGGCGCGTTACGTTGAATCGTTAAAAAAGTTACATCGTTAAATCGGTGTAGTGATCTGGCAAGCGCGGTCAGGCGCAAAGTTTCGAGTTCATTTAATAACTTTGTAACCTTGTAACATTTTAACTCGTCCGATGAATCCCGCTCTTCGCGCCATCGCTATCGCCGAGTGGCGAGGGCTGCCGGAAAAATACTCAAGGCCGGACCGGTGGCACGCGCCAGCCGACGTGTTGCCCAACTTGATGCAAAAGCTAGGGTTGAAGGAGCGCCTGCATGAAACCGAAGTGATCGAAGCATGGGCGAAGATAGTTGGCGAATTCATTGCTGCCCATTCAGCGCCGGTTGCATTGCGCGAGGGCGTGCTCTATGTGCGCGTGCTCCAGCCAGCCCTGCACTACGAGCTCGAACAGGTCTCGAAGATCGACGTGTTGCGGAAATTAAAGCAACGCTTCGGTGGCAAAGTCATCCGTGACGTTCGATTTCGCGTTGGCTAAGACATTTTGATAATTCCGGGGATTGTTGAGTCTGCGCGGCGACAGGCCACCTGAAACTGTGGTTGTCGTCCGAGCGAGACGGAGCTTTCTAGAAATTCAAGGAAAGTAGAGGATTTTAGGCTTGTAGATTTCCGTGCAAGCGCTCAAACCAATCTGACTATGAAATACTTATCTAGAGTCTCCAAGCTCGCGACGTTCGCGGTGATTGGTTGTCTCGCAGTCCTCGCCTTTCGCGTGTTCGCCCAATTACCGCCGCTGCCTCAGGAGCCTGACACAAAATTCGTGTTAAGAATAAAGAAACCCCATGAGGTCAAGGACGAGACCGCATTTGGGAATGCCTTGCAAGCTATCAAGAGGAACGGCGCCATCTACACTGTCCATATGGTTCATTCCAACAATAAAGCCGACGATCTCACTCAGCTGGACTTAACGACGGATAAGGTTACGACGTCCGAATTGGCGCAAAGCGCAGCGACTGGAGAGTATACTGCAATCGGAAGTAACGTGACACAGCGCGTTGCATCTGAAAACCTGGCGGATATACAGACAATTCTCAGTCAGTTAAAGTAGATAGCAACGTAACTGACCACGATGGTTGAAAGGATGGAAAAATCGTGCGCCAAAGATATTTTTATCTGGCATGGTTTTTCCTTCATTTTCTTTTCATAGTTACAGTTTCGTGTCGCGAGATGCTGAGGATGCTCGCGCGGGGACCAACGATATTTCCTTCCTCGTTCAATAGATCGTCACAAAGGGTCGAGACCACAGTGGCTGCCCTCCTGGGTGAGGATTTGGCGGCGCCAAATCCAGCGCGAAGATTAATCACGACCTACCTGCATGCTGCCGGAGTTGAAAGAGGATATGGCTACTTCGCGCCAAATGTTCCAGGCACTTACAGATTGGTCTTTGAGTTACACTACCATGACGGTCGAGTGGACTATGAGCTCCCACGGGTCAACAGCAACGCGGCCGGTCTACGCCTAGCCGGCTTGCTGGATGACATTGGCCGCAGTCGTTACGACGTCTTGCGGGAGTATCTGGTGAAAATGCTGGCCCGCTCGGTCTGGCGCGAGCACCCCGATGCGGCGATGATTCGTGCTGTGCTTGGATCGATCAGTCTGCCCAGTATCGATGAGTTCGAGCGTGGGGCGCACGAATCGTCCGAATTTTTGTACGCCTACGACTTTAGCCTTCGCGCCGACTCTGCTGAATCGCAAAAGCATTGAACTGGACCGTGCTATGGAGAGAGCGGTTGCAAGGCTTTTTCTTTCCGGTCGAAACGGACGCCTGGGTTGGGTTCTTGCGAAGTGGATTGGGACTCCAAATCATTTTGTACGTGCTGTCGCTAAAGGACGATTGGATTTACCTCTTTGCCGAAACCGGTGACGTCTTAATCGGTCGCAGGTTTTCCGAAGCGCTTCTTTCGATTCAGAGCCCGCTCGTTCCGCGACTCGGCTGGTTAGTTGCACTGGGCGGAGGTGTTGGCTTGCCGGAATGGTTGGTTCTTTCCATCACGTGGTGGACGCTGCTTGGCGCCGGCGGTGGATTGTTTATCGGACTTTTCTCCCGCTCGTCAGCAATAATAGCTTGGTTTATTCATCTTTGTGCCGCGCAAAGTGGAGGTCTTGTTTCCTACGGAGTGGATAGCTTCATGACGATCGGGCTCTTTTACTTGATGTTGTCGCCATTGCCCGGTCGATACTCGCTCGACCAAAAATTGCGACAAGTGGGAGCGAAAGATCTACAAATGCTCGGCTTTTGGCGCCGAGTCTTGCAGGTGCATCTTTGTCTCATCTATTTTTTTGGAGGGATAACAAAGGCGCTTGGAAGCGGTTGGTGGAATGGTTCGAATCCGTGGCGGGCGTTGATTCGTCCGCCCTTCAATCTGATTGCACCGGAGATTCTCGTGAGATGGAAATCGCTTTTTCCATTTCTGGGAATCTCAGTCTGGGTAATTGAAGTTGGATATATCGTATTTATTTGGAACAGGAGAACGCGTCCGATTTGGCTGGTCTGCGTAATCGGGATGCACATTGCAATCGGATTTGCGATGGGTATGTATCTCTTTGCGCTCGTGATGATTGTTCTAAATCTGGCGGCATTTGGCCCGGATTGGGAATTCGCAAAAGCGCGTGAAACTTTCCGTTTTCTCGGCCTTCGCGCACGATCCTGATCGATGGTTGCTTCTGTTCTTGACTGGCCTCTTCTCCAAGCCAGGGATTAATGTCGACTTGGGCGGCTGAGTGAAGATAATGGAGCGAGCGACCACGCGGCATGTCCACCGAGGTCAAAACGGAAATCGAGCTGGAGATTGCCCACGTTCTGTTCATCGATACCGTGGGTTATTCCAAACTCCTGATCAACGAGCAGCGCGAATCGTTCGAGGTCCTCAATCGAGTTGTAAAGGGCACTGACCAATTCAGGACGGCAGAAGCAGCTGGTAAACTTCTTCGGCTGCCCACCGGTGATGGGATGGTGCTTGTTTTCGCCGATAATCCCGAAGCGCCCGCGCAATGCGCGCTGGAGATCAGCAAAGCTTTGCGGGATTTTCCGCAATTGCCATTGCGAATGGGTATCCACAGCGGGCCGGTTAGCCGCGTTGTCGATGTAAACGATCGAACGAACATCGCCGGAGCCGCGATCAACATCGCTCAGCGGGTAATGAGCTTCGGCGATACCGGCCACATCTTGCTCTCGAAGCGTGCCGCAGACGATCTTGTCGAGTATCGGCGTTGGCAGCCGTTCTTACACGAGATTGGCGAGTGCGAAGTGAAACATGGGGTGAAAGTGTTCCTGGTAAATTTCTACGGTGACGAAGTGGGAAACCCAGCGCTGCCAGATCGATGCAAGCAATGGGTGAGTAAAGCCGCGCCGAAGCCTGTTTTCATAGGGAGGCGTAGGATCGCTTTGATCAGCGGCGGGCTGATCGCGCTGATCGCCGCACTCCTCGCCCTTTATGGAATTTCAGTTCGAAAGTCGAGCGTCCTTGGCGAGCACCGCCCACTGCCCTCTGAGAACGTTATCATTCCCGAGAAAAGTATCGCCGTTCTTCCCTTCGACAATCTAAGCGATGAGAAGCAAAACGCTTACTTCGCCGATGGTGTGCAAGACGAGATTTTGACAAACCTGGCCAAAGTTGCCGACCTCAAAGTGATCAGCCGCACATCGGTGATGCAGTACAAGAACGGCCTGCAGCGCAACCTTCGCGAAATCGCGAAAGGGCTTGGGGTTGCTCATATTCTAGAAGGAACAGTTCAGCGGATTGGAGGTCGAGTTCGGGTAAGCGCTCAATTGATCGACGCGCGGACCGACACACATGTCTGGGCGGAACGCTACGATCGAGATCTGGCGGACGTCTTTGCGATTGAGAACGAACTGGCTGAAAGAATCGTCGCTCAACTTAAAAGCAAGCTCTCGGTTGAAGAGAAAACGGCCATCGAGCAAAAACCAACTTCTGACCTTGCAGCCTTCGATCTTTACGTGCGGGCCAAGATTCTAATCGATAAAGCTGTCATTGATGACCGCCCGGACCCCAATTTATTTGAAGCGGTCCGACTACTCCAACAGGCGGTTGAGCGTGACCCTTCTTTTGCTTTGGCTTATTACCAACTCGCGCACGCTCATGATCAAATTTACTGGGTCGGCCTAGATCATACGCAAGCCCGTCTGGCCTTGGCCGATTCAGCCATCCAATCGCTCCATCGTTTACGTGCCGACTCAGGGGAGGCGCATCTGGCTCTGGCAAAGCACCTCTACTGGGGCTACCTCGATTATGACGGGGCTCGCCAGGAACTGGCCCTCGCGCAACGCGCACTGCCTAACGATCCAGTGTTATTCCTTTTAACAGGCTACATTGACCGCCGGCAAGGACGCTGGGATGAGTCCCTTCGAAACATGCGCCGGGCGCTCGATTTGGATCCGCGCGATTTGAACATTCTTCAGCAAATTTTTCTTACCTATAAAAATCTCCGTCGTTACGGCGACGCGGCCGCGACACTGGACCGTGCATTAAAGCTTACACCTACTGATCCAAAGATTCGAGTCCAGCTCGCAGGAGTCGATCTCGATTCGCGTGCCGATACCAAATCGCTGCATTCCACCATCCAGGCGATTTTGGCTGAGAGACCGGACGCCGTAGCCATGATCGCCGATCAGTGGATGCTTCTGGCGATTTGCGAGCGCGACGCCGACGCGGGAGCCGGGGCATCGGCAGCATTGGGGCCAAACAGTTGCGGAATCGAAGGTGTCGCTTTCCCACGCGGATGGTGCGATGGGCGCGTCGCGTCTATTCGCGGCGATGTTGCG
>Ga0193751_1001150_pt1 | contig 17500 bp, 16 predicted proteins | sample L1c2metaG_FD_143050 | JGI IMG/M metagenome (GOLD analysis project Ga0193751, IMG submission 143050) | Soil microbial communities from a riparian zone of the East river system, Colorado, United States - L1c2 | ecosystem: Environmental > Terrestrial > Soil > Riparian zone | place: USA: East River... | reverse complement strand
GAGAAAGATGTAGCCCATGTGCATGACGCTCGAGTAACCAAGCATCCAATCGAGCCGCTTCTGCGCGATTGTGACCAGCCCGATATAAATAATGTTCCCGAGCAACAGCACGACGAGCAGACTAGTCCAATGGCGCGCACCATCAGGGAGCAGAGGAATGGCCAATCGGAGCAAACCGTACAAGCCGAACTTCTTCAGCACTCCGGCGTGCAACATTGCCGCCGGCGCCGGCGCGGACGCGTAAGCTTCCGGCGCCCAGGTGTGAAATGGAAACAGCGAGATAAGAATTCCAAAGCCAATAAGCAGCAGCAGGTAGATATGACGCTGCGCGTCGGGTGAAATTTGAACGGCGGCGGCTTTCAGTGCGCGAATATCGAAACTGCGCGATGCAACCGGAACGCTTTGATACAGGAGGATCAAGCCAAGCAGCAAAATGAAGCTTCCGACAGCGAGATAAATCGTGATCTTCCACGCCGCGGCGGTCTTATTCCCACTGCCCCAGATTCCGATTAACAAAAAAGTCGGGATGAGCGCCAACTCATGAAATGCATAAAAGAAAAACAAATCGATCGAAGCAAATGCGCCGATCGCGCCCCCGGAGATCAACAGAAGACAGCCGTAGAACGCGTTTTCATACTTGTCGATCTTGCCGGTGAACCAAACCGCAGCCAGCGTGACGATCGCGGCCAGCAGCACCATGACCATGCTCAAGCCATCGAGTCCCGTCGTGAAACTCAAATGCCACTCGGGCGATATGCTGAAGGAGCTGACGTGCTGATAATCGCGCTGCCATCCTTGCAAGGAACCGAGGAGAAATAATGTGATCGCGAGTGTTAACATGGATGCAACCAACGCTGTCTTGCGGGCAGGCGCGCCAGCCATGATCAGAATGGCCGCAACGATCGGGCAAAAAATGACGAATAGAACCATTAGCGGTAGATGAAAAGATTAAAGAGCTACCTGCCCACGAAACATGCGAAAGGACACGAAAATTTCAGAGATAAACATCGGCAGGTTCGTGGTTTCTGCTGAGGAGGCGCTCGTATTCCAGTTTTGGGTAATGTCCGAAGTTTACGAGCAAACCTAATTTGCAGCCCGTTGCGCTGAGGTAATTCAGGAGCTGGGCGCGGTGTTCGTCCGTCAAGCCCGAGACAGCTTTGATCTCAAGAATGATCTTGTCGTAGCAAAGGAAGTCGGGCGAAAATGTTTGAACCAGCGTACGCCCGTGATACTGCAAAGTTTGCGTCGGCTTTGACTGAAACAGAATTCGTTGGAATTCAAGTTCGATTTCCAGGCACTCGTGGTACACCGGTTCGAGGAAACCACAGCTTTTGTTTTTATAGACTGCCATACATGCTCCGATAATGGCATAGCTTTCGTCCTTGTAGATCAATTCCGCCTTTTCTTCTTTTTGTGTCATTTCGTGTGTTTCGTGGGCTAGAATTTCAAAAGCGAAAAACGGCGAAATAGATGAGGGCGACGATCCCTAATCCAAACAGGAACAGATAAGCCTGTAGATTTCCCACCTGAATCAGTCGCAGCAGCGCGCCGGCTCCCCAAGTGCCGCCACTCGCGCCGCCCACCCCGGCGGTGTCGATGATCCAGCGATCAAAGAAAGCAGAGATGCGCGAGAGACGTTCCTGTGTGGAATTGATCAGCCAGCTGTAAAATTCGTCGAAGTAAAAGAGCCGTCGCAAAATTTTGATATCAAAAGGCTCACTCGCGCGATTGCGGTAAACGGCGATGGCCAGTCCGCTGCCAAGGATTAGCGCGATGATCGCAAGCAGCGGAACAAAAGGCGCGCTGCTCTTTTCCATCGGAAGGGCAAGGAAATTCCGCGCGAAGAACGCAAATCCGCCGACGGTTGCCAGGAAAGCCAGAACGATTAATGGACCGGTCATTACCATGGGCGATTCTTTGCTCTGACGGGCGATTTCGCTGCGCGGTCTCCCCAAAAACGCGACGACGAGCAAGCGGACGACGTAAAAGGCGGTCAGAAACGCCGTCAACAATCCTAATACAAAGATCGGCGTGTTCCGTTCGTAGGCGAGCGCGAGAATTGCGTCCTTGCTGAAAAATCCGCTGAATGGCGGACAACCAATCAACGCCAGCGCGCCGGCCGCGAAAGTCAAAAATGTGACCGGCAGATTTCGCGAAAGTCCGCCCATTTTCCAAATGTCTTGCTCGTGATGAAGCATGACGATGACAGAGCCAGCAGCGAGGAATAGGAGCGCCTTAAAAAAAGCGTGAGTAAAAAGGTGGAACATGGCCGCTTCGTTTGAGGCGAGACCGACCGCCATGATCATGTAGCCGAGTTGTGACAGCGTGGAGTAAGCGAGGATGCGCTTGATGTCGCTTTGCTGCGTGGCGATCAATGCGGCCAGGACAGCGGTAATCGTCCCGACCCACGCAATGACGAGGAGCGCGGTCGGTGAAACTTGAATGATAAATCCGACCCGGACCAGCATGTAAACGCCGGCTGCAACCATCGTGGCGGCATGGATTAAGGCGGAAACCGGCGTCGGACCTTCCATTGCGTCCGGCAACCAAACATGCAGCGGGAACTGGGCCGATTTTCCGACCGCGCCGCAGAAAATTAAAAGCGCAGCAATTGTGAGAAACGCCGGGTGACTTGCGACGATCGACAAGCGCGACGCGATCTCGGTGAAAACCACCGAACCGGTCGAAGCCCAGACCATCAGAATACCAATCATGAATCCGAAATCGCCAATGCGCGTGGTGATGAATGCCTTCTTTGCTGCATCTGCCGCGGCATCGCGTTCAAACCAATGGCCGATCAGCACATACGAGGTAAAGCCGACCAGCTCCCAGAAAATGAAGAGCATCACGAAATTATTCGCGAGAACGATGCCGAGCATCGCGAACATGAAGAGCGAAAGCGCCGCGAAATAACGCGACTTGCCCTCGTCGTCTCGCATATAGCCGAGCGAATAGATATGAATCAATGCGCCGATCCCTGAGACTAGGACGAGCATTGTCTTGCTGAGATTATCCAATACACAATCAAAGGGCACCTTGAAAACGCCGCTTATCTCGATCCACGTCGATGCTGGCGCTGAGATATTGGAGTGCATGAAGACCAACCAACTGCCGACAAAGCTCCCGAGGACTGCCGCGACCGAAATGAAACTGCTCAGCGCTTTGAATCGGAGCGTAAACAAAGTGATGGCGATTGCCGAACCGAGCGGCAGGAGCAACACGTACCATGGAAGCATGCTCTTCACGTCGATCTAAAATTTTAAGCTCGTGATATCCTTGACGTCCGTGGTTTGGCGGGCCCGATAGAGCGCGACGAGGATTGCCAGTCCAACGGCGACTTCCGCCGCCGCGACGGTGATAATGAAAAAGACGAAGACCTGCGCGTTGTAATTAGGTAGACCGCTCTGTTGAACCTGAAACCTGGAGAAAGCGACGAGCGATAAATTTGCCGCGTTCAGCATGAGCTCCAACGACATGAGGATGACGATGAGATTGCGCCGCAGCATCACGCCGGCGAACCCGATCGCGAAAAGAATGCCGCTTACGATGAGATAATCGCCGAGCGTTACCATGCTATCGAGGCTCGCGTTTGCTCAAGAGAACCACGCCGATCGTCGCAACGAGGACGAGAATGCCGATGATTTGAAATGGCAGATTGTAACTTCCAAAAAGCAGCAGCCCGACGTTGCGGACATCATCGAATGTCGATCTTGTCAGTGGGGGGAACGCTTGGTGCGCAGATTTTAAATTGTGGATGACATAAAGAATCTGCGCGAGCAGGGCCAGCGCGACGGCGATTCCGCCGATCAAGGCGAGCCAACTAACTTGGCGTTCTTCTTCGGCACGAAGATCAAGCAGCATGATGATGAAAAGAAAGAGGACCATGACCGCGCCCGCATAGACCAGCACTTGAATGATGCCGATGAAGTAGGCATCGAGCGACATAAAGAGCGCAGCGAGACCAAGAAATGAAACGACGAGACTGAGCGCGCTGGCGACTGGGTTGCGGTTGACGACGACAGCGGCGCCGAACATCAGCATCAAGAGCGCGAAGGGCCAAAATAAGAACGGTGACATTATCGATTGCGGACTGCGGATTGCAGATTGCGGATTGCAGATCGAATCCCATGCTCCTGACACGCGGTCCTGAATGAAGTGAAGGACCTCCCAATCGGAGCCTGGATTACGCAAAGTCGGGAGTGTGACCTAATCGTACAATGTGGAGTGACTAGCATCCGCTCGGGATGACTGTGCCTATTTCTTTTCATTCCATTTCAAAACGACGCCGTGCATCACGCCGCCGATCTCGAGCAGTTTCTCCTTGTGATGCACCATGTCAGCGCGCGTAAATCCGGTGATGGCGTAATCTTTCCGGAGATAAATAGCCTGCTCGGGACAAACCTCCTCGCACATGCCGCAGAAAATGCAGCGGATCATGTCGATATCGAACTCCTCCGGATATTTTTCGACCTTGGCGAACTGGTCCGTTGACGGAATTTCGCCCGGGATAATTTTAATCGCACGCGGCGGACAAATGAACTCGCATAACTGACAAGCCACGCAGCGGACGCGACCATCCGAATCTCGCACCAGCGCCGGCGCGCCGCGATAATGGTCTGGCAAGCTGCTGTCCCATTTTTCCTCGGGATATTGCATCGTCACCTTGGTGCGCCCGAGCAGCATGTTCTTGAAATGCTTTAGCGTGATGGCGAGCCCGGCGACAATCGCGGGCAGGTACATTCGCTCGCGCCAGTTCAATCTCGGACGTGAAACAGTGACGGCCATTCTTAATCTTTCTCTACCTCTTCCTCTTCGTCTGCTCTCTCGCCGTATACGGCCGAATCCTCGGCGATCCTACAACCCAACTGGTCGAGCATTGCGAAAAGCATCTTTACGATCTCTTCCAAAATTGATTTCCCTCTTGCAACGGCGCTACCAGCACAGCAGCGTCGTGCTACAAGGAGATCGAGACATGCAGCGCATTCCAAGGCCGAGCCGTGGGCGATTTGGAAAAAACGGGCGCGATCCTTCTGCGAGAACTTGCCGTTTCCTTCCGCGATATTCAAAGCGATGCTGTCCCCAGCGCGTTCCAGTTGATCGCGAGTCGATGTCTTTTTGGTTAACGATTCAATTAGATCTTGTGACCAGCTGGCGAATTCTAATGCTCGTTGATAAACAGTTAGCTTCTCGTGATGGAATGGCATAGGAGGAAAAGATTAAGATGGAGAGGAAGAGGAAGATTAGGATGGAAAATAAGCGACAATCCCGGCGGCGATGAAGATATTCGCGAGCGCGATCTCAAAAAAGAATAGCCAGCCGAGCCGCATAAGTTGATCGTAGCGGAAGCGCGGCAGAGTAAAACGCACCCAAATAAAAAAAAACAGGAGCAACGCCACCTTCGCGAAAAAGATGGCGATATTGAACAAGCCGCCTACTACGCCGCGCCAGCCCGGTGCACTTCCATCGACAAGTGCCCAGTGAAACCCACCATGCCATGACGGAAGTGGCAGATGCCATCCACCGAAAAATAAAGTCACGATGACAGCTGATCCGGTGATCATGGCCGCGTATTCGCCGAGAAAAAAAAGCGCGAACTTCATCGACGAATATTCCGTGTGATAACCGCCTGCCAGTTCCTGTTCGGCCTCGGGTAGATCGAACGGCAAACGGTTCGTTTCTGCGAAAATCGCGATTGTGAAAACAACGAATGAAATGATCATCGGGACCGCGAGCAGCCATTTCCACGGATTTAGCCAATCGCCGACGAATGGCGCGATCATCCAGCCGTGCTCAATCTGATAGCGCACGACGCTGGTCAATCGCAAATTTCCAACGAGCAAGAAAATAGGAATCACGGCGAGTCCAAGCGACAACTCGTAGGAGATCATTTGCGAACTTGACCGGACACCGCCCAGAAACGGATATTTGGAATTGGATGCCCAACCGGCGAGGACGATCCCGTAAACGCCTAATGAGGCGATAGCGAAAACATACAAGATCCCAACGTTGATATCCGCAATCACCATTGGGACACCAAAAAGTGTGCTGCCGAATGGAACAACCGCGATCGTGATAATCGCCGGCATCATCGCGAGACACGGCGCGAGCCAGTAGTAAAACGTATTTACGTTGGCCGGAGTGAAATCCTCCTTGAGCAGCAATTTGAACATGTCGGCAATCGGTTGAAAAAGCCCCGCTGGACCCACGCGATTCGGCCCCCGTCGATCCTGAATGAATGCGCTGACGCGGCGTTCCGCATAAACGCTGTAGGAGACCATCGGCAGAATTACCAGAAAAAGGATTGCGACGATTTTGAGGAGCGAGGTGGTAATCAGAAAATAATCCATGTCCATCTTTTAACGGCCTGGCGGTCTTTGAGATTCGGCTTTCTCGATGGCCGCCGCCGCTGCGTCGGCAGGCGGAGGAGGAGATACATCCGCTTGCATCACTTGAACGCCGAGATCGCCGATTTTGTTCAGACTTAATCCTGCGAGTTGCGGAACAGCTTCAGCCATTTGCCGAAAAACATCTTCGATCGAGTAAATACTGTTTTGTCCGGAACATGCCTGGATCAAGTCGCGCAAGATTTCCCAATCATCTCGCGCCTCGCCGGGTCCACGCACGGCGCGATTCAATCGCTGCAAACGGCCTTCGCCATTGATCATCGAGCCCCGTTTCTCGGCGAAGACAAACGACGGAAGCACAACGGTTGCATTTTCCGACGCATCGTTTGACAAAATATCCATCACGATAAATGCCGAAAGAGCTGAAAGTTGCTCGGCGGAAATTCCCAACCGCGTCGGGTTTTCGCCGAGCGCGATTAACGCTTTCACGGTTCCAGATTTCACGGCGTCGGCGATCGCTGGCAATTTCGCGCCTGGTTCCCAAGTGACTCCGAGCAAGCGGGCGCCAGTTGTGTTCGGGTTCCGGTCTTCACTCAGAAGAATGTCGTCGCCGGATCCGGTCCGCGGCACGATGTCGATCAATTGAACGGCGAGTGTCCGGGCGAGTTGCAGCGTCAGCCAAAGTTCTTCGTTGGTCATCCGGCCTGACGCGATGATGGCAATCTCTGACCCCGAAAACTGTTTCACCTGCAGCGCAGCTTGCGCAATTGCTTCTCGCCAGTCGACTGAGACGAGTTTCTCATCAGAAACGATCTGCGGTTCGAGCAATCGGCGCTCCGATTGCACGTAGTCGAAGTTGAGCCGGCCGTAGTCGCACATCCAGGAGGAGTTGACCGCGTCGTTCTCGCGCGGCGTCTGTCGATAGATCACATCTTCACGTGTGCCGATGATCGTGTTGCAACCGGTCGCGCAACTGGCGCAGATACTTTTCGTTTCCTTTAAAAACCAGACGCGCATCTTGAACCGAAAATCCGTCGAGGTGAGGGCGCCCACGGGACAGATATCGACGGTGTTCAGGGAATAATTATTCTCCAGGCGCTTCCCCGGATGCGCGGTCAACACCGTGTAACTACCGCGATCGATGAAACCGAGCACGTCGTCCTTGGCGATCTCCTGACAAAACCGAATGCAGCGCGAGCAAAGAATGCAGCGCTCGTCATCGAGCGTGACGCGTGGCCCAAGCACGACGTTTTTTGGTTTCTTCACTTTATGTTCGAGAAAACGGGACGCACTGGTGCCGTACTCGACGCTAAACTCCTGCAAGTGGCATTCGCCCGCTTGATCGCAAATCGGACAATCGAGCGGGTGATTGATGAGGAGAAATTCCATCACGCCGCGCTGGCATTCCTTCACCAATGGAGAATTTGTGCGCACACCCATTCCTTCAGCGACATCTTGTGCGCACGAAATTTGCGGGCGCGGTATCCAGTTGATTACCGGTTTGCCGTCCGGCCCCAATTCGGGTTTACGATCGGGGCCCATTTTCGGCATTCCCATCTCGATCAAACACATCCGGCAATTGCCCGGCGAGCTGAGTTTCTTATGATAACAATAACGCGGGATATAACTGCCGGCGCGCTCGCACGCCTCGATCACGCGCGTGCCTTTCGGAAACCGATGCCAGACGCCATCAATCTGGACGTTAAACATCGGAACTGAAGAGTCGTTAGGCATAATTGAATCTGGAAACCAGGAAACCAGGAAAATTATAGATGGATGTGTTCAAGATCTGCTTTTGGATTGTACTCGCGACCGACGCGTTTTACTGCCAAGCGTGTGGCAGCAAAATTGAGTAACAACGCTTCTGCTAAGCCTGCAGCCTTCAAGTACGAACGAACAATAGCGAAATGAATGTCTTCCAATGCGGCGATGGCTTTGAGCTCAACAATTACCTTCTGGTCGATGACAAGATCGACGCGGTGTTCACCAATAAGATGCTCGCGATAAAAAATAGGTAACAATTTTTCCCGCTCGAAGGATATTCCCGCGTTTGTGAGCTCGATTGCTAAAGCTTCTTCATACATTATTTCCAGAAAGCCGGGACCGAGTTCTTTGTGAACACGAATTCCCGCCGCGATGATGCGATCTGTTAGTTCAGTATTTCCTAATTCTATTCCTGGTTTCCTGGTTTCCAGATTCATTTTAGATCGTTCCCGCCGTTCCGGCTTTTTCCCAACCAGGATCGTGCGCCATTGGCGTGGTGGGAATCTGCTCCTCTTCGATTAATTCTTCCGGCGTGTATTCAGGTGGAAGCGGCGGCGGGACGGGTTTTGTTGCGCGGTCCGCGAATTCCTCGGGAAATTTTTGGACAAAACTCTGTGTCGGCCACGCGCAGGCTTCGCCGAACGCGCAGATCGTCCGACCGGCGATGTTATCGCCGATTGTTTTCAAGGTTTTCGGATCTTCCGTCACGCCGCCGCCAAGCAGCATCCGGTCAGTGATTTTTTGCATCCAGAGCGAGCCTTCCCGACACGGTGTGCATTGACCGCAGCTTTCGTGCGCATAAAACGCGTTGATGTTGTTAAGAGTCCAAACCATATCACGCGAGTCATCCAGCACGATGACACCGCCAGATCCGGCCATCGAACCGGCGGCAGTGAGCGAATCAAAATCCATCGGGATTTCGTCAATCGACATCTCACGTTCCACTGTCGATCCGTCGGATTGCTTTTGCTTGAGCTTGAACCGCTCATTCGCTCGTAAAACTTTGGCAGAGCTGCCGCCCGGAATGACCGCCTTCAGTTTTCGCCCGGATTTCAAGCCGCCCGCCATTTCGTAGATCAATTGCCCCATCGTTACCGCGCCCACTTCAATTTCGAAGTAACCGGGCCGCTGCACGTCGCCGCTCACGCAGAGAATTCGTGTGCCAGTGTTGTTCGGTCGCCCTAGTCGCGCGTAGTTGGCGCCGCCCATGGCAATGATGTGTTTCACATGGCAAAGCGTCTCGACATTGTTCACGATCGTTGGGCACATATAGAGACCGAGCACCGCCGGGAAATACGGCGGCTTAATCCGCGGATAACCGCGCTTGCCTTCGAGCGATTCAATCAAGCCGGTTTCTTCTCCGCAAATGTAAGCGCCCCCGCCGCGATGAATATAAACCTCCACATCAAACCCTGTGCCGAGGACATTCTTTCCCAAAAAGTTGTGTTCCCGCGCTTCTTCAATGGCACGTTCGAGGATCTTCGCGCCTTCGGGGAATTCGCCTCTGATATAGATGTAGGCCGTGCGAGCGTTGAGCGCGAAACACGAGATCAGAATCCCTTCGAGCAATTGGTGCGGATCTTCGTGGATAATGTAGCGGTCTTTGAACGTGCCCGGCTCCGATTCATCCGCATTACAAATCAAATAGACCGGCTTTTTCTCATCGGGCTTGATGAAGCTCCACTTCACACCGCACGGAAATCCGGCCCCGCCACGACCGCGAAGACCGGATGTCTTGACCTGATTGACGATTTCGGCGCGCGACATCGTGACGGCTTTCCGTAACTGTTCGTAACCGCCTTCGCGCATGTAGGTGCCGATATCGGTCTTCCAGTCGTCGCGTCGGATATTTTTGAAAATCAGCCGATGCTCGAGCGGGTGGGGAGGGGAACGATGATTAGTGATCAGTGATGGGTGATTCGTGAGAAGATCGGCCGCCCGATCCAATCGCACATTTTCGTGTAATTCTTGATTTACCATGCAGACCGGCGCGGTGCCGCAACTTGCCAGACACTCGACAAATTCAATGCTGTAGTTTCCATCGGCGCTCACCGAAATCGGATTGTGCATTCCATCGCCGTGCGGACGGCGCTCAATTCCAGTCGCTGCACAGAATTTTTCCATCAGGCGATCGCTCCCAGCCATGGCACAACTGAGCGTGCGGCAAACGCGAATATGCGTTTTGCCCGCGCGCTCCCGGCGAAACATTGGATAAAAGGTGACCAGCTCAAGAATGTTGATCGGTTGCAAATTGAGCTTTGCCGCGATCCATTGCACGCCCTCATCGCTGATGAATCCGAAGTGTTCCTGCCACAAATGCAGCAGCGGCATAGCCGCGCTTCGCTTGTGGTCCACCGGATAATGGCCGATCGCCTCGTCCATTTTCTGCTCCAACTCGGCGGGAACGCGTGTGCTCGTCGAGTCCACAGAAGCGGCGGATCAATCCGACAACGTGCTGTCCTTCGATTGCACCTTGTCGTCTTTAAAGACGATCGTCACCGAGTCTTTGCCCTGACGGTAAACGTAAGTCGTCTTTTTCATGATAATGAAATCCTCGTTGTTGATGGAAGTGGGGGGACCAAGGATCGATTCAACCTGTTTTTTCGACATTCCTTCGGCTACTTCATCGACATTCGCTTTGGTAATGCGCTTGCCGCCACATGAGACGCAGAGCACGACAAGAAATACGAGTAAGAGTCGAGAGATTCGCTGTATGATCGACCCGTTTCGCGCCCAAGGCAGCCGATTGAAACAATCAGCTGGGTCGCCCAGCTCCTTCCGCTTATAATTTTCGCGCATTGTTTTGTTTCGATTGAAGGAGCTGCCTTGTTGAACGAGGTTCGGCGACATATTCATCTGTCGCATTCCCCCATCACGAAGTCCAGACTGCCCAGCACCGCGGTCACATCGCTTACCATGCAACCGGGTAAAAGCTCAGGCAGGATGCTAAGATTGACAAACGATGGCGCGCGAATTTTCAGCCGGTGCGGCACGCCGCCGCCCTTGCTGTTGATGTAAAAGCCAAGTTCTCCTTTTGGATTTTCTGCCGCGAAATAAATTTCGCCCGGCGGCGCCTTCAATCCTTCCGTCACTACGATGAAATGATGGATCAATTCTTCCATCTTCGTCATGACGTGCGATTTGGGAGGCGTCATGTTTTTCCAATCCGCGACATTGATCGGTCCGCTCGGAAGTTTATCGATCACCTGGCGCAAAATCCGCACGCTTTGCCGCATCTCCTCAATGCGCACGAGATAGCGATCGTAGCAATCGCCCGCGCTGCCAATCACGACATCGAAATCGTACTCATCGTAATCGAGATAGGGATGCTTACGCCGCAAATCGTGTTCGATCCCGCTGCCGCGCAAGTTTGGCCCGGAGAGCGCATAGGCAATCGCGCGATCCTTCGAAATGACGCCGATGTCCCTTGTCCGATCGACAAAGATGCGATTGCGCGTAAGCAGTTTATCGCATTCGTCGAGGCTTGGAAGAAATCCATCGAGAAAGTTTTTCAGCTGTGGAATAAAGCCTTGGGGAAGATCGCGAATCTGTCCGCCCACTCGAGTATAAGACGTTGTGAAGCGCGCCCCGGTTAGCAGTTCGAAAAGATTATAAAGTTTTTCGCGCTCGGTGAACGTGTAGAGAAACACGGTGATTGCGCCGAGGTCGAGAGCCATCGCGCCGATACCCATCAAGTGCGATGAGATGCGAGATGTTTCACAGCAAATCGTGCGAATGGCTTTGCCGCGTGCCGGAATCTCCCAATCCATCAATTTTTCCACGGCAAGCGCGTAAGCCACGTTGTTCGAGAGGGGCGCCAGATAATCGAGCCGGTCAGTGTAAGGCACGAACTGGTTATATTGCATGTTCTCGGCGATTTTTTCGTCGCCGCGATGCAGAAAGCCGATGTCCGGCGTCGCCTTGATGATGATTTCGCCGTCAAGCTCGAGCACAAGCCGTAAAACGCCATGCGTGGCCGGATGCGACGGCCCCATGTTGAGCACCATCTTCTCACCAATATCGTCAGCCGCTTGGCGTAGTGTCGCGTCCGCCGCGACCCGCGTCACCGGGTCGGGCGATTCAATCTCACGTGTCGTGAAAGCCATAACTTCGACAAGTATAGGTATGCTCCCGGCACCCGATGGTGGCGCAAGCGCAATTTCGCTATCTGAAAATTTCGTCGTCGCGCTTCTGAAAGAACGCGATTAACTAAATGTCATGCCCAAAAAAATCGCACTGCTTTTTGCCGGGCAAGGTGCGCAAAGCGTCGGGATGGGGCGCGATCTCGTGAAGCAATTTCCTGTCGCGGCCGGTTTGTTTCGAAAAGCAGATGAGATTCTCGGACGGAACTTGAGCGAGGTTGCGTGGAGCGGACCTATTGAAGAGTTAACGAAGACTTCGAACTGTCAGCCAGCGCTTTATGTTCATGGACTTGCCTGTCTGGCTGCATTACGCGAGCTAACGGGCGATTTCCCCATCACGGGCGCGGCGGGCTTGTCGTTAGGCGAAATGACTGCGCATGCAGCGGCCGGCACGTTTGATTTCGCAACGGGACTAAAACTCGTGCAGCGGCGTGGCGAACTGATGGATGAAGCCTGCGCGGCCACTTCAGGCGCAATGGCGGCGATGATTGGGGCAGATGAAAACGCGGTGCGCGGGCTGGCTGCAGATGCCGATGTCGACGTTGCAAACATCAACGCACCCGGCCAGATCGTGATCTCTGGCGAGCGCGCCAAAGTTGAGGTCGCGATTGGGATGGCAAAAGAGCATGGGATTCGCCGGGCGATGTTGCTCAATGTCGCAGGTGCGTATCATTCGGGCTTGATGGAAATCGCCTACCGAAAACTGGGTGAAGCACTTGTCAATTTACCAATAGCGACACCGCGCTTTGTCGTGATCAGTAACGTCACCGGGCAAGAGGTGAAAACGCCAGATGAAATTCGGCGCACGCTCCAAGATCAAGTCACGGGTACAGTGCGCTGGCTCGATTGCATGGAGCGACTTGTCGATCTTGGATGCGATTTCTTTATTGAGCTGGGGCCCGGCGGCGTGCTGGCTGGTTTGTTGCAACGCACGCGAAAAGACGCGGATGTAATTTCGGTGAGTGACGCGGAATCGGTGCGGAAATGCGCCGGAAGAATTGTTGAGCCGAATTGGCTGCGCTAGGTCTCAACTCGAGATGGTGCCGGAATCTACAGGGTCGACAAGGGGCCTTGCATCCTTGCAACGCAGGTCGCTCGTGCAACGCGGTGCCGATTACTTCGGCATGTCCGGGCAAGCGGAGTTCATCGCGGCAGCGAGTCTTTTCGCGCTCATGATTGTATTCAAACTCCTGAATATGATGAGCTACCGCTTCGACAGCGACGAGTCGCAACACATGCATGTGATCTGGGCGTGGGCGCGCGGCTTCGTTCAATACCGCGATGTCTTCGATAATCACATGCCGCTGTTCCAGATAATGTTTGCGCCGATTTTTGGACTGATTGGCGACCGGGCCACTATTCTTTATTGGATGCGGTTCATTTTGTTGCCGATGTACTTTGTAGCAGCGTGGTGCACTTACCGAATCGGAGAATCGCTTTTTTCGCGGCGGGCTGGCGTGTGGGCACTCATTCTGGCCGGCCTTTATACCAAGTATCATTTTATTTCGTTGGAGTTTCGGACCGATAATCTTTGGGCGCCGCTCTGGCTTCTGTGCGTTACGGTGCTGATTAGCGGTGCTCTGACGGTACCTCGCGCGCTGGTTGCCGGGCTCTTGCTCGGATTCTGTTTCGGTATCTCGCTGAAATCGATCCTCTTGCTAGTGTCGCTCCCGGTCGGCGCGTCGATTGCCTTGCTCCTGGTGGGGAGAACAAAACTTGGTCAATCATGGCCGCATCTCGCGCGGTGTACCGCGGCCTTTCTTGCCGCGGTCGCGCTGGTTCCCGGCGCGATCGCGCTGGCGTTCGCGCTCGCCGGCGCGTGGCGCGACTTTCGTTATTGCAATTTCGAGCACAACATTTTGCCGCATCTCAATGTCAGAAATCATCCGGCTTGGTGGATTATCGTTTTTCCAGTCGCTTTCCCTTTCGTGGTATATGCGGCGCGGCTTATCGTTCGCGCGGCTCCTGCGCCGGCCGTGGCATTTCGGCGCGCTTTTGTCTTTCTTATCTGCGGCTTTTATGTGCCGGCTCTGTGGAGCTTTTGGAACCTGCTCACACGTCAGGATTTCCTTCCCTATTATCCGCTCGCATTTGTCCTGTGTAGCGGAGCTTTGCTTACTGTTTCGCGCTCCCTGGCGAAATATGATCTGCGTATCACGCAATCTCTGCGGCGTGTTCCTTTGCCGGCGTTTATTGCTCTGATCGAATTTTTTCTAGGGATGGCCACGCATCCATTTTGGATCGACGGCACTCGAATCGAGACAAATCTGCTCCGCGGCGTTTTGAAATTGACCGATCCCGGCGATTATGTTCTCGATTGCAAAGGCGAAACCATTTTTCGGCAGCGCTGCTTCCGTCCGGTGACGGAATCGATCACGATGGAGCGGCTCAGGCGCGGCCTCATTGCCGATAACGCGGCCGAACAGTGTGTTGCAACCCATACCGGCGTCGCAGTGATGATGGGGCGAATGCCCGTCCGCGCGAGAGCTTTTGTCTGGGAAAATTATATTCCTGTCGGTGATAACCTGCTCGTGGCGGGCAGGTTTCTTGAACCCTCCTCTACAGACAGCACGCGGATGGACTTCGATGTTGTGATCCCGGCACCTTACAAAATAATCGCCCGAGATGATGTTCCGGTGAGAGGAACGCTCGACGGGATGCCATATGAAGGTGCGCGGTTTCTCGCGCCGGGGAAACATACTTTTACGCAAACATCGCCTGGAGCGACATTGGTTCTGCTCTGGGCGCAGGCCGTAGACCGGAATTTTATCCCTCTCAAATTCTCCCGCCCAGCGGCAAAAGGATAGAGGTTCTGTCATTGCCTTTGCCTGGGTTTCTGTTACAAGACTTACCCGTGTTCGCTCCCACGTTTACTCCGCGCTCGCGCTTGATGATGTTCGCGGCGCATCCGGACGACGAATCACTGGCCTGCAGCATCGTTTTGCAGCAAGCAGTTCGCGCAGGCGCAGCTATTCGTATCGTTTATGCTACGGACGGCGACGATAATCCGTGGCCGCAGCGGGTGCTTGAACGCAAGTGGCGCTTGAATGCAAGTGACCGCAAACGCTGGGGGAGATTGCGGCGCGCGGAAGCGCTCGCGGCATTGCACGTTCTCGGAGTGAACGCATCGGCCACGTGTTTTTTGGCTTTGCCCGATCAGAAACTGACCACGTTGTTGATGCATGATTGTCGATCCGTGCTCAAGCGTTTTGCAGATATTCTTACCGACTGGGCGCCGACAGACGTTCTTATCCCGTCGATTTTTGACACCCATCCCGATCATAGCGCATTGGCCGTGATGATTCGGCTCGTCTTGAATGAACCTTTTTCGCAAGGAACACTCGTGTCGAGGTGGAGCTATGCTGTCCATGGCAGGAGTCCCGCGTTTTTCGATCGCGCCCAGACAATCCGACAATCAGAAATTGAAACGGCAACCAAGCTTCGGGCGATCCGTTGCCACGAAACGCAGCTCAAATTATCGAGAAAACGATTTCTCAGATACGCCGCACGACCCGAGCGCCTGGTCAAGCTTAAAGCGTGCGACGAAGCCGTCGCCGATGGCTCGATTAGTTCGATTTCGAGACGACCCCATTCGCTGCGCGTGGCGCTGCGGCTTTCCGTGAAAGCGATGCGCACAGCGGAGCCAGCGCTTTTTGTTTTGGGACACGATGAAGCCCGCGGGTTGCGTTGCCTGACGATGCGGGTGCCTGCCCTCTCTTCGCGTGCCGAAATGTTGGATGCCGATACTCTCGAGCCCATGGCCGTGGCGCGCTACCGAGGCAATGCTTTCACAGGCGAACTCGCGATTCCCATCGACATCTTTTCATCTCGGTATGCCCTTTTTGTTAAACTGGAACGGCGCTCATGGTTCTTTGACGAAGCGGGCTGGCTCGAAGTTCCGTCAGCCCGGTCCGAGCAGACTGTTGCGCGATGGCGTGATGTGGTAGAGGCGCGTCCGCTTGCCATTCGTTAGGGAGAGTTATAGCCGCCTTGTTGCCGGGCACGGCGCTGATGTGTTTAGAACGCATGCGTTGCGCTGGTGACGACACAACATCGACAATCGAGCATCGCTGCCGTAATCTCCGCGCATGACCCTGCAGGAGCGGGTGGATTCAGATTTGAAAGAGGCGATGCGTGCCAAAGACACGAGCAAACTCGGGGTTCTGCGCATGCTCAAGTCGGCGTTGAAATACGCCGCAATTGCAAAATCCGGGGCGGAAGCCGAACTCAGCGACGCAGAAGCCGTACAAGTTGTGCGCAAGCAGGTAAAACAGCGGCAGGATTCGATCGAGAGTTTCGAGAAAGGCCGTCGCGCCGAGCTTGCAGCGAAGGAAAAAAACGAATTGTCGATCTTGAATGCGTATTTGCCGCAAGCGATGAGTTCCGACGAACTGGCCAAGGTTGTGCGCGAGACAATTGCGGAGACTGGCGCCACGGCGAAGGCGCAGATGGGAGGTGTCATGAAAGCATTACAAGCAAAAGTGGCAGGCCGCGCCGATGGCAAAACGCTGAGCCAGGAAGTGTCGCGGCAATTGTCGTGACGCGTTACAAGGTTAAAACGTTAAATAGCTGAAAGTTTCTAGTTCCCAGCTTCCGCCTTTTTAACGTTTGGCATATTAACGTTTGGCATATGCTCACGGCCATTATCGTTGCAGCGGGAAGCAGCCGACGCATGGGATTTGACAAATTGTTCGCGATAATCGCGGGCAGGCCGGTCATCGCGCACGCGATCAACGCGTTCGAGCAGGCCAATTCCGTCGCCGAGATCATTGTCGTTGCTGGTGAAGATCGACATGATGAAATCCGAAAGATGAGCCGCGATGAAAGTTTCAAAAAAGTGCAATCAATTATCACTGGCGGCGAGCGACGACAAGATTCCGTCCGCGCTGGTCTGGAAAATCTCAGCCCTGATGCGCGCTATGTCGCGGTCCACGATGCCGCGCGTCCGCTCGTCAGGCCGGAGCAAATCGAGCGTGTCTTTGAGCGGTGCCGGGTGCATGGGGCCGCGGCCCTGGCTGAGCCGATTAGCGATACGCTCAAGCGCGCCGATATCGATCTTATGGTCGCAGCTTCAGTTGATCGACATCAACTTTACGCGATGCAAACGCCGCAGATTTTCGAGCGGGCGCTGATCGAAGAAGCTTATCGCGCCGTGTTTGCAAACAGAGTTTCAGTGACGGATGAAGTCTCCGCAGTCGAGCGGCTCGGCCGCAAAGTTTTCCTGGTTCCGACCGAGGATTTTAATTTCAA
>Ga0193751_1001149_pt1 | contig 17501 bp, 13 predicted proteins | sample L1c2metaG_FD_143050 | JGI IMG/M metagenome (GOLD analysis project Ga0193751, IMG submission 143050) | Soil microbial communities from a riparian zone of the East river system, Colorado, United States - L1c2 | ecosystem: Environmental > Terrestrial > Soil > Riparian zone | place: USA: East River... | reverse complement strand
TGGCGAACTCATTGCCCCAAGCCTGCTCCAGCCCCTGCACTTTTTCCAGACTGCTTCGCTGTTGCGGGGAGTTCGCCAGTTCCTGGGCGTGGCGCAGCGCGTCACTCAACACGTGCTCGCCGTCATTCATTTTCTCTACGTCCCGCGTGTCACCGCTGAGGAGGTAGTTCTGCAGGTGAAGCCGGTTCTGCATCATCTCGAAACGGACCGACGAGGTAGCCTCGGTCATGTCGATCGAACGCTGCGCCGCAGCCTTGGTCTCATGCTCGCGTTGCACCGCGATCAGGTTGATCGCCAGCAGCAACAGAACCGTCGTCAGAATGATGCCGAAACTTAGATAAAGCTTTTTCCCGATATTCATGCTCCAACCTTCCTCAGCCAGCGCTTCGGACCTTGCGCCGCCCTCTCACTGGGTCGGGTCAAAATGGAATTCCACAATCCCCGTGGACTCTTGCGGACCCGTCTCGAAGCGCCACTTCTTGACCGCATCCAGAGCGGCGTTCGCCAGTACGGGATGCCCGCCAACCAGCTTTGCGTTCTTGACCGACCCGTTGGCGGCGACCGTGATCTGGACTTTTACCACGCCGGTAATGTTCATGCGCCTCGCCAGTTCCGGATACACTGGCGCCACTTTGCTCTTTGTTTTTCGATCGACTTCCTGTCCCCATGCCAGGGGAGCGCTGGTCGCGACCCATCCGCCAATCAGCAGCAGACCCACCGCGAATACACGATTCAGGGCTTGCATAGACACGCACGTACCTTTCTAGTCGTTTTGCCTTCTGTGCCCTATATTCGTGCAAGGACCACGTCAGCGGATACCAAAAGTTCTTTCGCTGCATTACTTTAGTGATGTCTGCAGAGCATTGAGGAATCGATCTTTAGTTCCTTCCCGACCACACGCCAGCATTCCCCCGAGCGCGCACATTTCCGGCGCATCGCAAATTCCCACAATTGGCGATTTCCGGTTGCAGATTGAGACGCGGGTATCACTTTGGTGCCGTTTCATAAGTCGGCACCGCCCTTCATATTCACTTGACTCAATTTGAGAATCAAGCGTACCGTTTTTATGTAATCCAAGTGTTTTCAACCGCTTAGCTAAACGATTGGTGCGCCACTGACAACCCACACCGGAAAATCGGGTCCCGGCGACGCGTCTCAGTCTGACGAGGCGTTCCAGAAGCTTCTCCTGGAGCTTTCCCGCGCCGCGTTTCAGAGCACCGATCCCAGCCACCTCATCCGGTCTTTCTGCACCCTCACTCGCGCCTTCTTCCATGCCACGGGCGCCTACTTTTGGAGTCGCTCCGCCGACGGTGAGCTCGTCGGAACCGAGGCCGACGCCGACCAGGCCGAGTCCTTTCGTGGCATCCGCAGGCGAGCCGGTGATGCATCGATCGCCATGGATGCAGTCCAAAAGCGTCGTGCCTTCTTCGTCGATCATCTCGACGTGGCCCGGTACCCTTGGCTGGCCGAATGCCACGCGCATGCTGCCATGGCCGCGCCTCTTCTGGTTTCAGGGGAAGTAGTCGGCGCCATTACATTCCTGCAGAGTGCGCCCCATGCCCGCTTTGACGAGGATGCTGTAGCCAAAGTTACTATCCTGGCGGCCCAGCTCGGCACCGCACTCGAAGCCCTCCGATTGAACCAGCTTTCCCGGGAAGAGCACCGTCGCGCCAGCATCCTGGTCGAAGTAGCCACCGCGCTGCATGGCTTGCCCGACACCGCCGCCGTGATGGAGAGCATCGCCGACCGCCTCCGCCGGCTGCTCCATTCGCCCGCCGTGCTCGTCTTCGTCCAACAGGAGAAAATATTCCAGTTGCAGGCGGTGTCCACCGAAGCGCCTAAACTTGCCGGCGAGATTCGTTCGCGTTTTCAGCAGAACGACCTCCGTTCTTCGCTCGAGATTGCCACTCGCGCCGTCGCCGCCGGCGAGCGCATTACAGTGAGCATCGACGGCGCCTCTCATTTTGGAGAAGATTCGCCGCCCGGAGTTCTCATCGCCGCGCCCTTTCGCACCTCGCGCTCGCACGGCGCAATTTTGGTCTACCCCCGTCACGCCAACCCGTTCACGCAGGAAGACAAAACCCTGGTCTCAGCCCTGGCCGGCTTTGGGGCGGTTGCCGTCGCCAACGCCGAGTTGTACGGCATGGCCCGTGCCCAGGCCCATGAATTGCACGAAATCCTGGAGATTTCCTTCGAACTCAGTTCCGCCGGAAAACTCGATGAGTTCATGCAGACTTCTGTAGTCCGAGCCGCTAGTTTCCTCGGCTTCCAGCGGTGCGTTATCGGGCTCCTCGAAAACTCCGTATTCCACATTCGATGGGGAGTAGAGAACGGGGTCGCCCGCCCCGTCGATATCCCGCTCGACGATGGCGTCGCGACCCGCTCGCTGAAACAAAAAAATGTGTTCTTTACCGAAGACGCCTCCAAGACTCCGGGCGCGAATTTGGATTTCATTGCGGCTTTCCAGATCCGCCAACTCCTCGCGGTTCCCCTGCTCGGTTCAAACGGCGAGGTGCTCGGGATGTTCGGAGTGCTCGACCGCACCGAGCCGGGGCCGATCAGCGACGAAGACGTCCGCCGCGCACGCGCTCTGGCCGCGCAGGTTGCTATCGCTCTCGAACTTACTCGCAACCTTCACCAATCCGAGGAGCACCGCCGCCGCGCCGAAGCCCTGGTAGCGATTACTCTCGAACTCAACAACGTCCTGCATCTGCCTGAGTTCACGCGCAACTTCGCGCTTCGCGCGGCCAGTTTACTGGGAGGCCGATCGGTGGGCCTCAGCCTTTTCCAGACATCGGAGCCAGATACCGTCCTGATATGCGGCGCCTCCGAAGTCGGGGCCTCCGACGTCAACGCTTCCCAAGTTAACGACAAGCAGCTGCTCCGCCGCTTCAGTCAGGCGCTCGCTGGGGCCCTGCCGAAATACCCTACCGACGTCGCCTTCGCCCCGGCTGCCGAAATCCTGGGAGCCGCTCTCGCCTCCAGCCTGGGATGGACGGATTGCACCCTGGTCCGTCTGGCTGGCTCCTCAGAGGAACTCGTCGGCGTTCTTTGTCTCGCCGACCGCGGCGCCCCGCCTTCCATCGAAGATCACCAATTGCTGCGCGCCATCGCCGGCCATGCCAGCATCGCTCTCGAGAATGCCTGCCTGTTCACGCGCATGCAGCAGGCCAACCGTCACTGGCTGGAAGTCTTCGATGCCATCAGCGACTTCATCGTGGTCCACGACGAGCAGCACAACATTCTCCGCGTCAATCGTTCCCTGGCCGATTTCGTCGGCATCGCCCCCGACCAGCTGATCGGCATCAACATGCGGGCGCTCGATGCCCTTTCCGCCGCAGCTTCGCCGCACTCCTGCCCTTTCTGCCGCACCGGCGAGGGTCTCGACGAGTACGTGCACCCCGTCCTCGAACGCGCCTACCTGATTTCAACATCGCGCATTCATGCCGCCAGCAGCGCCCAGTTGCAGACCGTGCACGTTCTCAAGGACATCACCGACCGCCGCGAAGCCGAGCGCCGCTATCGCGAACTGTTCGACAACATTCAGGAAGGAATTTACGTCTCAACCCCCCAGGGCCGCTTTGTAGAAGTCAACGACGCCATGGTTCGCATCCTTGGATACAGCACCCGCGACGAAGTCCTTCAGCTGGACATTCCAACGCAGGTCTATTTTTCTCCGCAGCGGCGGCAGGAGCTCGCGGAACATCTTAAACGCGGGGGCGAAATGCGCAATCACGAAGAAATCCTGCGGCGCAAGGATGGATCGCCCGTCCACGTGTTCATGAACTGTTTTGCAATGCGCGATTCCGCCGGCAACGTCCTGCAACACCGCGGCCTCATGCTCGATGTCACCGGCCTCCACGAATCGCAAACCGAGCTGCAGAAAGAGCGTGATTTCTCCAGCAAGATCCTCAGCCATACCCAGAGCCTGATTCTGGTCACCGACATCGACGGCATGATCAGTTACGCCAACCGGCGCTGGAGCGGTCTCGGCTTTCAGCAGAACCAGATCCTGGGGCATCCCTTGTCCGACCTGTGCGCCCCGTCGCGGCGTCCCGCGCTGCGCGAAGCGCTGGCAGCCGTGGCCCGTGGCCAACAGGTCGATAACTTTGATTTGCCCCTGGTTCGCGGCGACGGTGCCAGCGGCCAGTTCTCCGTCAATCTCAGCCCCATCAGCGGAGAAGACGGCCGGGTCAGCAACATGGTCGTAGTCATGACCGACGTCACCGACTCCGCCATACTGCGATCCAAGCTCATGCACGCCGAGAAAATGGCTGCCGTCGGACAGTTGGTCTCCGGCGTCGCTCACGAGGTCAACAATCCCCTCACCGCCATCCTCGGATTCACCGACCTCTTGATGGAAAATCCCGAGCTCCCCGAAAGCGCGCGCCGTGATCTGCGTGTGATTCTGCAGGAGGCGCAACGCACCAAGCAGATCGTACAAAACCTGCTCAGCTTTGCCCGCCAGATGCCGCCGCAGCGCCAGCTCGTCCAACTCAACTCCATCTTGCAGCGCACCGTACACTTGCGCTCTTACGACTTCATCAGCCACGGCATTCAGGTGGTCGAACGCCTCGACGAATCCCTCCCCGCGGTCGTCGGAGATTCCCACCAACTCCAGCAGGTGTTTCTCAACATCCTGAACAACGCTTATGACGCCGTCCGCGAAACCGCGCGGCCCGCGCGCATTGAGATCAGGAGCGCCAGCGCCAACACTTTCGTCGAGATTTCTTTTCGCGACAACGGTATGGGCATCGTCGATCCCGAACGTATTTTTGATCCGTTCTTTACCACCAAGGACGTCGGCAAGGGTACTGGTTTGGGCCTGAGTATCTGCTATGGCATCGTCCGTGAACATGGCGGAGAGATTGTGTGTCACAACAACCTGGACTCTGAAGGAGCGACCTTTGTCGTCCGCCTCCCGGTGGCAGCCGAGACGGCATCCTTTGGAGCAGTTGCAGGAGTACAACCAAAATGACCCAGTCAGGAACTAAGTCAGGAAATAAGACAGGAACTAATTCCGCTAATGCGCCCGTGCTTCTGATTGAAGACGAACCGGCCGTCATGGCTTTGGTGCGCGCCGTCCTGGAGGGCCACGGATATGCTGTCGTTCCCACCGAATCCGGCGCCGATGCTTTGCGATTGCTGGAGGGTGGCGATTTTCATGGCGTCATCTCCGACATGCGCACCCCCGGAGGTGTCGATGGCGCCCAGGTCTTTGCCTGGATCGCCGCCCATCGCCCCGAACTCGCCACCCGGGTCGTCTTCATCACTGGCGATATTGCCAACGAGGAAACCGCTGCCACGTTGCGCCGCACCGGCGCCCCGTGCGTGGAAAAGCCGTTTCGCGTTCATGACTTCATTTCCGTGGTCGAGCAGACCTTCGGCAGGGCCGCTTCATGACTCAGGACTTCCGCATCCGATTGTTGATTGTCGATGACGAGCAGACCATCCGCCGCCTCTGCATTACCGTCGGCGAATCGCTCGGTTTCTTCTGCCTCGAAGCCGAGAGCGGCGACGCTGCCCTCGCCCTGCTCGAAGAACAGCCCGTGCACATGGTGCTCACCGACATGGTCATGCCGCGCATGTCCGGAATCGAATTCCTGGAGCAGGTCAAGCGTACCTATCCCCGCATCGAAGTCGCGGTCATGACCGGCCATGGATCAGTGGAAACGGCAGTTCAGGCGATGAAGCTCGGTGCCTACGATTACATTTCCAAGCCCTTTGCACCGCTCGATGAGCTCCGCCTTTTCCTGCGCCGCATGGCCGACAAGGTCCGCCTCGTAGAAGAAAATCTTTACCTCCGCGAACGCTCCGAGACCGAGACTGCCGTTCACGGTATCATCGGCAATTCCACCGGCATTCAGAACGTCCTGCGCCTCATTTCCCGCCTCAAAGACACGCGCACGCCGGTCTTGATTTCCGGCGAAAGCGGAACCGGTAAGGAACTAGTCGCCCGCGCCCTTCACTTTCGCGGCGCCATGGCTAACCTCCCCTTTGTTGCCGTAGACTGCGGATCGCTCGTCCCCACCCTCATCGAAAGCGAATTGTTCGGCTACGAAAAAGGCGCCTTCACGGGCGCTCTTCGTTCCAAGCAGGGACTGCTGCAATCGGCCGACACCGGAACCATTTTTCTCGACGAGGTCGGCGAACTTCCTCTCGAGATGCAAGCCAAACTCTTACGCTTTCTCCAGGAGAAAGAAGTCCGCCCCGTGGGCAGTAATCAAAAGGTCAAAGTGGACGTGCGTATCATGGCCGCCACTAACCGCGATCTCGACACCGAATACCAGAAAGGAACCTTCCGCAAGGATCTCTATTTCCGCCTCAACGTGGTCACCATTTCTCTGCCTCCCCTGCGTGAGCGCCGTTCTGACATTCCCATTCTGGCGGCGTTCTTCCTTGAACGCCTCGCTCCCGGACGCGGTGTCCAAGTCTCCGGCAATGCCATGAAGGCCATGCTGGCCTATGACTGGCCCGGCAATGTCCGCGAACTGGAAAATTGTCTGGAGCGGGCCGTCGCTCTCGGCGATCAACGCATCATCGAAATCAACGATCTGCCGCCTGCGATCGCGCGCGCGGAAGTCCAAACCGAACCGCTCGATTCCCCTGGATTCTCCGGCCGCGCCACCGACCTTCGCGCCACTGACTTGGAAGATATCGAGCGCGCCACCATCGAGCGCGTCTTTTCTCAGGTCAAGGGCGACAAGGCTCTGGCCGGCAGGATGCTCGGCATCAGTCGCGCTACCCTCTATCGCAAACTGAAGCGCTACAACATCGGGGGCCGCGAGCAGGAGCCTCCCAGTTCGACCACCCTGCAATAAATTCCACCGCGACGTGGGCTAGCTGTCCGCGGTACGCGTCATTCATGAAGATGAGTTTTAGAAAGTGCTGGCGTCGCGGCGTGTCAGGATGACGCGCTCAAGGCTTAGTTCGTTGCCGACAAAAATAAAATTGTAGAGTGATCCGTTCAGGAGCGATCCGAGCACATCGCGCGCCGGGGCCGGACCCAGATCGACGGCGACTTCCTCCTGCTCGGCACCGGCCGGAATGGCAATCTCGGCCTGCGTTTGGCGCTGCACTTCGAACAACACTTGCGCGAGCGTGGCTTTCTCGGTGCGAATGCGCAGCATCCCATTTACAAAGGTGACGTTCACGAGCGGCTTCGGCAGCGGCGGTGACTGACTGACCACGGGACGCGGCGGCGGCATATAGGAAACTGCTGCGGTAGCGACTCTGGTGATTGCAACATTCGTGCCCACGGCGAGCGTGCCTGCGGCAAGCGAGACATTCTGAAGTCTTGCGACGGGCGCAGTCGGCACACTAGGAGCCTGGGCTCCAGCGGCGGTGACCGGACCCGGTTTCACCGGACTCAGTTTTACGACGATCGCATTCTGCGTTGTCGAAATTTGGGTTGTCGAAATCTGATACGACTGCGGCTCCACCAGATCGAGCACGATCCGCGTGATCGGAGGGTTGCTGAAAAAAAGTCCCGAGCGAACGCCCTTCAGCGCGCCGCGATTGACTTTCAGGGCGCGCAACTCGGCGGCCGGAAGCGCACCGGGAAAATCCACGACGATGCGATCGGGTCCGGTGATGGCTTGGGTATCGGGCGCTACCGGCGCTCCGGAAGTCTGTATTTCCACTTCCATGGCGGCGCCCGTTCCGCGCACTACGACATGCTCGACGCGGGCGCTGGTCGGCGCAGCCGTCTTCGCGGATGATAGGGCCGCGACGGCCAGAAGAGCTCCGACATAAGACCAACGTGGCATTGTGGCTCTGAGCAAAGTCTAGCAGTTATGGGATAGGTAATCCGCACCCAGAAGTCGTAGCACTAGTTGCGGAAGTTAATACCGCCCCGGCAACGGGAATGGCCTAAACGGGACTGGCCCAAAAAAGGAACGGCGCGAGAGTGGGGGACTCTCGAACCGTATCGCGGACCACTGGACTGCACTGTCGGTGCAGGGATCCGGCAAAATGTTGGCCCTGCCGCGGTCGCCTGAGCCCCTTTATCGGGGTTAGCGTTTCCGGAATCCGCCGTCGAGCAGGGCCGATGCAAACTCAGGCGTGGTAGACCTGCTCATGCTGCCGGGCTTCATACCACAATGCCAGCTCGACGCGGTTCCACAGTCCCAGCTTGTCGTAGATCAATCGCAAATAATTTTTTACCACGTGCTCGGTGGTCCCAAGAGAATCGGCGATCTCCCGGTTCTTGCAGCCCTCGGCTACGCGCTGGATGATGAGGTGTTCGCGTTCGCTGGGCCCGCGGCGGTTTGCTGTCTCTCCAACCATAATTGCCTCCGATAAAGTAACGTCGCGAGCTTCACTCGCTTTATGCCGCCCTTGATTCCAAAACGCAGAAACAGGCGGTTGAAATGCGCTTTGACGGTGCGCTCGGCAATGTTCAGATCGCGAGCGATTTCCGAGTTGTCACATCCCTGAAGAAGCAGATCTATGATCTGCCGTTCCCGGGGACCCACTTGGTTGAATTTCTCTTCCATAAAGACTGCACCTGACCGATGCGACCCGGGTTGCTGCAAGTGGTTAAGCAATCAAGTCTCTCGGCACATCTGGATTCGGGTCTTTGCGTCTCATTTTGCATTCACGCAGCCAAATCGGGCCCGGGATGTTAACTAACTGTAAAAATTCCGGTTGCGCGCTTTTTCTCCTTTAAAAACGGCGGTTACTACAGTGTTTCGCCGTTAGGAACTACAGTCGTTTTGCTCAGCATCTAGGGTGAATCACTTAGTACAAAATTCCGGAGTACCCGCCTACCAAAGGGCATATTTACACAGAAGTACATCCGAAGCGAGTCCGTCACCCCTCCCATATAATGAGTTGTGGACTTCAAGCTGGTAAGCAGCTACAAACCCCAAGGCGATCAGGGACGAGCCATCGACACCCTCATCCGTGGCGTCTTTGATCGCGAGCAGCACCAAGTCCTGCTCGGCGTCACCGGATCGGGCAAGACCTTCACCGCAGCCAAAGTGATCGAGGCTGCCAACCGCCCTGCCCTCGTGATGGCCCACAACAAGACGCTAGCGGCCCAGCTCTACCACGAGTTCAAGAACTTCTTCCCGCACAATGCCGTGGAATACTTCGTCTCTTACTACGACTTTTACCAGCCAGAGGCTTATGTCCCGGCGGCGGACCTTTATATTGAGAAAGAATCCACTATAAATGACGAGCTCGACAAGTTGCGGCTCTCGGCTACGCGGTCGCTTTTTGAGCGGCGTGACTGTTTGATTGTTGCTTCGGTCAGTTGCATCTACGGTCTAGGGTCGCCCGAGGCCTACTACGGGATGATGCTGTTCCTGGAAAAGGGGCAGAAGATCAAACGTGGCGACATCACCCGCAAACTCGTCGACATTCTTTATGAACGTACGGAAGGCGATTTTCGGCGGGGGACTTTTCGGGTGCGCGGCGACGTCATCGAAATTTATCCTACCTACGACGACAATGCCTATCGCATCGAAATGTTTGGCGATGAGGTTGAATCGCTCTCACAGATCGATCCCTTGTTTGGGACGGTCAAGCAGCGTTACATGCGTCTGCCGATTTATCCGAAGACGCACTATGTGATGAAAGAAGAAACTCGAGCCTCCGCCGTGGCCTCGATTAAAACCGAACTGGCCTGGTGGGAAGCGGAACTCGAAAAGCAAGGACGGCTGGTCGAATCGCAGCGCATCCATCAGCGCGTGATGTACGACCTCGAAATGATCAAGGCCATGGGCTACTGCCATGGCATTGAAAACTACTCGCGCCATTTCACCGGACGCCTTCCCGGTGAACCGCCGCCCACGCTGCTTGATTATTTTCCGCGCGATTTTCTAATGTTCATCGACGAGTCGCACCAGACCGTGCCGCAACTCCACGGCATGTATCACGGCGACCGCTCGCGCAAGCAGACGCTGGTGGAATACGGATTTCGCATGCCCTCGGCGCTCGACAACCGCCCGCTCACGTTTGAGGAGTTCGAGCATCGCACTAACCAGCTCATCTACGTCTCGGCCACGCCCGGTCCCTACGAACTGACCAAGTCCGCCGGCGTGGTCGTGGAACAGATCATCCGCCCGACGGGTTTGATCGACCCTCCCGTCGAGATCCGCCCGGTCAAAGGGCAGATCGATGACCTGTTGCACATGATTCGCGACCGCGTCGCGCGCAACGAGCGCGTGCTGGTGACCACGCTGACCAAGCGCATGTCCGAAGACCTGGCCGAGTATTACAGTGAAGTCGGAGTGAAGTGCCGTTACATGCACTCGGAAATCGAAACGCTGGAGCGGGTGAAGATTCTGCGCGACCTGCGCAAAGGCGAGTTCGATGTATTGATCGGCATCAATCTTCTGCGCGAAGGTCTCGACCTGCCCGAGGTATCGCTGGTAGCGATTCTCGATGCCGACAAGGAAGGCTTCCTGCGCTCCGCCGGTTCGCTGATCCAGACCATTGGACGCTGCGCCCGCAATCTGAACGGCCGGGCGATTCTCTATGCGGATCGCATGACCGACTCGATGAAAAAGGCGCTCGACGAAACCAACAGGCGGCGCGCCATTCAGCAGGCCTATAACGAAGAAAACGGAATCACCCCCGAATCCATCATTCGCCCGCTTGACATGACGCTGGCCGGAATCGTGGCCGCCGACTATGCTGACTTGACCGATACCGCAGCCGAAGGCATCCCAGAGCTGAGATCGCAGGAAGAGTTGGACGCCTACATAGGAAAGTTGGAAAGCGACATGCGAGAAGCGGCGAAGCGCTTTGAATTCGAGAAGGCGGCCAAACTTCGCGACGCGATCAAGGAACTGCGGACGAAAGAATTCTTGTTCGCGTAGCGACAGCCGCCCTCAGCTGTCCAGTAACACGTGGGTTGGGAGCGGGGGGTACATACCGCTCCCAGTCTTAGAGGGACAAGACTCTCAGTGGTTGTCGCGGTCGTGTTCGTGATCACGGTCATCCCAATCGCGTTCCGTGTGCCAGCGATGTGAGTCTTCATCCCACCATCTGTGATTGGCGTTCCAGCAGTGCTCCCGCGCCTCGCGTAGTTCATGACGCCGGCGTTCTGCCTGCTCGCTTCTATAGCCATGATGCTCGATGGCTTCGTGCAGCCTGTGGTCCGCGCGCGCAACGCGGCGCTGGCAATCGTCGCGATCGGCGTGCATGGACTGTACTCCGGTGAACATTAGAAAGCCGGCCAACGCCACTGCGGCGAGTGCCGTTTTCCCGAAGAGCGAATCATTCAAACGATGTCGCATAGGTGTTGCATCCTCCTTGACAGTTTTTACAATTACTCACCGCGCCCACTCCTCGCAAGGCAGGAGAGACGCGAAGGCATGGGACGTATATTACCCGTATGACGGCTCTTTTTCACTCTACCTTCAAAGGCGCGGCAACCGAGCCGATGTGTCCGTTAAGGTCGTCACGGACAACGAAACGGACAGTATATTCTCCGGGTGCAAGATCCAGGGCGCCGCTGTAGGAAATACCATGCTGGCGAACCGCCGCCAACTTCTCCGGGGTCAGATGAGCCTCAATTTCCTGGCCTATGGGATGATCGACCGTTTTGCCTTCGGGTGTTTTCGCAAGCGCTACGAAGTCAATCACAAAATGGTTGCTTTCAGCCTCATTGATCAGCGCGACATCTGGCGCAAGATGCATCCCGTAATTCACATGCTTCTTGCCCGGCTCTTTGCTCGGCTCAATTTTGTCCCAGTGCACCACCAGCGCAAGTGATGTGTAGTCCAAAGGAGACTGCAAGGCTGACGAAATATCGTTGGTGCGGGTGTCCGCCGGATCGACAGTAGTATTCGTCACAAAGAAGCCGCTGCGCGCCCGCACATCCGCATGATCGCGCTTCACCTTCACCGCGAGCTTGCGCCAGCCAGACTTGGTTTTCGACCGATCAAGATAGTAGCCAAGCATGTAGTATTCGGCGGAATCGTGCACCGCATCGCGAAAGCCCTTTGCCAGATCGTTGGAGTTGTAATAAGCGCGGCCTCCGGTCATGGACGCAAACGTCTCGAGGGTCGACTGCGTATCGATTCGCCTCCAGCTCATGTTGCGCGCGTAGTTCCTTCCCGGGTTGCGAATCGCGGCGCCGGGCGAGGTAGAAACTTGCAGTCCTCTGACGTCCACGGGATAAAGCGCAATCTGCGCATCGTTCAGCAGTTGCCAGGTGTGTTCGTACATGGGCAGCACGTCGATCAGAGAATCGCGGCCGGCGGGCGCAAGCTGCATGGTGTTGTCGCTGACGCTGAAGGGGAATCCGCCGCTTGCCCAGATCAGCGACTTGCGGCCAGGGAAACCTGCCAACGCCTGTGCTACCTGCTGCATTCCCTGCAACGTGTAGGTGATGGCAAGACGTTGCTGGAACGACTGAAAATTTAGTTCCGAGTCTTCCATCATGGTCTGGATTCTTTGGGCTTCAGTCTGCACAGCGCTCGGATCGACACCGGCGCTGCCATCGGGGCTCGCGCTTCCGGTAATGGCTTCCACGTCTTCGGGGCTATCAACTATGTGCGAAGTATCGCCCTTCACTCTGTGCAGCGCAGCAACCAGGACGCGAGGATCGGTGGCAAAGTCATGGATCACGTGAATGCCACTGCGGGTAAGGGTGTAGAGGGCGGTCGGCTCGCGCTGATCCACCGACTGGGTTAAATACTTGAGCAAATCCTTGCGCGCATACACCTGATCCGAAAAGGGCGTGTTAATCAAGTCGAGGACAATTAGCGTCATGCGCCTGGCGGACGGTCCGCTTGCGAGAGAGTTGCTGAACTCGTTCGGATTCCTGGGACGCGATAAAGGGTGCGCGTCGCTTGTGATTTCCTCGAACGTGGCAATCTTTTGTTCGGCGCCGTTTTCCAGCACCCTGAAGTCTTCCTTCTTGAGTCCGGTGATGTGATTGCCGGACTTGTCGGTCACCAGCGTGGGAATCAGCACCAGTTCAGTGCGCGCGGTGAACGTGACTTCGGAGTTGTTCTCTTTCTCTTTATTTTTGTCTTTATCTTTATCTGTAGCTGGCGGTTTTGCCAAGACCAAAATCGAGCAAGTTAACGCGACGCCTATAGTCGCATAGCAGGATAGCGCGCGGCCGATTGTCATTCCCATACTCCCGTCTGATTGCGAGGAAAGGATGCCGGGTAACTTACGGTACGGGTTGACTAGCGGATTGAGTACTGCAAGTAAGAAGCGCCGCCCGGGAAGTCATTATTTGGAATCTCCTTTTTTTCTTTCCAAACACGCTTTCCAAACACGACGAGAATTGTACACCCGTTTCATTTCATCTCCCGCCTGGGATTTGATTGCGCACCATCGCAGCAGCGTTTGACTTCATTTTTGGTGTTTACTATACGGATATTACACAGTATATTACTTTATGTACCCCCCCCCCCCCCCCAACAATTCCCCGCAACGCTATGATTTTACAGGACTTACTCCTATCAACTAGAGGGGTATGGACTTAGGTTCGATTTTCGGCCTAAATTCCCGTTTTGGGGCGGTTTTGGGACGGATTCCGTTGCGTTTCACATTCGCCGAACAGCTTAGTTTATCAAAGAGTAACTGGCGGCTGTGGCTTCTCGGACTGCTTGAAGACAGCGCTCCGGCTTTGCCGGTCATTTGCCGATCAGCGGTCATTGTCGCATTGGGTGAGTTGCGCGTCTGTGATGGCGGTCACGGTTGAATGTGATGAAAAATCGGTGATCGATTAAGAATTCGCTGGCGGGCGGTCAGGGAACCCAGGTCTCGAAAATCGCGAGACGTGGGGCACCCCCGGCCGCTTGGGATTAACCGCTGCGGTGAAGTTATTGATTAATCCTCGATTGCGATTTCCTCGCCGCGTACCTACAGGGCAACATCAAAGTCAACTTCCACTCCCCACCGTAACGTCGAACTGATGACGTTAGGATAGGGGCGCCTCGGGAGTAAGATGGATGCGAAGCTGGGGTAACCGCCCCAGAGGGAACGTGGTTCAACTACCTTGCAGGAGGGCGAGCCGGGTGTACAACACTTCGCTGTTTTCGAGGTCGGAAAGGAAATCCCGGTTTATTGGCAACCTGTTGTGCACGCTGCTGGCGGTTCCATTTTTGACGATTTCGCTGGCATCGCAGCAAGATTGCCCGGTGCCTCCCGCAATTCAGCCGGTTCCCCACGAACTGAATATCTTTTCCGACAAGCAGGAAATCGATCTTGGCGACGCCATGGCAGAGAGCCTGGCGCGACGAATCAAGATTATTGACGACGACAAACTCAGCGCCTATCTGCGCGCGCTTGGAGACCGACTGGTTCAGCATTTGCCGCCCACCCAATTGAAGTTCCGTTTCTATCTTATGGAGCTCCCCGAGGTGAATGCTTTCAGCATTGCGGGTGGTCGTGTGTACGTGTCACGCAAAATCGTGGCTCTGACGAAGGCCGATGATGAACTTGCTGGCGTCATCGCCCATGAACTTGGGCACATCGTTACTCATCAAACTGCGATCCAGATGACCGCGCGGCTGCGTGCAGTACTTGGGGTTACACAGGTTGGCGACCGCGCGGATATCTTTGAGAAGTTCCATCTGCTTAGCGAGAATGAAGCACGCAATCCTGGGCACGCCCGGAGCGAAGAAGATAAGCAGTATGTTGCTGACCAAGTTGCGCTGTACGCGATGGCCCGCGCGGGATACGCGCCGCATGCGTATATCGATTTGTGGGATCGCTATCAGGAGACGCACGGAAAAACCGGCAGCTGGATTACCAATCTTTTCGGCACAACCAAGCCTTCGGAACGCCGGTTGGGTGTGATGTTAAAAAATATTTCGGCGCTTCCTTTGGGATGCGCGGACATTCCCCCAGGCTCGCGCACGGCGGCGTTTGGGAAATGGCAGAACGAGGTGATCAGCTACAGCGGATTTGGAACCAAGGAATCGCTGCCGGGGCTGGTTTTCAAGCAGACTCTAGCGCTACCGCTTCGTCCCAATGTTTCTAATCTACGCTTCAGTCCGGATGGTAAATACATATTGGCGCAGGATGAAGGGGGCATCCACGTTCTTACACGGGAACCGTTTGCTGTCCTCTTCTACATTGACGCTGTCGACAGCCACGATGCCATGTTCACACCGGATTCGCAGTCCGTTGTTTTCCACAACCGTTCGCTGCGGGTAGAAAGCTGGTCGGTCATTGTTCAGCGGCGAACTTCGGTGCATGAGCTCACACTCTTGCATCGGTGCATTCAAAGCGAGTTGTCGCCCGACGGATCCGCGCTGGGGTGTCTGACTTCGCAATTCGAGCTGTCGCTGATCGATGTGGCGTCCGGTTCAGTGCTGGCGACTAAAAAGTCCTTCACCCAGCTGAACGCTATGACCAGTTGTACGGTCGCAATCTCGCTTGCCAACGGGAGCGACCCTCGGCTGGTCGAAATGAAGTTCTCACCAGATGGGCACTACTTTGTGGCAGGCACTTCTGGAACACATTTTGCATGGGACCTGAACGCGCGTCGCGAGCTCTCGCTGCCGGGCTCGATCAAAGATATCGTCAAAGCGAGTTTTGCCTTCCTCGGGCCGGACCGCATCATTGGGATTGAGGTATCGGCTCCCACAAAATCGGCTATTCTGCGCTTCCCATCGGGAGAACGCGTGCGACAAATTGGTCTGGTAAATGGAATCGAGTTGGTTTCGGCGACCCATGGCGACTACATTTTTGTTGGCCCGCTCAAGGATCAGCCTATGGGTCTCTATGACCTGAAGACGGGAAAGATTCCAATCAAGTTCAAGAGAACCGCCGCGGACATCTACGACGGGGTTTTTGTAACGGAGCAAGTCACGGGAGAACTGGTTCTTAATGATGTAGCGAGGGTTTTTGACAACGTCGATCCTTTGGCCAGCGTCAAATTGCCACAAGGGCGATTAGGAGCGTTGCAAGCGGCGGCGGTGTCAGCCGATTTCAACTGGATGGCGATTTCCCATCGGACACGCGGTGCCATCTGGGACGTAACTCATAACGTTCGCACGATCGAAACACGAAGTTTTCATGGAGCTTGGTTCGCCCAGGACCAGTCTGCCTATATCGATTTCCCCAAGTTCCCGGAGACTGAACGCGAAATTGCCCGGCTTGATCCCTCATCGGGGACCGCGGCATTGGGTTACAAGATTGGTGACGCAGTCGCCAATCAGTACGGACCTTACCTTGTCGTCACCAAGTCGAGGACGGGAAGGACGAATGGAACAATAAACCTTCCGCCGGAGTATTTTTGTTTGCAGGTGCTGCTCCAGCATTTCCTCAGCGCAGGTAATGCTGTCGAAAACGATGAGGAGGTGGAGCTTCGTGACGTCCGCGATGGTCATGTGGTGTGGTCACACTATTTTCCTCATGAGGTGCCCTCGCTGTCACTGGGATCAGGAAATGTGCTGCTGAAGTGGTCCCTCCACAACAATGCGGGACGCGATGAATTGGGCAAATATCCGGAGCTCAAAAACGGCACAGACCTAAACGACTATTTACTAGAAGCGATCGACCTTCAGAAGGACAGCGTCATTGGCAAGCTCGTGCTCAAGACCAACAAAGGATCATTTGCCGTGACCCGGGCCTTCAGTCAAAGCGACTGGGTGATCGCATCGGCAACCGGCAACCAGGTGCTCACTTATTCCATGGCTAGCGGACAAGAGAAAGGCCACTTCTTTGGAACTAATCCTTCGGCATCGCGGAATGGGCTGCTCGCGGTGGAAAACGAGTCTGGACAACTCAGCATCTACGAGATGGCCACTTCGCAACTGAAACAGCAGTACACTTTTTCTGATCCGATATCCTTCAAGACGTTCTCGCCCGGCGGCGATCGGCTATTCATTGTCACGACGAGCCAGACTGCCTACATTCTCGACCTCACAGCAAAGAACTGAGGCAAGCCGGGTGCGCCACTTCTTGCTTTCGAGAAGTGGCCTGCGGAGAACCGAAACCGCGCCTTGGGCGACAGCATCGCGGGCCACTTCTCAAAAAGCGTGAGAAGTGGCGCACCCCCAGTTGGTTAGTCCCAACGATCAAAGGCAACCCGAGTTAGACTCTCCACTTTTGATGTGGCCCACCCGCCCAGGTCTTCCTTTTTCACCTGGGCGACGGCCAGCATCAAGCCGCTTAACAAAAGAGCACCCAATAGGATTCGTTTCATTTCCGATGTCGTTCCATTCTCTAGCAGCCCGTGGTGAAAGTTCATCACGGTGAGGACCGGGATCGCGGAATGCAGGTTCATGAGCGGGCGTGTTAGGGGGCCATCACTGATCGCCACATCTCACGGCGGACGAGTGCCACGCTGGTCCTTCGCGCCCAGCATGATCAGCGCAACGCCTCGATCGCTACTTGATGCCTTGGATGGCCAACGGGAAGACCGGGTCCATCGCGGAAGCGCCGCCATCAACGTACAGCAGCTGGCCGGTGATGAAGCTCGCCTGGTCAGTGCAAAGGAGAACCACGGCGTTGCCGACGTCGGCTGGCAGGCCGAGGCGCCTCATGGGCGTCCAGCCGCTCTCGTGCCAGTCCTT